>OBLK01000140.1_pt1 | contig 24953 bp, 20 predicted proteins | sample 1518871 | NCBI WGS metagenome assembly OBLK01 (sample SAMEA2464837, study PRJEB22497) | soil metagenome | biome: Grassland; feature: Farmland; material: Clay | place: Australia | collected 2013-02-01 | depth 0.8 m
CGTTCGTGGTGCTGGGCCTGCGCGGGCACCCGGCTCCCGCGCCGTGGCTGGGCGCGGCCGGCGCGCTGCTCGGCGCCGGCGCCCACTTCGCCAGCGTGCTGCCGGACCTGGCCGCGGACCGGGCGACCGGCGTCCGCGGCCTGCCGCGCCGCCTGGGCGCCGGCGCCTCGCAGGCCGTCGCGGCGGTGCTGATGCTCGCCGCGTCGGTCGTGCTGACCGTCGGGCCGCCGGGGTCGCCGACCGCGCTGGCCTGGGCCGCCATGGCCGGCGCCGCCGCAGTGCTGGCCGTCGGGTTCGCCCTCGGCCGGCGCCAGGGGTCGCGAGCGGCGTTCCGGTCCGTGCTGGTGGTGGCCGTGATCGACGTCCTGCTGCTGGTGGTCTCCGGTGCCGAGGTCTGAGCACAGTCGGCTGAGCAGGGCTGTGCCGACCTGGGCCTGGCGTAACCAACCGCGCGATCGAACGTTGCACGCGTAGTTCGACAACCGGGCAGGGGGCCAGTATGAGCAACCACCACAGGCGGCTTACGTACAGCGCACGAACCCTCGACGGGCGGCAGGTGATCGTTGCGCTGGTCGGCGAGGACCGGGTGCTGTTCCGGATCACTCCGGACGAGCCAGGGGTGATGGACCAGAACGAATATCGCAAGTTCGCGGCCGGCATCGTCGACATCCGCGAGCACGCCATTCGCGGCGACTGGGACGTGTGATCACTGACAGTAGTTCACCACGCGTGAGCGGTTACTTTGGCCCTCACCGGACGGTGATGAGTGGCCAACCCGGAGCCGGGCAAGCACTCTAGAGACGTGCAAAACGGAAACCGCGCGATCAGGTCCGAAGAGCGCGAGCTCGACGGCGAGGCAGATCTGGTTCGGCAGTACCTGAACCAGATCGCCGCAACGCCCCTGCTCTCAGCCCATCAGGAGGTCGAGCTCTCCAAGCGCATCGAGGCCGGCCTCTACGCCCACGACCTGCTCCGCCAGGCCGATGCCGGCGAGCGCGAGATGTCCGTGCCGGAACTCCGCAAGCTGCGCACCATCGCCGAGGAGGGCAAGCGGGCCAAGGACCACATGATCAGGGCGAACCTGCGCCTGGTCGTCTCCGTCGCCAAGAAGCACAGCCACCGCGGCCTGCCGCTGCTCGACGTCATCCAGGAGGGCAACCTCGGCCTGATCCGCGCCGTGGAGAAGTTCGACTACGCCAAGGGCTACAAGTTCTCCACCTACGCCATGTGGTGGATCAGGCAAGCCATCGACCGCGGCATCGCCGAGCAGACCCGCAACGTGCGACTGCCGGTGCACGTCGTCGAGGAGGTCTCCCGCATCGGCCGGATCAACCGGCGGCTGCAGACCGAACTGGGCCGCGAGCCGACCCCGGCCGAGGTCTGCAAGGCCACCGGTGTCTCGGAGGAGCGCCTCGCCGAGCTACGCAAGATCGCAAAGGACTCACTGTCACTGGACACCCCCGTCGGCGAGGACGGCGACACCAGGGTCGCTGACCTCATCGAGGACACCGACGTCCTCGCCGCGCACGACGTCATCGAGTTCCGCGCGCTCGCCGAGCAGCTGCGCGCCGTGGTCGACACCCTGCCCCCGCGCGAGGCGATGATCATCACGCTGCGCTACGGCCTGAACAACGGCAAGCCGCACACGCTGCAGGAGATCGCCGAGCGGCTCAACCTGACCAGGGAGCGCATCCGCCAGCTCGAGAAGGAAGCCCTGCGCCAGCTCCGCAACCCGGAACGCCACGACCCCCTCCTCGCCTGGGCCGGCTAATCCAGGGTTGACACACACTCTCTCCGCCTTAGATCAGGTGGAAAGTTTCCGACTGAGCTGGTTGGGTGTTGGGTCGTGACGTATCTGCGGTCGCGGCTCACGGTCCCGCTGCTCCTCGTTCCGCTGCTCGTGATGCCCCCGGTGGCGCTGGCTGCGCCCGAGAGCCCCGCACCGGTTCGCCCTGGCGGGACGGTCGACCGGAGCACGGCGACCAGCGACGCGGCCGCGTTTCCCGGCGACGACTTCCTCGGCAGCGCCCCTCAGGCCGCCCCTCAGGACGCCCCTCAGGACGCCGAGCCGCGGATCGAGACCTACAGCCGGCAGCGCCCGGTGGCGCCGGGAGTCACGATGCGCTCGTTCGACCGGTACGGCCCGGACGGCTACACCGGCACGCCGAGCTGGCTGCAGGCCGACAGCCTGACCGTCGACCTCGACGCCGGCACGACCGTGGACTACGTGTTCCCTGGCCAGGTCGCCAGGGGTGAGCCGCTGACCGTGCAGGCCGGGCGGGCCGGCGCGGTCGCCGCCGTCAACGGGGACTTCTTCGACATCAACAACTCCACGGCCCCGCTCGGCGTCGGCGTCAAGGGCGGCGAGATCGTCCAGTCGCCGGACACCGACCCCTCCTGGCGCCGCTCGGCGGCGATCTTCACACCGGACGGTCTCGGCTCGGTCGGCGAGGTGTTCTTCGAGGGCACCATCGCCACCCCGGCCGGCGCGCTGCCGCTGGCCGGCGTCAACAAGCCGGAGCTGGGCCCGAACGGGATCGAGGCGTTCACCCCGCTGTGGGGCACCTACTGCCGCTGCCGGGCGACCCGCGGCGCGAGCGCCGTCGCCGAGGTCGAGGTCGTCGGCAACCGCGTCACCGCGGTGCGCGACCAGGCCGGCGAGGGCGCCGTCCCGGACGGCGGGTTCGTGCTCGTCGGCCGGGACGCCGGGGCGGCGCCGCTGCGCGCGCTGGCCGTCGGCGACGCCGTCGGCATCGACTACCGGGTACGCACCGAGCAGGGCCAGCGCATCCAGGCCGCCGTCAACGGCCGCCAACTGCTCGTGGTGAACGGCGTGCCGCAGCGCACCGGCGACAACGTGCCGCCCGCGCCGCGCACCGCTGTCGGCTTCTCGGCAGACGGGCGGCGGATGTTCCTGCTCAGCGTCGACGGCCGGCAGCCGGCCTTCGCCGAAGGCGTCGGGCTCGACGAGCTGGCGACCATGATGGTGGAGCTCGGCGCGTACAGCGCGGTCAACCTGGACGGCGGCGGCTCGACCACGATCGTCGCCAGGGAGCCGGGCTCGGCCGCCGCGCAGCTGGAGAACCGGCCCTCCGACGGCGCCGAGCGCCCGGTCCCGAACGGTCTGGGCCTGTTCGCGCCGCCCGGCTCCGGCCTACTTCGCGGGCTGTGGCTGGAGACCGCGCTCGACCCGGTTCGGGCCGCCGGCGCCAGCGACGTCGCGCCCGGCCGGCCCGACCGGGTGTTCCCCGGCCTGACCAGGGTGCTCACCGCGGCCGGCCACGACGAGACCTACGGGCCGGCCGCCGCGGACCCGCACTGGCGGACCAGCTCCGCGCTGCACGGCCGGGTCGGCCGCGACGGCGTGTTCCGGGCCGGCGCTCCCGGGGCGGTCACCGTCACCGCCCAGGACGGACCGGTGCGCGGCGAGCTCGCGCTGACCGTGCTGCAACCGCTCGCGACGCTGGACACCACGATGGACCAGCTGGCGCTGGCCGGTCAGGGCCAGGCGGCGGCGTTCGGCGTGGTCGGCCGCGACCGCGCCGGGTTCACCGCGCCGATCGAGCCGGCCGACGTCGAGCTGAGCTACGACCACGACCTGCTCGACATCACCGCCGGCGCGAACGGGCAGTTCACCGTCACCGCACGCGCCGCGTCCGGCTCCGCGCTGGTCACGGTCGAGGTCGCCGGCGTGACCACCGTGCTGCCGGTGACGGTCGGCCTCGAGGAGGTCACCGTCGCCGACTTCGACGACCCGGCCGGCTGGACGTTCTTCGGCGAGCGGGCGCCGGGGGCGATCGCCGCCGCGCCCGGGCACGACGGCGGCGGGCTGCGGCTGACCTACGACTTCACCCAGACCCAGCTCACCCGCACCGGCGGCGCGCTCGCGCCGGCCGGGCTGCGGATCCCGGGCCAGCCGCGGGCGCTGCGGCTGTGGGTGCACTCGTCCGGCCGCGGCGAGTGGGCGAGCCTGCAGGTGTGGGACGGCGCCGGGCAGCTGCTACCGGCGTTCCGGGCCGGGTACCTCGACTACACCGGCTGGCGCCGGCTGGAGTTCACGGTGCCGGCCGGCACGGTGTACCCGCTGACGCTGCGCCGCTTCTACGCCGCCGAGATCAGGGCCGACGCCAGCTACCGCGGCGACATCGTGATCGACGGCCTGACGGCGATGGTGCCGCCGCCGATCGAGGCGCCGCCGCGGGCCACCGTCCGCGACCCGCTCGTCGTCCAGGACGGCACGGTCGCCGGCGCGCCGTGGCGGCTCGCGGTGATGTCCGACGCCCAGTTCGTCGCCCGCGATCCCGACAGCGACCTCGTGCGCAGCACCCGCCGCACGCTGCGCGAGATCAGGGCTGCCGGGCCGGAATTCCTGATCATCAACGGGGATCTGGTCGACGAGGCGTCGCCGGCCGACTTCGCCCTGGCCAGGCGGATCCTCGACGAGGAACTGGCCGGCGCGCTTCCGTACTACTACGTGCCCGGCAACCACGAGCGGTTCGGCAACTCGCTGGACAACTTCCGCGCCACCTTCGGGCCCACCCAGCGGGTTTTCGACCACAACGGCACCCGGTTCGTCACGTTCGACACCTCGGCGATCTCCATCCGCGGCAGCGACTGGACGCAGCTGCGCACGCTTCGCGGCCAGCTCGACGCCGCGGCCGCCGACCCCTCGGTGCAGGGCGTCGTACTCGTCCAGCACGTTCCGCCGCGCGACCCGACCCCGGCGCGAGCCAGCGAGCTGTCCGACCGCAAGGAGGCCGCGCTCGTCGAATCGTGGCTGGCCGACTTCCAGGCCCGGTCCGGCAAGGGCACGGCGCTGCTCGGCGCCCACGTCGGCACCTTCCACGCTTCCCGCGTCGACGGCGTCCCGCAGTTCGTCAACGGCAACTCGGCCAAGGCGCCGTCCACTCCTCCCGGCGACGGCGGGTTCACCGGCTGGTCCCTGTGGGGCGCCGGCTCCGGCGGCTCGGCCTGGCTCACCGCCGAGGTCCGCCCGCACGTCGACTCGCTGACGCTCACCGCGCCCGGCACGCTGCCGGCGCAGGGCTCGACCGTCGTCACGGCGACCCTCACCCAGGGCAGCCGCGCCGTCCCGGTCGCCTACCCGGTCACAGCCGACTGGACGGCTTCCCCCAACGTCCACATCGGAGCGCCGACGGGCCTGCGTCCCTGGCACAGCGCCGTATTCGACCCGGCCACCGGCCGCCTGACCGCCCTACGCCCGGCCACCATCACCGTCGCCGTCACAGTCAACGCCACCACCCGAACCGCCACGATCCGCCTCACCGCCCAAGCCGCCCTCCCCGCCGCCTGACCCCGTCCGTCCCGGCCCTGACGCACTTGGGGACACCACGGTGGCGCCAGCAGGCGGGCGGAGGGTGGCCAGCAGGTTGGCGGTGGTGGCTGCGACGGCCGCGCGGGCCTCGGCGAGGTAGGTGCGGGGGTCGACGGCGTCGGGCTCGGCTGCCAGGTGGCGGCGGATGGCTCCGGTGAAGGCGACGTTGAGCGCCGTTCCGATGTTGACCTTGGCGATGCCGGCGGCGATCGCGCGGCGCAGCTCGCCGTCTGGGACGCCGGACGAGCCGTGCAGGACCAGCGGCACCGGCACGGCCCGGGTCAGCGCGCGGATCAGGGCGTGGTCCAGGGTCGCGGTACGGGTGGTCATGCGGTGCGTGCTGCCGACGGCGACCGCCAGGGCGTCCACCCCGGTCGCCTCGACGAAGGCGGCAGCCTGCCCGGGGTCGGTGCGGGCGCCGGGGGTGTGTGCACCGGGCTTGCCGCCGACCTCGCCCAGCTCCGCCTCGACCCAGAGGCCACGCGCATGTGCCCACTCGACGGCCCCGGCGGTGGCGGCGACGTTGGCGTCGAACGGCAGCCGCGAGCCGTCGAACATGACCGAACCGATCCCGGCAACCTCACCGGCCTGCTGCAGCACCGCCAGCTCGTCGACGTGGTCGACGTGCACGGCGATGTCCACAGTGGACGCCTCGGCCAAGGCCACCGCGGCCCGGGCCAGCGGCGCCAGCCGGCCACCGTGGAACCGCACGCAGTTCTGGCTGATCTGCAGCACGACCGGCAGCCCGGCCGACTCGGCCCCGGCGACGACCGCCTCGGCGTGTTCGAGGGTGACGATGTTGAGTGCGCCGGCGGCGCCGCCGGCGGATCGGGCACCGGCCACCAGCTCGGAGGTGCTGACCAGGGTCACAGCCTGCGCACCGTGACCAGCGAGCGGAGCTGCCGGTAGGTGCTGGTGTCGAAGCTGCCGGCGACCGGCGCGACCACCGAGGCCGCGGACAGCGCGACCGCATCCGCCAGCAGGTCCGGTGGCTCGGCCCGCCTGGCCAGACCGCGGGCGAGCGCGGCGGTGAAGGCGTCGCCGGCACCGGTCGCGTTGCCGCGGATGTTCGACGGCGGCCGCGCCGACCACGAACCGTCCGATGTGGACAGCACGGCGCCGGCGGCGCCGAGCGTGACCGCGATCGGGACCGCGAAGTACCGCCCGGCCTCGGCCAGTTCGGTGAAGTCGGTCGGTCCGTCCACCCCGATCGCCTCGGCCAGCTCGTCCGCGTTCGGCGTGACCATCGCCGGGTGCGCGGCGAGGCCGAGGCGCAGCGGCTCGGCGGCGGCGTCCAGCACGACCGGCGCGGGCGACCGGCCGATCAGCTCGGCGTAGGCCGAGTCCAGCAGGCCCGGCGGCAGGCTCCCGGCCAGCACGACGACCTCGGCGATCGAAGCCAGCCGGTCGAACGTGTCGACGAAGGCGGTCCAATCCTCCGGCTGCACCGTCGGCCCGGGTTCGCTGAGCAACGTGGCCGTACCGTCCACTGTGGACCAGATGGTGAGCGTCCTTCGGCTCTCGCCGGAGATCCGCACGAAGTCGTTCGGCAGCGGCAGCTCGTCCATGATCGCTTCACCGGTCGGGCCGCCGACCATCCCGGTCGCGAAAACCCGCTCCCCCAGCGTCGCGAGCACCCGCGCCACGTTGACGCCCTTGCCGCCGGCTCTGGCCGTCATGCCGTTCACCCGGTGGGCCCGGCCCACCTCCAGCTCACCTACGCGGTAGGTGACGTCCCACGCCGGGTTCGGTGTGACTGTGAGGATCACCTACACCACAGGCCATCGGCCATCACCGCGGTCACCCGCAGCCCGTCGTCGAGGACGACGAGGTCAGCGTCGTAACCGGCCTCGATCCGCCCGCAGCGCTGGCCGAGCAGCCGTGCCGGCACCTCGGCCGCCGCAGCCGCGACGCCGTGGATCGGCAGTCCGAGGTCCACGGTCGCCCGGCGCACGGCGCCGGCCATGGTCAGCGTGCTGCCGGCGATGGACGTTCCGCCGGCGAGCACCGCCCGGCCGCTGCGCACCCGCACCTGTCTGGTCCCGAGCAGGTAGTCGCCGTCGCCGCCGCCGGCCGCCGCCATCGCGTCGGTGACCAGCGCGACCCGACCGGGCGCGAGCGCGAACAGCAGCCGCACCATCGGGCCGTGCACGTGCTCGCCGTCGTTGATCACCTCGAACGTCACGCCGGAGCGTTCCGCCGCCGCGGCGACCGGGCCGGGGTCGCGGTGCCCGAGCCCGCGCATCGCGTTGAACGTGTGCGTGAGCAGGCGGGCTCCGGCGTCGAGCGCCGCGGTCGCACCGGCGTAGTCGACGTCGGTGTGGCCGATCGCGGCCACCACCCCCGAGGCCCTCAGCGCCCGGACGATATCGAGCCCGCCGGGCAGCTCCGGCGCGACGGTCATCGTGCGCACGGTGCCGCCGCCGGCCTCGAGCAGCTGCTCGAGCAGCGACCGGTCGGGCGCCTGCAGCGCGGCCGGATCCTGGGCGCCGCAACGTTGCTCGGACAGGAACGGTCCCTCCAGGTGTGAGCCGACGACGTGCCCGTCCGGGCCCGGTCCGCGGCGGGCCAGCGCCGCGCCCCACGAGGCGACCGCGCACATCTGCTCCACCGGCGCGGTCAGCGCGCTGACCAGCGTGCGGGTCGTGCCCTCCGAGCGGTGGAACGCCACGGCCGCGGCCATCTCCCGTTCCGACTCGGTCACCGAGTGGCCGCCACCGCCGTGCATGTGCAGGTCGACGAACCCCGGCAGCAGCCAGGCCCCACCGAGGTCGCGGCGCCCGTGGCGCGATCTGGGCGAACCGAGCCCGACGTCGACGATGCGGCCGCCGGCAACCTCGACCCACCCTGGGTCGAGCACACCGCCCGGGGTCACCACCCGGCAACCGGCCAGCACCGTCAAAACAGCCTCCAGTTGACGCCCGCGTCGCCGAAGCCGACCGCCCGCCAGGCCAGGATGGCAGCTCCGAACGTGCCTGCCGAGGAGCCGAGCCCCGCCGTGACCAGTGCGGGCGGGTCGCGCCAGGCCAGCCGCCCGACCAGCGCCTCGTTGAGCGGCTGGATCAGGGCGTCGCCGGCGTCGGCCAGCCCGCCGCCGATCACGACGAGCTCCGGGTCGAGCAGCATCGTGTAGGTCGCGAGCGCGCAGGACAGCGCCGCGATCGCGTCCGCCCACACCCGCCTGGCGATCAGGTCGCCGGTCGCGGCCCGGTTCACGATGTCCGGGGTCGACGTGCCGGGCGGCCCGCCCTGCTGCGCGTACCGCCGCGCGATCGACGACGCCGACGCGTAGGTCTCCAGGCAGCCGCGCTGGCCGCACGCGCACAGGTCACCGTTGGGCAGCACCGGCGCGTGGCCGATCTCGCCGCCCTGGCCGAGCGCCCCCGCGTACGGCACGCCGCCGACGAAGATGGCGCCGGCGATTCCGGTGCCGATCGGCAGGAACAGGAAGTCGTCGACCCCGCGCGCCGCGCCGAACAGCCCCTCGGCCAGGCCGCCGGCCCGGACGTCGTGCCCGAGCGACACCGTCATGCCCAGGCGCTGTTGGGCCAGGTCGCGCAGCGGCACGTCCTGCAGCCCGACGTTGGCGGCGTAGTGCACGATGCCGCTGTCCTCGTCGACCAGACCGGGCACGACGAGCCCGACGGCGACGGCGTTGGGCACCCGCGCGGCGACCTCGGCCGCGTACGACACGACGCCGTCCGCGGCTCGCTCGACGGGCGTCGGCCGGAAGTCGTTGCCAAGCACGTGGCCATCCGAGTCGACGACCGCGGCCTTCATCAGGGTGCCACCGACGTCGAGTGCCACAACCGCGCTCACGGCAGGATTATTGACCTGGCCAGGTTTCTAGGGGTATCGGGATCGAGACCGTTTTTCTCGGCCAGCGCTATGGCGAGCCGTTGAGCCCTGACCAGATCGACCAGCGGGTCCGCCGCCGAGGCCTCGTACGCCGCGCCGGTGGCCCGCACGTCATGCGCCAACCCGTCCGGTGGCGGCCCGAAAACCCACACCAGGCTGTGCTCGTCGGCCACCGAGATCGGGCCGTGCCGGTACTCCATCGCCTGGTACGACTCCACCCACACCTGCGCCGACTCGCGAGCCTTGAGCGCCGCCTCGTGCGCCAGCCCGGCCGTCCAGCCGGTGCCGAGGTAGGTGATCTGCCTTGCGGTCAGGGCGGCGCCCGGCAAATTGGCTTCGAGGGCGTCCGCGGCGGCCTTCGGCAGCGCCGAGACGTTCTCGCCAAGGTGCGCGCGCAGCATCAGCAGCAGCGTCGTCGGGAACCTGGTCTGCACCACCGAGCGCTCGTCGGCGAAGTCCAGCACGATCGCGTGCTTGACCGCCCGGGCCACCGGCGTCTCCGCGTCGGCCACGATCGCCGTCGTCGGCACTCCGGGCCCGATGCGTTCGAGCGCCTCGATCACCTCTGTCGTCGTGCCGGACCTGGACAACGCCATCACCCGGTCGTAGCCGCGGCGCCCGGTGAACTCCGACGCCGGCCAGGCGTCCGTCTCGCCGTGACCGCTGCGCTCCCGCAGCGCCGCAAAGCTCTGCGCCATGAACAGCGATGTCCCGCAGCCGACCACGGCCACCCGCTCGCCGGCGACCGGCAGCCCGGCGGGCCGACCTTCCAGCAGCTCGAGGCCACGCCGCCACGTCTCGGGTTGGCTGGCGATCTCCACCGCGGCATGGCTCTGGCTCAATTCAGCCTCCCTGCTCGATCTTGCTCTATTCTAGGCCAAAACGTGCAACTTCACGCAACGTCTCCCGGCATGATCGCCGCCTTGGTGGAGTTCGACCCGCCCAGCGAACCCAACTCCACCAAACCGCTGATCAAGGGGCCTGGGACTTGTCGGGGGCGGCCGGCAGATTTGGCCGGTGTGTTCATCGAGGGGGTACTTCGGAGACAGGCCGGCGTGATCAGCCGAGCCCAGGCGCGAGCAGAGGGACTCAGCGGCTCGGCGATCAGTCGCCGGCTCGCCACCGGCCGCTGGGAGCAGGTGCACCGCGGCGTCTACCTGGCGGCCGATCGCGACTTCAGCGATCAGGCACGCCTGCACGCGGTCGCACTGCACTGCGGCCGGCGCGCAACGGTCAGCGGGGTGGCGGCCGCCTGGTGGCACGAGTTGTGGCCGAAGGTGCCGCCCGTCGTCGACGTGACGGTGCCGCACCGCCGCCAGGTCGAGACCGGCGCCGGCGTCCGGATCCGCCGGCGTGATCTCACCAACGCCGACCGTGTCGAGGTCGGCGGGTTGTGGGTGACCGGGTTGCCGTTGACCGTGCTGGAGGCGGCGGTCGCACTCGGCCCGGACGGGACGGCGTTGCTGGACAGGGCCCTGCAGCGACGGGTCGGGTTCGAGACGGTGCTCCGGGCGCACCGTCGCAACCTGGGCCGGCACGGCTCGGCGGCGGCGTCGGCGTTGCTGGTGGCCGCGGCCGACCGGGCGGCGTCACGGGCCGAACGCCTCATGATCAAGCTCCTGCGCGGCGCCGGGCTCGCCGGCTGGCAGCGAGGCCTGTGGCTCATGGGGTACGAGCTGGACTTCGCGTTCGAGGCTCAGCGCATCGCGGTCGAGGTCGACGGGTGGGCGTGGCACTGGGACGTCGAGCGTTTCCGCGGCGACCGCAGGCGGCAGAACCAGCTGGAGCTGGCCGGCTGGACGGTGCTGCGGTTCACCTGGCACGACCTTGCCCACCGGCCGGAGCACGTCATCGCCGAGATCCGCGCGGCGCTGAGCCGAACAGGGCATTGACGCAGCGTCGTCGCGTGATTACCGTCAACTAAACAACCAATCGTAAGGAAAGTTTCCTATTGCGGAGGGCACACCCGATGACCCCACGCATGATCAGAACCGGAATCGCGATCTTCGTGTCGACGGCACTGGCGGCGCTCGCCGTGCTCGCGGCGCCGGCGGCCCAGGCGGCCAACCCGACCGCCACGTTCACCAAGACCCAGGACTGGGGCACCGGTTACGAGGCCAGGTACACGATCACCAACGGCTCGGCGACCACGATGACCAGCTGGCGCGTCGAGTTCGACCTGCCCAGCGGCGTCACGATCGGCAGCTACTGGGAAGCCGCGCTGACCCGCGACGGCAACCACTACGCGTTCAACAACGTGAGCTGGAACGGCACGATCGCGCCTGGCGCGAGCACCAGCTTCGGCTTCAACGGCAGCAAGACGGTCAGCTTCACCGCGCCGACGAACTGCCGGCTCAACGGTGCGCCGTGCGACGGCTCCGGCGGAGGTGGCGACACCACCCCACCGACGGCGCCGACCAACCTGCGGGTCACCGGCACGACGTCGAACAGCGTCTCGCTGGCCTGGAACGCCTCGACCGACAATGTCGGGGTCACCGGGTACAACGTCTACAACGGAGGTGCGCTTGCGACCTCGGTCACCGGCCTCACCGCGACGGTCGCGGGGCTGGCGCCGAGCACGACCTACACGTTCACCGTGCGGGCGCGCGACGCGGCGAACAACCTGTCGGCGCCGAGCAACCAGGTGAGCGCGACGACCCAGTCCGGCCCGCCGCCGACCCCTGGGCCGTACGCGAAGGTCGCCTACTTCGCGCAGTGGGGCATCTACGCGCGCGGCTACCTGGTGCGCAACATCGACACCAGCGGCGCCGCGGCCAAGCTGACCCACATCAACTACGCCTTCGGCAACGTCGGCAGCGACGGCCGGTGCTTCGAGGCCAACCAGACCGGAGTCGGCGACGCGTGGGCCGACTACCAGCGAAGGTTCACCGCGGCCGAGAGCGTCGACGGCGTCGCTGACACCTTCAACCAACCGCTGGCCGGCAACTTCAACCAGCTGCGCAAGCTCAAGCAGCGCCACCCGCAGCTCAAGGTCCTCATGTCGCTGGGCGGTTGGACCTGGTCGCGGTACTTCTCCAACGCCGCGCTGACCGCGGCGTCCAGGCAGGCGTTCGCGCAGTCGTGCATCGACCTGTTCATCAAGGGCAACCTGCCGCTCATCGGCGGCGAGCCACAGGGCGGGCCGGGCTCGGCTGCCGGCGTGTTCGACGGCATCGACATCGACTGGGAGTGGCCCGGCTCCGAGGGCAACCCCGGCAACGTGATCAGGCCGGAGGACAAGCAGAACTTCACGCTGCTGCTGGCGGAGCTGCGCCGCCAGCTCGACGTGTACGGCGCCTCGGTCGGCAAGCGGTACCTGCTCACCGCGTTCCTGCCGGCCGACCCGGCGAAGATCTCGGCAGGGGTGGAGGTCAACCAGGTGTTCAACCACCTCGACTTCGCCACCATCCAGGGTTACGACTTCCACGGCCCGTGGGAGTCGCGGACCAACCACCACTCGCAGCTGCGCAGCCCGGCCGCCGACCCCGGCCCCGGACGGTTCAGCGTCGAGAACGCCATCAACGTCTACCGCAGCGGCGGGGCACCACCACGCGAGCTGGTGGTCGGCGTGCCGGCGTACGGGAAGGGCTGGCAGGGCGTGCCGAGCGCCAACAACGGCCTCTACCAGTCGTCGACGGGCCCGGCGCCCGGCACCTGGGAGGCCGGCACCGAGGACTACAAGGTGCTGGTCAACCGGCCAGGCACGCGGTTGCGCGACAACACCAACGGCGCCGTGTGGCTCTACGACGGCAACCAGTGGTGGTCCTACGACGACCCGCAGCTGCTTGCGCAGAAGGTCGCCTGGATCAAGTCCAACGGGCTCGGCGGTTCGATGATGTGGTCACTGGACGGCGACACCGCCCAGGCCGCCCTGACCACCGCCATCCACAACGCCTTCGGCTGAGGCCTGCCCTCCAGCGAGTCGTGTGCGGCGCGCGATCCGTACTGCGGATCATGCGCCGCACACGACTCACGGACTCGGTCGCCTAGGAGCCGGCGGGGGTGAGCTCGCGGGGCTCGTCGGTGGTGGAGTCGAAGATCTCGTCGCGGGCGACGGTCAGCGCGCTCAGGATCGCGCCGCGAAGCACCGGGTCGCCGTCGACCGCGCTGACCCGCACGTCACACGGTGGCAGTGAGATCTTGGTGACTGCCGCGGCGACCCGCACGGCGAGCGCCGCGCCGCCGGCCCGGCCGACCTCGCCGGCGAGCACGACGACGCCTGGGTCGACGACGGCGCACACGGCAGCCACTCCGAGTGCGATCCGCTCGGCGAGCTCGTCGAGCACGCCCTCGGTGAGCAGCGCGTCCTCCGCCGAGGCCGCCGGCGCGCCATGCTTGGCGGCAAGCTCGCGCACGGCGGAGGCGCTCACCAGCGACTGGAAACCGCCCGGGTAGACCTTGCTCCCGGGCTGGATCTGGGCGACCGCGGCGCCGGCCACCGGTAGGTAGCCGATCTCGCCGGCGGCGCCGTTGACCCCGCGCAGCACCCGGCCGCCGAGCACGACCGCGAGGCCCAGGCCGCGACCGATCCAGATGAGCGCGAAGTCGTCGGTGTCGGTCGCGGCGCCGACGTGCCGCTCGGCGACCGCGGCGAGGTTGACGTCGTTCTCGAACGCCACCGGCACGTTCAGGTCGTTGCGCAGCGCGGCGAGCAGGCCCTGGTGCCAGCTCGGCAGGTCCCATGCGAACCGGATGTCGCCGGTGGCCGGGTCGACCAGGCCAGGGGTGCCGATCACGATCCGGCGCAGCCGTTCCGGCGAGAAGCCGGCGTCGGCGGTCGCCGAAGCGACCGCGTCGTGCACGAGCGAGACGGGGTCGGCGGCACCGGAGTCGGCGGCGCCGGAGTCCGAAGCAGCGACCGAGGCGGCGCCGACCACGGTGCCGGCGATGTCGGCGACCTCGGCCCGCAGCCCGGACGGCCCGGCGTTCACGCCGACGACGTAGGCGCACGACGGCACGACGGCGTAGAGCCTGGCATTGGGGCCGCGGCCGCCCTCCTGCTCGCCGACGGCCTCGACCAGCCCGCGCTGCTCGAGGCGCACCAGCAGCTGAGAGGCGGTGGGCTTGGACAGGCCGGTGAGCGCGCCCAGCTGCGGCCGGGTGAGCGGGCCGCGTTCCAGCAGCAGCTCCAGGGCGCTCCGGTCGTTGATCGCCCGCAGCAGCCGTGGAGTCCCAGGTCGACGGCTCATCGGCGACTTCCCCCTTGTGGTGAGATATTAGGAAAGTTTACTGTTAGTTTCTCGAATTCAAGGTAACACGGAAGGCGGGAACATCGTGCGGCGTTCAGCTCTAGCGGTCATCGCGGCGGCCGCCCTCCTGATCGGTCCGGCGCTCGGGGGTTGCGGCGACTCCAACGAGAACGAGACCGCCCAGCAGCAACCAAGCACCGACAAGCTCACGGTTTGGATGATGGGCAGCGGAAGCCCGGACCAGACCTCCTTCCTCGACCGCGTCGAGCAGGCATTCCAGCAGAAGCATCCCGGAGTTGACGTTGAAGTCCAGTACGTGCCCTGGGGTGAGGCCTCCAAGAAGTTCCAGACCGCCCTTGCCGGCGGCGCGGGACCGGACGTCACGGAGGTCGGAAACACCGACACCCAGTCGTGGGCGGCGCAGGAGGCCTTCGCCGACATCACCGACAAGGTCAACGGTTGGTCCGAATCCCGGGACATCGTGCAGAGCATGCTGGACAACGACAAATACGACGGCCGCACGATCGCCCTGCCGTGGTACGCGGGCGTGCGGGCGGTCTACTACCGCACCGACTGGTTCGACGAGCTCGGCATCGAACTGCCGACGACCCAGGACGAGCTGATCGCGGCGGCCAAGAAGATCCAGCAGGCCAAGCCGGGCGTGTCCGGTCTGGCGGTCGCGGGCGACTACAACTTCGCCCTGTTCCCGTTCATCTGGTCGCACGGCGGGGAGATCGCCACCAAGGACGGCGACACCTGGACGGCCGGCGTCGACTCGGCCGAGTCCAAGCGCGGCATCGACTTCTACACCGGGCTGGTGGCCCGCGAGCAGGTCTCGCCGCCGGCGTCGATCTCGTGGAACGAATTGGAGCCGCAGAAGCAGTTCGCGCTGGAGAAGGCCGGCATGATCATCGCCGGCAACTGGGCGCAGACCGAGATGGCCGCCGACAACCCGGCCATCACCGAGGTGATGGGCTCGTTCCCCGTGCCGGGCACCTCGGCCGGCGAGATCGCCCCCGCCTTCGCCGGCGGCTCCGACCTCGCGCTCTGGAAGGACAGCCCGAACACCGACCTGTCCTGGGACTACCTGACCACGCTGGTTTCGAAGCAGCACTCCCTGGAGTGGGCCAAGCAGAGCAAGTTCTTCCCTGCCTACGCCGACCTGCTCTCCGGCGACGAATTCCAGTCCGACGCGATCATGGCCGGCTTCGCCGAGCAGCTGACCGAGACCAAGATGGTCCCGCTGACCCCGGCCTGGGTCGAGGTCGACAAGAACAAGGCCGTCCTGCAGAACATGGTCCGCAAGATCATGCAGGGCGAGCAGAGCGTCGACGTGGCCGCGGCCGAGGCCGCCGCCGAGATGAACAAGATCCTCAACGCGACGTGACCCGGACGGCGCCGCGCCCGCTCGCGACCGCCGGGCGGCCGGTCAGCACCCGCCGCCCCGCGGTCGCGAACCGCCGCCGGCGCCGGCAGTGGGCCCCCTACCTGCTGCTGGCGCCGGCCGGCGCGGTCCTGGCGGCGCTGCTGCTGTGGCCGCTGGCCCAGATCGTGATCATGTCGTTCCAGCAGGTCGGGCTGCGGCAGCTGCGCGGCGCCCCGACCCCGTGGGTCGGCCTGGACAACTACCGCAGCATCCTGGCCGATCCCTTCTTCTGGCAGGTGCTGGTCAACACCGTGGTGTTCGCCCTGGTGACCGTGACGCTAACGCTGGTCGTCGGCACCCTGGTCGGGCTGCTGCTGAACCGGTTGGGCCGGCCGATGGCGACGTTCGTGGCCAGCGGCGTGATGCTCGCCTGGGCGATGCCGTCGATCACCGCGAGCATCGTGTTCAAATGGCTGTTCAACGACACCTACGGGATCGTCAACTGGACGCTCGACCGGGTGCCCGACCCGCTCGCGCAGGTCCTGTTCGGGCGGTCCGACTTCGCCGGATTCTCGTGGTTCAACGGCACCGGCACGACCTTCGCGGTGCTGGTCACGGTCGTGGTGTGGCAGTCGTTCCCGTTCGTAGCCGTGACCGTGCTGGCCGGCTGCAAGACCGTGCCGGCCGACCTGTACGAGGCCGGCCGCATCGACGGCGCCGGCGCGTGGCGCTCGTTCTGGTCGATCACGTTCCCGCTGCTGCGGCCGGTGTTCGCGGTGCTGGTGATCCTCTCGACGATCTGGGACTTCAAGGTGTTCACGCAGCTCTACGTGATCGCCGGGTTGGCCCACCGGGACGCCTACATGCTCTCGCTGTACGCCTACTCCGAGGCGTTCGCGACCCCGCCACGGTTCGGCAGCGGCTCGGCGCTCGCCGTGGTGCTGGTGGTGATCCTGCTGGTGGTGACCGTCGGCTATGTGCGGCTGACCCTTCGCCAGGAGCGCCAGCTGTGAAGCGGGCCCTGCTCAACGCCACCGGGCTCGCGGTGTTCGCCGTCGCGGTCTTCCCGGTGCTCTGGATGGTCGGCACCGCTTTCAAGCCGACGCAGGAGATCTTCTCCACCTCGCCGCGGCCGCTGCCGGCCGACCCGACGCTGTCGCACTTCGCCGAGGTCGTCACCGGCGACCTGGTGCCGGGCACGCCGTTCTGGCAGTTCCTGGCCAACAGCGCCGTGGTCGCGGTGGCCACCGTGGTGATCTCGTCGCTGCTCGCGCTGCTGGCCGCGACCGCGGTGGCCCGCTACCGCTTCGGGTTCCGGACCACGGTCCTGATCATGCTGCTGGTCGTACAGATGGTGCCGCTCGAGGCGCTGGTCATCCCGCTGTTCGTGATGATGCGCCGGCTCGACCTGCTGGACAGCCTGGCCGGGCTGGTCGTCACCTACGTCGGCTTCTCGCTGGCGTTCGCGGTGTGGATGCTGCGCACCTTCGTCGCCGCCGTGCCGGTCGACCTGGAGGAGGCCGCGTCGATCGACGGCGCCAGCCCGTGGCAGTCGTTCTGGCGGATCCTGTTCCCCCTCGTCGCGCCCGGGCTGGTGGCCACCAGCATCTTCTCCTTCATCACCGCGTGGAACGAGTTCGTGTTCGCGCTGACGTTCATGTCCTCGCAGGACGGTTACACGCTGCCGATCGCGCTGTCGTTCTTCTTCGGCCGCGACACCACCGACTGGGGCGCCGTGATGGCGGCGTCCACCCTGCTGACGGCGCCGGTCGTGGTTTTCTTCCTTGCTGTGCAACGGAGAATGGTCGGCGGCCTGGTCTCCGGAGCGGTCAAGGGCTGACCTCGCGCGGGTCTGCGGGACGTGGCACAGGCGCAGCACTAGCCTGACCACGACGCGTGATCGACACGGAGGTTTCGATGTCTCAGCCCCCGACCGCCGACGGCAACGACGACGCGGCGCGCCGGCAGCCGCCGCCCCCAACGGACTCCGGCGACGCCGACCTGACCCAGCGGGTCCCGAGATCGGTCACCGAACCAGGCGAGACAGCCGCGCCGGGTACCGGCGCACGGCACAGTTCGACCGGCGAGCAGCCGGACCCGGACACCTCGACCAGCCCGTCCTCCCCTGCGCCCGGCTCGCGCGATACCGCGGACGGGGGCTCGACGTCTGGCGCATCCGGCGACCGGGGCGCCGGGGCGCCGCCCGAGACGGCGAGCGCGCGGCGGTCGGAGCCGGCATCCGACGAGCACGCTGGATCCGCGCCAGAGCCAAAGGGCGAGCCGGGCGGCTCAGGCGACTCGGACGACGACGACGCCGAGCAGACCAGGCGGGTGCCGGCCGGGCCGGTGTGGCCCAGCACCGAACCGCCGGGGTCGTCGGCCGCGCCGGCCGGGTCCGGGCGGCAGCAGTGGCCGACGGACGACTCGACCGACACCCCGCCGACTGGAATGCGCGCGTTGCCGAGGCAACGGCCGTGGGAGGACATGGAGACGCCGGCGCACGGCATCCCGGTGCAGCGGCCGCCGGTCGAGCCTGCGCCGCGGCCGGACCGGCTGTGGGTGAACTTCGTGTGGGAGGCGCTGCTGCTGCTCGCGGTGGCCGGCTGCGCGGCGCTTGTGATCAACGTTGGCGGCTCCGAGGCGTTGACCGGTGAAGGCGTCCTGGAGAACATTGCGCTGCAGGTAGCGGCGATCGGGCTGCTGGCAACCGGCCTTGCGCTGTCGCTTCGGGTCGCGGCGCCGAACCTCGCGGTCGGCGCGATCGCCGGCCTGTCCGGCGCCACCCTGGTGCGGCTGATGAACGACCAGGACTACGAACTGGGCGTGGCGGCGCTGCTCGTCCTGCTGATCGGGGCCGGTATCGGCCTCGCCCTCGCGGTGATCGTGGTCGGCCTGCACGTGCCGGCCTGGGCGGCGACCCTCGGTGCCACCGCCGGTATCGCCGGGCTGACCTTCTGGATCTTCGGCGCCAACGTCACACCGCTGACCACCGACTCCGACGCCGTCAGCGACGCCGCCGACCAGGGCTGGTTGTGGTTCGCCGTGTTCGCGGTGATCTCGATCGCCGGCGGCGCGCTGTGGGCCGTGCCGTCGGTCCGCGCCCGGCTCTGCGGCACCCGCAGCGACCTGGATCCGGCCCGCCGGCCGGGTGTCGCCGCCGGTCTGGGCGCCACCGTCGGCCTCGTCGGCTCGAGCGTGCTGGCCGCCGGCTCCGGCATCCTGACGACGATCGTGCTGCGGTCCTCGTTCCCCCTCGCCGAGCTCGGTGTCGTCGAGGCGCTGGCGATCGTGCTGGTCGGCGGGGTGAGCGCGTTCGGCCGGCGCGGCGGGGTGTTCGGCGTCGTGCTCGCCGCCTGCGCCCTCGTACTGGTGGAGCGGGCCCTGGTCCTGTCCGACAACGGCGATGCCGGGCAGCAGCGCGTGCTGATCGGCGGCGCCGTCATCCTCGGCCTGGTCGTCACCCGGCTGATCGAGGCCGCCGGCAACCGCCGTTCAACCGGTCAGGCTCGGCCAGCCGGTCCTCCCAGCCAGCCCGGTTATCCAGGTCAGCCCGGTCAATCCCGGCCGGGCGGCCAGCCGCCGGGCAGCGGCCCGGTTCCACGTGGTGGGAACCAGGCCTAGGCTCCAAGTCATGACGCAGCGGTTCGTGATCATCGGTGGTGGGCTGGCCGGAGCGAAGGCAGCCGAGGCCTTGCGTGACAAGGGGTTCGACGGCGAGTTGGTACTGGTCGGCGACGAGCAGCACCGGCCGTACGAGCGCCCGCCGCTGTCCAAGGACTACCTGGCCGGCAAGGCCGAGCGCGAGTCGGTGTTCGTGCACCCGGCCGACTGGTACGCCGAGCACGACGTGGACCTGCGGCTAGACGTCGCGGCCACCGCGATCGACCGGTCCGCGCACGAGGTCACGCTCGCCGACGGCAGCACCATCGGCTACCACCGGCTGCTGGTCGCGACCGGCGCCAGCCCGCGCAAGCTGCCGGTACCCGGCGCCGACGCGAGCGGCGTGCACTACCTGCGGCGGATCGAGGACAGCGAGGCGATCCGTGCGACGTTCGGGCGTCGGCTGGTCGTGATCGGCGCCGGCTGGATCGGCCTCGAGGTGGCCGCCGCGGCCAGGGAGGCCGGCTCCGAGGTCACGATCATCGAGGTCGCCGAGCTGCCGCTGCTGGGCGTCCTCGGGCCGGAGATCGCGACCGTGTTCGCCACCCTGCACCGTGAGCACGGCGTCGACCTGCGCCTGTCCACCAAGCTCGCCGAGATCACGACCGACGGCGGCCGCGCCACCGGCGCCCTCCTGGCCGACGGCACCACGATCGAGGCCGACGCGGTCCTCGTCGGCGTCGGCATCCGGCCCAACACCGAGCTCGCCGAGGCCGCCGGGCTGACCGTCGACAACGGCATCGTCGTCGACTCGGTGCTGCGCTCCAGCGACAACGACGTCTTCGCCGCAGGCGACGTGGCGAACGCCATGCACCCGTTGCTGGGCAAGCAGATCCGCGTCGAGCACTGGGCCAACGCCCTCAACCAGCCGGCCACGGCCGCTGCCGCGATGCTCGGCGGCAGCGAGCCGTACGACGAGCTGCCGTACTTCTACACCGATCAGTACGACCTCGGCATGGAGTACATCGGCTACGTCGAACCGCGCGGCTACGAGCGCGTCGTCGTCCGCGGCGATACCGACGCCCGCGAGTTCATCGCCTTCTGGCTCGACGCCGACAACCGCGTGCTGGCCGGCATGAACGTCAACGTCTGGGACGTCATCGACCCGATCAAGGCCATCATCCGCTCCCGCAACCCCGTCGACCCGACCGTACTGGCCGACCCCGACACTGCCCTGCCCACGGTCACCGCACCGGCCGAATAGACCGCGTTCCACACAGGACCGGCGACCTAGCTGATGCGGCGGGCGCCGCCGGCCGGTGTGACGGTGAACGTGGTCGGGGCCGGGTAGCCGTTGGCGGCGAAGGCGGCCCGGACCGCGACCGTGACGGTCTCGGCGGCCTCGGCGTCGACCAGCGCGATGGCGCTGCCGCCGAAGCCGCCGCCGGTCAGGCGGGCTCCGTGCGCCCCGGCCGACAGCGCCGCGCCGACGGCACAGTCGAGCTCACGGCAGGACGCCTCGAAGTCGTCTCGCAGCGACGTGTGCGACGCGGTCAGCGCCGGCCCGATCCGGCGCGGGTCGCGGCCGGCCCGCAGCAGGGCGACGACCGAGCGCACCCGGTCGTTCTCGGTGACGACGTGCCGGGCCCGGCGGCGCACGACGTCATCGGGCAGAGCGACCACGTCGAGCGCCGTCACGTCCCGAAGCGAGCGGCCGAGGGCCGACTCCGCGGCCTCGCACGATCGCCGGCGGTCCCGGTAAGAGCCCCCCACGTTGTCCCGCCGCCCGCCGGGGTCGATGACCAGCCGGGCCAGGTCCGGCAGCCGCAGTCCGCCGGGCGCGAACCCGAGCGAGCGGGTGTCGAGGAACAGGACGTGCCCGGCCCGGCCGTGCATGGCGGCCATCTGGTCCATGATCCCGACGGGCGCGCCGGCGAAGTCGTTCTCGGCGCACTGGGCGATCTGCGCGAGCCGGGTGGGCTCCAGCCCGAGCCCGAACAGGTCGTTGCAGGCCAGCGCTACCGAGCAGGTCACGGCCGCCGACGAGGACAGGCCGGCGCCGAGCGGCAGGTCGCCGTCGAGCAGCAGGTCGAGTCCCTCGACCGGCAGGCCGAACGACCGCAGCGCCCAGACGACCCCGGCCGGGTACGCCGCCCAGCCGTCCACTGCGGACGGTTCGAGCCGGGCGACGTCGACCGGCGTGTCGGGTACTTGCGCCGAGCGGAGCCGCAGCTGCCGGTCCGGGCGGGCGGCCGCGGCGCAGCGCACGGTCTGGGGCAGCGCCAGCGGCAGCACGAAGCCGCCGGTGTAGTCGGTGTGCTCGCCGATCAGGTTGATCCGCCCTGGCGCCGCCCAGACCCCGGCCGGGGCGTAGCCGAAGACCTCGGCGAACCTCACGGCACGACCTCCCGCAGTTGGCGCGCCACGTGCTCGGGCAGCACGTCGTTGCTGAACACGCCCAGGCCGGACTCGGTGCCGGCGAGGTACTTGAGCTTGCCCGGCGCGCGGCGGATCGAGAACAGCTCGGCATGCAACCAGAAAGACGGCCGCCCGACCCGCACCGGCGCCTGGTGCCAGCCGGCGATGTAGGGCAGCGGCTCGTCGAACAACGCCGACATCCGCCGCAGCACGTCCCGGTAGAGCACCGCCAGTTCGTCGCGCTCCGCACCGGTCAGCGCCGGCAGGTCGGGCACCTGGCGGTGCGGGTACAGGTGGACCTCGACCGGCCAGCGCGCGGCGGCCGGCACGAACGCCGTCCACAGGTCCGTGGCCGCCACGACCCGCGAGCCGTGGACACGTTCGGCGGCCAGCACGTCGCCGAACAGGTTGCGCCCCGTGCGCTCGCGGTGCGCCTCGACGCTCGCGAGCTGCTGGCGGGTCCGCGGTGCGACGAACGGGGACGCATAGATCTGTCCGTGCGGGGGGTGCAGCGTCACGCCGATCTCGGGACCCCGGTTCTCGAACGGGGAGACCTGCTCGACGCCGGTCTGCCCCGGCAGCGACGCCGTCCGATCGGCCCACGCCCCGCACACCAGGCGCACGCGCTCGAGCGGCAGCGCCGCGAACGAGGCGTCGTGGTCGCTGGTGAAGCACACGACCTCACAACGACCGGTGTCGCCGGCCAGCGACGGGAAGCGGTTGTCGAACACCACGACCTGGTAGTCCGGCGACGGGATCTCGGTGTGCCGCCCGTCCAGCGACGGGCACAGCGGACACTGCGACGCCGGCGGGAGGTGGGTCCGGTCCTGCCGGTGCGCGGCGACCACCACCCACTCGTCCAGCAGCAGGTCGTGCCGAAGCTGCGGCTCGGCGAAGGCGGGCGGCAGCCCACGCGGGTCGGCCGGCACGTCACGCGGGCGAGCGGCGACGCTGCCGTCGCCGTCGCCGTCGCCGTCGCAGTCGCCGTCGTAGAAGATGATCTGTCTGCCGTCGGAAAGCTGACCGACCGTGCGCCTCACGGGCGCAATTATCGTTGGGCGGTGGACCTAGCCGATCTGCTCGAGCAGTGGCGGCGAGATCTCGCCGCGTGGGCCATTCCGGAGTCGATCCTGGCCGGCGCCACCGACTCACCGTGGGTGCTGCCGCGCGAGGTGTTCAGCGGCCGGGCCAGGCGGGTGCGCCGCGATCCGGTCGGTCCGTCCTACGAGCTGGCGTGGCACGCACTGGACCCGCCGGGCAGCGTGATCGACGTCGGTTCCGGCGCCGGCGCGGCGAGCCTGCCGCTGGCCGCCCGCTGCACCGAACTGACCGCCGTGGACGGCGACCGCATCCTGCTCGACGACCTCAGCGCGCAGGCCGGCGAGCTCGGGCTGGCCGCCAACACGGTCCAGGGGCGGTGGCCGCAGGTGGCAAGCCAGCTCGAGCCCGCCGACGTGGTGGTCTGCCACCACGTGCTCTACAACGACCCCGACGCGCTGCCGTTTCTGAGCGCGTTGAACTCCAGCGCCCGCCGGCTCGTCGTGCTCGAGAAGACCGCGCGGCACCCGCTGACCGACCTCAACCCGCTGTGGCTGCACTTCCACGGGATCGAGCGGCCGACCGGCCCGACGGCGCTGGACGCGGTGGAGATCCTGCGGGCGATGGGCCTGGAGCCCGAGTACAAGGAATGGACCCGGCCGGCGCACGTCGAGTACGCCTCGTTCGACGACCTGGTCGACGTCACCAGGCGCCGGCTGTGCCTGCCGCCCGAACGCGCCGGCGAGGTCGCCCAGGTGCTAGACGATCTTCGCGACTCGCGCCCCGACCTCGGCTCGTCCGGCCGGGAGCTGGTCACGATCTGGTGGGAGCCGAAGGCGTAATGTCTGGCCGGTGCGCGCCATCCAGATCAGCGAGTTCGGCGGCCCGGAGGTCCTGAACCTGGTCGACCTGCCCGACCCGCAACCGAGCGACGGGCTCCAGATCGTCGACGTCAGCGCGGCCGGGGTCAACTACGCCGACACCCACCAGGTGCAGGACGACTACCTGACCAGGCAGGAGCTGCCGCTGATCCCTGGCACCGAGGTCGTCGGGACCACGCCCGACGGGACCAGGGTGGTCGCCGTGGTGTCCGGCGGCTACGCGACCAAGGCGCTGGCCCACCCGGCGACGTCGTTCCCGCTGCCGGCCGAGGTCGACGACGGCCAGGCGCTCGCGCTGCTCGTGCAGGGCCTCACCGCGTGGCACCTGCTGCGCACCTCGGCGCGGATGCAGCCGGGCGAGAGCGTCGTCGTGCACGCCGCGGCCGGTGGGGTAGGCACGCTGGCCGTCCAGCTGGCCAAGACGTTCGGTGCCGGCCGGGTGATCGCGCTGGCCTCCACCCCAGACAAGCGGCGCCTGGCCGCCGAGCTCGGCGCCGACGTCACGCTCGATCCGGACGATCCGGACCTGACGGCCGCGCTGATCGAGGCCAACGGCGGCGCCAAGGTCGACGTGGTGCTCGAGATGAACGGCGGCCGGGTGTTCGACGCGAGCCTGGACGCCGTGGCGCCGTTCGGCCGGCTGGTGACGTTCGGCCAGGCTTCCCGCGAGCAGCCCGAGCCGGTCGATCCGGCCAAGCTCATGCGTCGGTCGGCCGCCGTGATCGGATTCTGGCTCGTGCACTGCATGCGCCGGCCGCAGATGCTGCGCGAGCCGATGGCCGAACTTCTCGACCTGGTGGCGGCCGGGACGTTGCGGCCGATCGTCGGCGGCCACTACCCGCTCGAGGACGCCCGCCGCGCCCACGAGGATCTTCGGGCAAGGCGCACTGTCGGCAAACTGGTGCTCGACGTTGAGTAATGCCGACCCCGGCGTAATTCGTCCATCCGTGTTGGCGATATAGTCCGCGCCCAAGATCCGTAAGCTAGTTCTTTGGAGGGCGCGTGACCCGTCGATTCGGTCTTGTTGCCAGCACGCTAGTGACCTGCGGTTTCGCGCTCGCCGTTTCGCTACCGACCGCCGGCGCCGATACACCTCCCGTGTCTGGTGACGACCGGGCGACCGCCTACCCGGGAAATGCCGTCACTTGTGAGGACGCCGGACTCGCCGGCGAGCTCCTCGACGACGGGGAGTACTTCATGAACGTCGAGGACACCCACGTGGTGATCGTTTCGGTGCCGGTGGGCTTCGCGGGGTCCGGCACGGCGAT
>OBLK01000141.1_pt1 | contig 24899 bp, 28 predicted proteins | sample 1518871 | NCBI WGS metagenome assembly OBLK01 (sample SAMEA2464837, study PRJEB22497) | soil metagenome | biome: Grassland; feature: Farmland; material: Clay | place: Australia | collected 2013-02-01 | depth 0.8 m
CCGGCGACCCCCGGAGGGCCCGCCGGGGGGCCCCGCGGGCGGCCCCCCGGGCGCGGGTGGCCCGCAGGGGCCCCGCCGGCACCGCCGGCGGCGCTGGCGGCGCTGGCGGCGCTGGCGGCGCTGGCGGCGCTGGCACTGCTGGCGGCGCTGGTCTCGGCGGCAGCGTGCAGCCCGGCCAGCTCACCCTCCACGAGCGCCAGTTGCACACCACCGACGCCGCACACCTCGCCCGCCAGGTACACCCCGTCGACCGTGCCGCGCTGCCGGTCGTCGGCCACGGCCACCAGGCTGCCGTCCGAGTCGAGACGGGTCTGGCAGCCGAGCTGCAGCGGGAGCTCAAGCTGCGGGGTGAAGCCGTAGCCGACCGCCACCGCGTCGCAGTCGACCTCGCGCTCGGTTCCCCGGACGACGCCCCAGTTGCCGTCCAGCGACGCGACGGTCACCGCCCGGACGCAGCCCTCGCCGCGCGCGGCGATCACGGCCGTCCGGCGCCGGAACGGGACCCGGTGCCGCCGCAGCACCCGCAGGTACCGAGCGCCCTCGGCCAGCCGGTCGAGGTTGCGCAGCACGGCAGCCGGGTGGCGGGCGAATCCCAGCGGCGAACCGGCCTCGAACACGCCGACCACCCGGACCCCGGCCTCGGCGAGCCCGGCCGCAACCGGCAGCAGGAACGGCCCGGTACCGGCCACCACGGCGCGATCGCCCACCGCCACGCCCTGCCCCTTGAGCAACGCCTGTGCCCCGCCCGCGGTGAACACGCCTGGCAGCGTCCAGCCCGGGAACGGCAGCTGCCGGTCGAACGCGCCGGTCGCGACGACCACCGTGCGGGACCTGACCTCGCCGGCAGTGGTGTGCGCGGCGAACCCACCCTCCGTGCGCTCGACGTGCCAGACGGCCTGGCCGAGCCGCAGGTCCAGGCCGGCTGACACGTCTACCGCCGCCCACAGCCGGCGCAACGCCGGGGGCCCCGGCTCGCCGTGGCGGTGGCGCCAGAACTGCCCGCCGGCACGGCTGCCCGCGTCGACCAGGGCGACCCGCGCTCCCGCCAGGTGCGCGGCGGCGGCTGCCGCGAGCCCCGCCGGACCGGCACCGATGACGGCGACCTCGTAGTCAGCACGCGACGTCGCCACGGCCGGTTCCCTCCTGAGGCAGCACCTCGTCGCCGTCGCGAGCCTCGGTCAGGCACGCCCGCAGGTTGGGCCTGCCGTTCACCGTCACCAGGCAGTCGAAGCAGATCCCGATCCCGCAGAACAACCCTCGCGGCGCCCCGCCGTGCCGCGTGGTCCGCAGCGTCCGGTACCCGGCCGCCAGCAGCGCAGCCCCGATGGTCTGCCCGGGCTCGGCGTCGATTTCCTTGCCGGCAAAGGAAAAGGTGCTCATCCAGCGGCCTCCCGCACGAACCGGCCAGGGCTGAACGGCGTGAGATCGACATCGGCCGGCGTGCCGGTCAGCACCTGGGCGACGAGGTGCCCGGTGACGGCGGACAGGGCGATGCCGGCGCCCTCGTGACCGCACGCGTGGACCAGCCCCGGCCGGCGCGGGTCCTCGCCGATCACCGGCAGGTGGTCGGGGCAGTACGGCCGGAACCCGACGTAGCTACGCACGAGGTTGACCTGCGCCAGCAGCGGGAACAGGCCGATCGCCTTGGCCGCGAGCGTGCGGATCACCGGCAGGGACATCCGCCGGTCGAAACCCACCCGTTCACGGCTCGCCCCGATCAGCACGGTCCCGGCTCGGGTTCCCTCGACGACGGCCGAGGCCTCCAACCCGGCGTCGTCGCTGGCCACGTTGGCCACGTAGTCGGCCGTGTAGACCTTGTGCCGGATCACCGGCGGAAGCGGCTCGGTAACCAGCACGAAGCCCCGGCGTGGCAGCACCGGCACCGGTGCGCCCGCCATCGCCGCGATCTCGCCACCCCACGTGCCAGCGGCATTGACCACCCAGCGCGCTGCGAACTCGCCCGCGCTCGTCTCGACACCGCGGATCGCGCCGCTTCGGTCATGCCGGAATCCGACGACCTCGGTCCCGGTCTGCACCGTCGCACCGAGGCGGCGCGCGTGCCGCAGCAGCTCCGCAGCCGCGAGCATCGGCTGCACCTGCAGGTCCTGCGGGTAGAACGCGCCCCCGTACGCGTCGCGGGTGAGGTTCGGCTCGAGCTCCGGCAGCTCCGCCTGGCTCACGTCGATCGCGTCGACCCCGTGCTCGCGCTGCGCCGCGGCCAGCTTCACCAGCCCGGCCTGCGCCTGCGGGTCCCGCGCGACCACCACGCCGCCCTTGGCCTGGAGTTCGAAGCGTTCGGCGCCGAGCCGCCGCCCCAGCTCGGCCCACAGCCCGATGGACCGCAGCGCGAGCTCCAGCTCCGCACCCGGCTCCTTGTCCGACACCAGGATGTTGCCCTCGCCGCCGCTGGTCGTCCCGCCGGCCACCGAGCGGCGCTCCAGCACGCCGACCCGCAGCCCCGCCTCCGCGCAGTAGTACGCGCACGCGGCACCGACCATCCCGGCCCCGATGACCAGCACGTCGACCGCCACGCAAGCAGCGTGGCACATCACCGCACCCGCGAGCGGATTACGTCAGCCGGTCGGTGGGGCGGTCGAACCACGGCGAGCCGGGACGGGAAGCGGCTCCCCGTCCCGGCCGGGGTGGGTTACTCGTGGGGGTCGTCCACTGGGGCGCCGCGCAGCGGGATGAGGTCGGCCCTCGCGGGATCCTGGTCGTAGACGGTGCCCTCGGCGACGGCCTCGGCGACCGCGCCCATGATGACGTAGGCGGTCCTGACGAGCATGCCGGCGCTCTTCTGGCCGATGTCACCGCGCAGCTCGACGAGCACGCTGGCCGCGCCGAGCAGGCCATAGGCGTTGCGGGAGATGCCCCTGGGCAGGGTGCCGGGGTACTGGCTGATCTCGGCGAAGCCGTAGTGGCTCATCGTGTCGTAGATGAGCACACACACCTGCCTGGACAGCGCGATCGACGAGGCCGGCACGCCGGCCGCGTTCGGCCAGAAGATCGACCCGGTGATCAGGTCGCCGTCGTCGCTGACGTAGGAGCCCTGGTGGTGGTAGTCGACCACGAACGAAGGCTGGTACCTGGCGAACGTGCGCTGGACCGCGGCCGCCTCGGGAACCGGGTTCGCCTCTGGGGCGACGGCTGGGTCGTGCCAGCGGTTGACGTCGAAGCCGACGCCCGGGTTGCAGAACGCACCCGAGCAGTCCGGATCGTGGTTCTCGCGCTGGAACCGCTCGGCGCCGTCCGGATTCACCTTGGGGATGACGAGCAGCGTGATCTGGCTCAGGATCGCGTTCCAGCCGGCGCCGCCCTTGCCGGCACGCTGGAGCAGCTGCAACGCCGCCTCGGTGCCGAGCGGCTCGTTGCCGTGCTGCTGGGTGATGTACAGGACCTTCGTCGGGCCGGTGCCGACGCGAGCGAGGTAGAGGTCGCGGCCCTCGTTGGACTGGCCGACCACCTCCAGGGACACCCGGCCCTGCGTCGACTGCGAGATCTGGTGGAGCTTGGCGACCATCTCCTCGTAGTTGTGGAGCCGTTCGAGGCTGACGTGCTGCCGTTCCTGGACCCAGGGTCCGTTCGGAATCGTCTGCGGGACCGCGCCCGCCGGTGACGCCACCGCAATGATCAGCGCGATGGCTGTGGCCACAGTCGGAACAATGCGTCGCATAACTGCCCAGCCTGCTCCCGGCGTCGCGAGCGCGCCAGCGCTGACACTAGATCGGGGATGCGGCGAGGTGGCCCTGGACGATCTCGTTGACGGCACGGTTGACAGGCCAGGCACCTTCCGTGGTGTTGGAGACGACCGTGACGACCGTGTCCGGCGGGTACAGGCTCGACCGGATCGACACCCCGGCGTCGCTTCCCTCCACGAACGGCGTCGGCGGGTGCTCGCCGTCATCGCGGATCCAGACCCCGCGTCCGTAGTAGAACTCGTCACCGCTGCGGGATGCCTTGGTCAGGAACGTGGTGACCAGCTCCGCGGAGATGATCTCGCCGGCGAGCAGGCGGAGCCAGAGCCGCCGCAGGTCGCCGGCCGTGGTGAACATGCCGCCGTCCGGCCCGCCGATGATCGGCAGGACGTCGGCGTTGGTCCGCCCGTCGTCGCGGTAACCGATCGCCGTGTCCGGCGGCAGCTGGTCGAATCGGAAGAACCCGGACCGGTCCATTCCGGCCGGTCGCAACACGCGCCGCTCCAGGTGGTCGTGGAACGACCCGGTCAGCTCCTCGATCACCAGCCCGAGCAGGACGTAACCACCGTTGGAGTAGGCGAAGCGGCTGCCGGGCGGGAACTTCTGCGGACCCGTGAGCATCGGCAGGTAGTCGCTCGGCCGCAGCAGCTCGGCCGGCGGAATCGGCAACTCGAAGTTGTCGAAGTCGTCGATCAGTTCCTCGTCGTAGTAGTCGAACACGCCCGAGGTGTGGCCGAGCAACTGGTCGATCGTCACCTCGACGTCCATTCCCGGCAGCGGCGCCGAGACGGCGTCGACGAGCCGGGTCGACAGTCCGACAACTCCGTCGTCGACGAGCGCCCCGACGCCAAGCGCCGTGAACAGCTTCGTCGCGGACGCAGTGCCGAAACGGGTGTCGACCGTGTTCTCGATCCGCCTCGCCCGGTCGGCCAGCCCGTAACCGCCGGCGAAGACGACCTCGTCGCCGACCGAGACGTGCACCACGCCGGAGAATTCCTGATCTGGCACCGCGTCGCGGAGCCGTCCGGCGAGCGCGGTCTGGTCTGTGGTCAGCACGCCGGCATCGTGCCAGGTCCCGGCCTCGACCGCTGCTGAAATACCGGCGTCAGCGATCCTGGCGGTCCAGGACCTGCGCCACGGATGCCGCCAGGCGCACCATGCCGACGCCGGTGGGATGGAACGGATGCGGGTCGTCCAGACCCTGGATGTCGGCCAGCCGGTAGTCGTCGGTGCACAGCGCCGTCAGCCGGGGCCGGGCCACGGCGAAGCCGTACTTCTCGGCGCCGCTGGCCAGCACGTCGTTGAGCTGCGCATTGCGCTCGGCCAGCAGCCCGATGTTCTCCGTGGTGAGGCCGCGGGCCTCGGTCGGGCCGCGGGCGTCCTGGCAGGTCGCGTCGGGCTCGAACACGTCGTAGGAGGTCATGACCACGATCTGCGGCTTGCCCGGCAGGTCGTTGAGGTCCTGCAGCAGGTCGCCGTACTCCCGGTCGAACGCCGCCAGGCGGTAGTTGAACTCGCCAAGCGTGAGCCTGTCCTGGCAGTTCTCCACCGCGTAGCAGTAGGCGAGGAAATCGCCCCAGTACAGGTCGTTCGGGCCGATCACGACCACGACGAACGTCAGCCCCTTGACCTGCTTGAGAAGCCCGACCTGCGTGGGCAGCAGCAAGCCGCCCTGCTGCTGCGGGCCGCGCAGCCCGGCCGCGATGGACGCTCCCGGGCAGGCCAGGTTGAGCACCCGCGTGGCCGTCAGCCTGCCGAGCTCGTTGGCTAGCGAGTCGTCGCTGCGTACGCACGCGACGTCCTCCGTGGACGGTGCGGAGACCGGCGGGCCGCCGACCCGGGACGCCCGCGAGTCACCGATGACCGCACCGGTGAAGCCCCGCACCTCAGGTCCCGCCGCCGACGGCGACACGTAGGAGGTGCCGACAAGATCGGACAGCGACCGCACGTCACGAAGCCCACCCACGGTGCCCGAGTAGGCCAGCGCACCGGCCGCCACCCAGGCCAGCAGCGTGATCGACACCGCCACGATCGTCATACCGCGCAGCTGGCCGGCGCTTCGCTGCCAGACCTGCGCCGCGGTCAATTCGCGGTGCTGGACGGCACTCTGCCTGCGCAGCGTTGCCCGAAGGCGCAGCAGCCCCGCCACCGCCGTCACGGCCAGCGTGAACGCCAGCACGCCGAGCGTGGCCCAGCCGTACCAGCGCAGGAAGCCGGCGCCGACGGCATCGACGGCATCGGCCTGCGCCTGCCGGCGGCGCTCGGGGTCTCGCAGCGTCGTCACGGCCGCTTCGCGTTGAACCGGCCCGAGCGTCACCTGCGGGCGCAGCGGTCCGTAGATGCGCAGCCGCCGGATGTCCAGCTCGGTGTTGCCGATCTGCACGAGCTGGGCCGGGCCATACAGCGACAGGCTCGGGTCCCTGGCTCCGACGCCGAACTGCTGGCCCGCCACCAGCACCTGCTGGTTCGGCGTCAACCCGATCGTCAGCGGAATGCCGACGAACAGGCAGATCGCAATGACGGCGAGGCTCGGCCACGACCGCAGCTCCCGCAGAACCGCCCTCCAGCCGGCTTCGCCGGTGTCAGCGCCCCGCGTGCTGGCCATAAGTTCGAGCGTCACGGACGCTGTAACCGCCTCTCCGGCTAGCCGACTGCGGGAGACCTCACCTCGATGGTCGCACGCCGGCCTGCGGGATGCGGCAGGTCACAGGGGTCAGCGCTGCAGGACTCCAGCGCGTCACCGCCTGGTGATAGTTGAGCGGACCGGGCACCGTCAGGTGCGTCTTCACGTAGGCCGACGGCGGCCTCGACCAGGCGAAGGTGCTGTGGTGGTCCGGGCTCGTCGTCACCGCCATCACCGTCGCCCTGTGCATGCCGTACCTGTGGCTGCGCTACTTCGTCCTCGCCTGAGCACGGCCATTGCTCGCAGCGTGCACGTCCGGGAGTTGGTCGGCTCACTCCGTCGGCGCTGAGCTTGCCAGATCTACCGATTATCGATAGATTCTCACCGTAACTCGATAGAAGGAGTTCCGATGGGAAAGCTGACCGTCCTCGCGCTGCGCATCGTGCTCGGGATGGTGCTCGCCGGCTCGCTGTTCGTGCAGGTGGTGATGGTGCCCCTGCTGGCCGCCGACCTGGATGAGCTGCCCCCGGAACTGGCCGGCGCGCGCATCCCGATCGTCGTGATCGTGTTCCTTGGCATCGTGACCGTCCAGGTCACCGTGGTCTGCGTGTGGCGCCTGCTGACGATGGTGCGGCGGGGCACGGTGTTCTCCCATGCCGCCTTCCGGTACGTGGACATCGTGATCGGTGCGGCCGCGGCGGCCTCCCTGCTCACGTTCGGGCTCGGCGTCGCGCTCGCGCCGGGCGAGACCGTCGCCCCCGGCATCGTCCTGCTCATCGGTGGGGCGGCCGTATTGGCCGCCGGGATCGCGCTGATCGTCCTGGTGCTGCGGTTTCTGCTGGCTCAGGCCGTCGCCCGCGACGCCGAGGCGCACCACCTTCGGGCCGAGCTGGACGAGGTGATCTGATGCCGATCGTCGTCGACATCGACGTGATGCTGGCCAAGCGCAAGATGTCAGTGGGTGCGCTCGCCGAGCGCGTCGGGATCACGCCGGCGAATCTGGCGGTGCTCAAGAACGGTCGCGCCAAGGCGGTGCGCTTCACGACGCTCGCCGCGTTGTGCGAGGTGCTCGAGTGCCAGCCCGGCGACCTGCTGCGCTGGGAGCCCGAGGACCCCGCTGACGCGAACCGGTGACCGGTCGCCGCCGTTGGTTACCGCTGCGCCACCAGGATCCGGTAGCCGGCATCCAGGTCGTTCCGGTCGACGAGGTCGGCGTGGCGCTCGTGCCAGCGACCCGACCGCAGGTCACCGGCCAGCCGGTCAAGAGCGGGCAGCAGGGTGTCGTCGTCGATCGCGGTGAACAGCGATATTCCGGACCGGACCGCGGGATCGAGGTAGGCCTGCGGCCGGCGCCAGTAGGCGGCGGCGAACCCGTCGGTGCAGTCGTGGGGGATCGGGACGGTCTCGACGCGCGCGCCGCCGAGCAGCGCCGCGAGCCGGTCGACCTCGACCAGGCGAGCCTCGTCGTAGGCGGCCGCGACCTGAGGAAGGTATTCGGGCACGAGCCAGAAGTTCCGGAACACCCGGTTGTCGCACGTGAGCACCACGATGCGAGACCTGGCCGCTCGCCACAGTTCGGCGACGCCCGCCTCGAGGTCGCTCCAGTGGTGCACGGTCAGCACAGCCATGGCGGCGTCGACCGTCCCGTCGGCGACGGGCAGCGCCTCGGCGCGACCGAGCACCGCCGGCGCCGAGCCTGGCGGCCGCTGACTGATCATCACCGCGCTGGGGTCGACCGCGAGCACCGTGCTCGGCGGCTCGTACGAACCGGTGCCCGCACCGACGTTGATCACCGATCGGGCAGAGCCGAGGGCGGCGTGCAGCCGCGCGCCGATGCGCGGATCCGGCCGGCGGATGGCCGCGTAGTCCACGCCGATCACGTCGTAGACGGCCATGGCGGCAGTATGCCAACCGTCGAAGAGGCCGGGCGGCGATCCACGTGGGATTCGCCGCCCGGCCTTAGATCGGTGTCGAACGCGGTGCTACCGGATGCTCACCCGGGTGGCCTGCGGGCCCTTGGGACCCTGCGCAACCTCGAACGTCACAGCCTGGTTCTCCTCGAGGCTGCGGAAGCCGTGGCCGTCGATCTCGGAGTAGTGCACGAAGACGTCGGGGCCGTCCTCGCGAGAGATGAAGCCGTAGCCCTTCTCCGAGTTGAACCACTTCACGGTGCCATTTGTCATGTTCTTGCTCCTTGCAGGGGTGCTGTACGGGTGCCCGCACCATGCGGCCGCCCGGGTCGGGGTTTCAGACGGCGACCTCTCAGCTTGCCCTGAGGGAAAGACAGCGCCCGCAACAACGTTTCTGCGAGCGTGCGAGAACACAGACACGAAAACTCACGACTGCGCCTACCTTACCGCGCGTCCACGCACCTGGGTGCACCGCCGTGGTGTGCCGCCGGTCTCAGTGCTCCCGAATCGGCACAACGTAGCTGCCGGTGCAGCGGGAGAACCCGCTGCCCGAGCCGATCTCGTTGACCCAGCTGCTCCACGGCCCGGCGTTCTGCCAGTCGACGTCCGGGTCGGTGTCGCAGCCGTGGCTGCCGGTGTGCACCCACGTGTCACCGGACCCGGTGTTCTTGTACGAGATGCCGAGCACAGACGCGATCGCCGGTGGCTGGATCTGGACGGCGGCTGCGCGTCCGGCGTCCAGCTGCCCCTCAGTGCGCCGGTCGACCCGGCCGGCAGCCGCACCGGGCTGCCCGGCCCTGGCAGCCAGCGTGGTCCGACCGCCTGGCTCCAATGGTTCAGGTGGCAGCACGACTCAGCGGTGAACGGAGCAATCTACGAGCACGGTCGACGCAATTTCTTGACACCGCCGATTTGAACCCGTATTACAGGGCGTAGTCATCGAAACCCGAATAGTAATCTTGTGCAGGTTGATCGCTTTCTGGCGCTGCCGCTCCACTGCACCATGCCCACCTTTTCAGCTAATCAAATTCGCCGGTAGCTGAACCGGCCAACCCCTGCTGCGGCCGACCCGCCGCCGGACGACCCCCACCGGGCACGTTGCCGGGCAACCGCCCGGGCTCCACAGCCCGACTGAGCCACCAACCTGGGTTCGGATCAAGAAGATAGGGAGGCGGAACGGTGGATAAACCACGTAGCCGTCTATTTTTAGCCGGAACGGTCATCGCATTGATGGTCATGACGCCGACGACGGGAATGAGTGCCCCCGGCGGCATACCCGCCGCCGCGCCGGTCACCGACGAACTGCAGATCTCGACCAACACTGGCGACGAGGTGACCGGCAGCTTCGCTCGCGGCGCCAGCATCGTGGAATTCGAAAGCCACCGGACGAGCGCCGTGTCGGCAAGCGTATCGATCCTGGTCAACGGCAAGAAGGTCACGGCGAGCAGAGATCTCAAGGCCGGGACCGCGACCTGGTCCGGCGCCGGCGCCGTCATGCTGCCGGACGACCGTGAGGTGCTGCTCGGCCTGACCACCGCACTCAACCTGGAGTGGCTCGAACCGACCCGCGACCAGAAGGGGACGCTCGGCGGCCACCGCGACATGGTGCTGCGCATGGTCATGCTGCTGGCCGAGGCTCCCCTCGGGATGCCGCTCGACGCGCAGGTCACGCCCCGCCCGGTGGAGCGCACCCTGGAGCGCACCCCCGAGATGATCGGAGTGGAACCGGCCGATCTGCCCTGCGTGAGTGACGTGATCGCCACCACCGACGCCGGCTCGGACGAGCGCAGAGAAGCGGTCATCCAGTGCCAGGCGGCCGACGACAACGGCATCTGGTACATGACTTGCGATACGGGCTACCGGGCCATCTGCCACGATGCGACCACCCACTGCTGGGGCTGCGAGTGGGTCCACTCCGGTCCCGCGTCCTTCGAATGCATGGGCGAGTGCGGCCCCGGCTGCTGGGGGTTGAACATCTACTCCGTCGACTGCGGCGACCACGACCAGTGCGGACGCGTACACGGCGGAAGCTACGACCCGTGGGATGCCAACTGCGGTGACGAGTATTCCGAGGCCTCCGACGACTTCATCTGGGGCTGGCCGAATTGCTTCTAATCGCTCGCCGAACGGCAGTCCTTGCCTTGATCACGGCCACCGTGCTGGTCCCGACGCTCGCATCGTGCACGTCTCCGGCAAGGCAACGCGCCGCGGACGTCGTCGCTGCCGTCGGGGACGCCGACGTCACGGTCGCCGAGGTCAAGGCAAGGCTGTCCGTCGAGGACACCGGACCACCCGTCGTACGCCCCGGCGTGGCCCCACCCGACACCTGGCGGGACGCGCTGCGTCTGGCCATCCGGGACGAGCTGCTGTCCCTGGAGGCCGCGCGGCGAGATCCCACCGCGGACTGGGCACCGGATCCGACCGGTCGGGCGGCCCGGATCCGGGCCATAACCGACCAGGTGCGGGCCCAATCGCCCGAGTTGCAGGGGTCGAACATCACCGACAGCGAGGCCCGGTCCTGGTTGGCGCGCAACCACCACCGGTTCGACGAGGTCCACAGCGCACAAGTCACCTGGGCGTCGTTCACCGACGATGACCGCGCCCGGGCCATGCTCGAGTCCGCCGCCGACCTCGACCAGGCCGGCTTCCTCACACTGGCCGGTACGTACCGCGCGACTACCGGCACCGCCACCCTCGACTCGGCGGGCAACGGAGCCGACGCGCTGGTCGCCCGGGTCGCCTTCGCGGTCCGGACCGCCGGATCGGTCGGTCTGACCACCGAGGACGATCGTTCGTGGGTCGTCCGCGTCGACAGCATCGAGCTCGAATCCCCACCATGGGACGATGTGCTGGCCAGCCGCGTCCGGACCGCGATGACGTGGGACCGGGAACAGGCCAACCTCGACGCCCTCGCCGAACAGCTGAAATCCCGTTGGCCGGTCAGCATCGACGAACAACGGTTCGCGGCCAGCCGCCCCTGACCCGGTCGCCGGTCGAGCCAGCCGGCAGGTCGGCCAGCGCGTCGGTGAGAAACTCGACGACGGCGGGAACCAACCGCACCGCGCCGGCGTCGCGGCGAACACGTGCAGCCACGCGTCCTGCGGGCGCCGGCCGGCCACCACACAGTCGGGATGGGACAGCTCGGTGGCCCTCGGCAGCAGCCGGTAGAACGCAGTGTGCTCGACCGCCGGTCCCGCCGGTGGCTCGGCCAGTTCGGCCAGCACGTCCCGAAGGAACCTGACGACCGGTGGATGCAACCGCAGCACCAGCGGCATGCTCCGGCGCTCGTAAAGAAGGTACCAATCTATCTATAATCTAGACGTGGCGCTGAGCATCAAGCATCCGGAAGCCGATCGGTTGGCGCGAGAGCTTGCCGCCCGTACCGGTGAGACGCTGACCGAGGCCGTCGTCGTAGCGTTGCGCGAGCGACTTGCTCGGACGAGCGGGCGCAACAGCGCCGGGTCGGTACGTGAGGAGCTTGCGGCGATCCGTCGGCGGTGCGCGGCGCTGCCCGTGCTCGACCGGCGAACGCCGGAAGAGATCCTCGGGTACGACGAGAGGGGCCTGCCCGCCTGATGGTGATCGATACATCGGCGTTGGTCGCGATGCTGAGCGACCAGCCGGAGGCCGAGGAGTACGAAGCCGCGGTCGAGGCTGACGCCGTACGGCTGATGTCGACCGCTACCTACCTGGAGACCGCAATCGTCATCGAGAGCCGGTTCGGTGAGCCAGGCGGCCGCGAGCTGGACCTGTGGTTGCATCGTGCGGCGGTCGACCTGGTGGCACTGACTCCTGAGCAGGCGGATGCCGCCCGCATCGCATATCGCAGGTACGGCAAGGGCAGACACCCCGCGGGGTTGAACTATGGGGACTGCTTCTCCTATGCGCTCGCCAGGATCAGTTGCGAACCGTTGCTGTTCAAGGGGGCCGACTTCCCGCTGACTGATGTCACCGCCGTCTGCGTCAGGACACCGCAGGTTCAATAGGCGCAAGCCCAAACTGGGCACGACATGGCGATCGCGGTCGACAAGTACGGCGGCACGGCCGGCCTGCTGACGAGGAGGCAGTACGGCGCGGTTCCAGGAGGGCAAGACCGCCATCCCGGCCTGATCCCGGCCATCCCAGCTAACCGGCTACTCGACGCAGAACTCGTTGCCCTCGGGGTCTCGCAGCACAGTCAGGTCGGGATGTGCCTGCACAACGGCTGCGCCGAGGGAGACCAGCCGAGCCACCTCCGACTCGATGTCTCCTTGCGAGCGCAGGTCGAAGTGCATCCGGTTCTTGGCCGTCTTTGGCTCGGGCACGCGGACGAACCACATGTTCGGCCCACCCCAGCCGGGAGCCTCCACAAATGCGCGGTCCGAAGTGGACTCCTCGTCCACGTCCGTACCAAGAGCAGCCGCCCAGAACCGGGCCACGACCATGGCGTCCACGCAGTCGAAGGTCACAGTCTTGATGTAGACCGGCATGGAGCCACGCTACTCAGCCGCCGCCGGTGCCGCCGTGCCGCAGCGAGGTGCCTCCGGAATAGGACAGCGAATAGAGGCTGGGGTAGGTCTCCGATCGGCTCGCGCCGGTCATCCACCAGCAGATCGTGTCGGCGCCGTGCTGGCACATGTTGTCGATGTAGGCCGCCTGCGGATCGCTGCCGAACCGGCCGTTGCCCATGTCGGTGAGCGGCAGGCCGCCGCTGGTCGAGTAGACCTCGCCGTACCAGTGGGTGTACTCGCCACTGGTGAACGTGCCGGCCCACAGCGATCCCGGGAAGTAGCCGACCCAGGCGTCGTTGAACCACACCCACCAGTTGCCGCCGTCGTACCGGATGTAGAACCGCACCGGCTGCCCGACATAGCCGGCCAGCGACATGCCGGGCCGGTAGGTCGGATGCACAGTGACGAAACCGGCCGAATCCCGGAAGGAACCGTCCTTCCAGTAGCCGATCATCAGGGTCGGGTAGGCGGTGCCGAACTTGCGGTAGCCCGTCTCGACCAGTGCCACGTTCGCGCCGTGCACGATGGACATCTCGCTAGTGACCATGTCGGCGCTGTAGGCAATCGCCGGGTTGGCGATGAAGATGCGGCCGCCAACCCCGTACATGGTGGTCGCTGTGGTCGCCTTCACGACACCGGCGTAGTAATAACAGCCGGTGGCTGCCACGGCCGACCCAGCGCCGAGCGAGGCGACCAGCGCCGTCACGGTGAGCAGCGCACCGATTGCCAACGGCGGCCTGAGGCGCCTGCTGGTGTCAAGTCTGATCACGAAGTCCTCCCGGGCTGTTCACGGTGGCTGGACAGCCACCCGCACCCCGGAGGGGCGGTCAGCGGCGGAAATACATCGGACCTGATGCCTGGACGAGCGCCGCGGGGTTAGCGTGAACGCGTGACGCTCGACCTGTTCGCGGGGCTCCCGGTGAGCGACTACCGGCGCGCGCTCGGCTGGTACGAGCGGCTGCTTGGCTCCGAACCCGCGTTCTTCCCGAACGCGACGGAGGCGGTGTGGGAGCTCGCCGAGCACCGCTACCTCTACATCGAATTGCTGCCCGCGCGCGCCGGCCATGCGCTGCACACCGTGTTCGTCGACGACCTCGACGAGCGGGTCGAGGGCATGCGCGCCCGGGGCATCGAGCCGGCCTCGCAGGAGACCTACAGCAACGGCGTACGCAAGGTCATCTACCGCGACCCCGACGGCAACGAGATCGGCTTCGGCGGCGCCCCACTCGAAACCCCCTGACGGCCACCCAAAAGTTGAAGATCGCCAGTAGTGATAGCCCAGGATTCACCTCCGGCGCCGAAGTGAATCCTGGAGTATCACTAGTGGCGATCATGACTGCGGGCGTGTGCGGTCGACCGGCCGAGGCTGCGGCGCGCCAAGTTCGGCCCTTCGGTCGTGACCGGACGAAGCGGAGAGTCGGTAGAGCTTCCGTCCGAGAATGAGGTGGAAGCCGATGAGCACGAAGGTCCCGGCGACGAGCCCGGCGGCGCCGAGCATCGTGCTGAGCAGGGCGGTCGCCTTGCCGACGGCGGGGTCGGCGTGCATGGCCAGACCGAGTAGGGCGATGCCGGTGGCGGTGACGAGCAGACCGGCAAGTAGTAGCGCGTCGAAGACGTCCTGCGTCCCCTGCCACACGAGCACGAGGGTGGCCTGATCCTCGGCGGTGGCTCCGGGGGCCCGCCGTCGGCGTCAGGCCCGACCAGGTCCATGCCGCACTGCAGCGCGCAGTACGGGCAGTGCGTCGCGGTTCGCATAGCCGGTTACGCGGACTTGCGCGGGGCGGTTTCGAAGTAGTCGCCCTTCTTGCGCACCGGGTCATCGGTGCCCCACTGCCTTGTGCGCGCTTGCTTCGCGAGCCGCGGAATGTGTTTGGAGCAGTGGATGTAGGCCTCGACGACGGTGACCTTGACCCACCGCTCGGGGCCGTGGCGACCCGGACTCGGCACCTCGGCCACGTCATACGCGGCGCGCATTGCCTCGTCGCTGACGATCTCCGCGGTGCCATTGACGTGCAGGCCGATCTGATCCCGGACGAAGTCAATCATGAGCAGGCCGATGTGGCCGTTCTCTGACATGTTGCCCAGGCTTGCCATGACGCCGTTGCCACGGTACTCGGGGTAGGCGAGCGTCTTGTCGTCGAACACCTGGATGAAACCCGGTGGCCCGGCCAGGAACGTGGCGTCGCACTCACGAGCCCGATGACGGCGCGAGATCCACGACGGCGTCGACAAGTTGCCGGCCGTCGGTGAGAGCGCTGTCGTTGTGGTCGGCGCCGGGGACCTCGACGATGCTGGCCCGGCCGGGTGCCGCCGCAGCGACGGCCCGGCTCTGCTCGGCCGGCACGATCGAGTCCCTGGCGCCGAACACCACCGTCACCGGGGCGCTCACCTTGGCGATGTGCTCGATGACCGGGTAGCGATCCTTCAGCAGGGCGCCGACCGGCAGGAGCGGGTAGTGCACCCGGCCGACGGCGGCCAGGTCGACGAACGGCGAGCGCAACACGAGCCCGGCCGGCGGGTGTTCGGTGGCCAGCTCGGTGACGACCGCGGCGCCCAGGCTCTCACCGAGGTAGAGCAGCCGCTCCGGCCGCACGCCGGCCTGCTCGACGAGGAACCGGTGCGCCGCGCGCACGTCCAGCGCTAGGCCCCGCTCGGTCGGACGGCCCGGATTGCCGCCATAACCGCGATAGTCGAACAGCAGCACCGTCAGGCCGTGCCGGGCCAGCGCCCCGGCCAGGGCGGCGCGGTCGGACCGGTCGCCGGCGTTGCCATTGGCCACCAGCACCGTGACCTCCCGGTCCGATCCGGCCGGCGGCACCAGCCAGCCACCGAGCGCGAGACCATCGTCGGTATGCAGCGCCACGTCCCGAGCACCAGGGATCACGCCTTCGGCAGGCGGCACCGGCCGCGCCGACGGCAGATAGATCAACCGGCGCTGCAGCGCCCACACCAGCGCGAGCACTAGGACGACCGTGACCAGCGCGGCCACCAGCCCGACAACCACGCCGCGGGGCACCGCTCCATTGTGCCGGCAGAGCCTCAGTGACCCTGCCGACCGTGACGCATCCGCCAAGGAGGTGTCACAGCCCCGGTCTATGCGACTCCGTCAGGCGTCGGCCGGCTCCGCGGCGGCCGTGGCGGGATCGGTCACCACGATTGTCACCTCGAGCAGCACGTTGGCCGCCATGGCGCGCAGTTCGACCCGGCGGACCTTGCCGGTCGCCGTCGTCGGGTAGGCGTCCACGAAGATGATCTTGCGCGGCCGCTTGTACGAGGGCAGCGCCTCCTGGCAGAACGCGATCAGCTCGTCCTCGGTCACAGTGGCGGCGGGCCGCAGGACCACGTAGGCGACCGGTCGTTCGAGGCCGTCGGGGTCGAGCGCCGCGACGACCACCGCCTGCGCGACGGACTCGTGCGCCAGCAGCCGGTCCTCCACCTCGGCCGGGGAGACCCACATGCCGCTGGACTTGAGCATGTCGTTGGTGCGCCCGAGACAGGTGTAGTAGCCGTCGGCGTCCAGGACGTAGGTATCGCCGGTGCGCAACCACTCGCCGCGGAACACCTGCCTCGTGGCGTCGTAGCGCGACCAGTAGCCGGTCGCGGCGGAGGCGCCGCGCACGTACAGCGTGCCTGGCGTGCCGACCGCGACCTCGCGCTCCTCGTCGTCGAGGATCCGCAGGTCGTAGCCGGGCACGGCAACGCCAGTGGTGCCGGGTCGCACCTGGCCGGGGCGGTTGGACAGGAAGATGTGCAGCATCTCGGTCATCCCGATGCCGTCGAGGATGTCCACGCCGAAGTGCGACGTCCACCGCTGGTACAGCGCCGCCGGCAGCGGCTCGCCGGCCGACGCGGCCAGTCGCACGCCGGCCAGTGCGCCGGCCGGCTGCTCGGCGCGCAGCATGTTGGCGAAGAACGTCGGACCGGCGAAGAACAGCGTCGCGCCGTACTCGCCGGCCCGGGCGACGAGCGTGTCCGGCCGCGACGGCGCCGGCTCCAGCACTGCGGACGCCCCGACCGACAGCGGGAACAGCAGCGAATTGCCAAGCCCGTAGGCGAAGAACGCCTTGGCGGCCGACAGACAGCGGTCGTCCGGCCCGATGCCCAGCACCTGACGGCCGTAGGTCTCGCACACCACCTTGATCGACCCGTGGCGGTGCATGGCCCCCTTTGGCTTGCCGGTCGTGCCCGACGTGTATAGCCAGAACGCCGGCGAGTCCGCCGTCGTGGCGTAGACCTCGTCGGAGGGTTCACCGGCGGCCAGCGCGTCGAGATCGCTTCCGGTCAGCACGCCGGCCAGTTCAGGCGCCCGCGCCGCCGGCGCCGCGACCAGCTCGGCGTACTCGGCGGAGGCGGCCAGCAGCCTGGCACGCGAGTCGCGCAGCAGTTCGGTGAGCTCCTCGCCGCGCGACATCGTGGAGACCGGGACCGGCACCGCCCCCATCCGCAGCGCGGCCAGGAACACGGTGACGAAGGCAGGCGAGTCCGCCATGAACATCAGCAGCCGCTGCTCGGGCTGCAGGCCCGCCGCGCGCAGCCCGGCCGCGGTGCGCCGCACCCGGTCGTGCAGCTGCGCGTAGGTCAGCTCGCCGGCCACGCCGGTGAGAGCGACGCGGTCGCCGTCGCCACCGTCGACGTGCCGGTCGAGCAGATAGGTGCTGGCGTTGAACAGCTCGGTCATGACGCACCGTCCGGGTCAGGCGAGGGGTCGGGCGAGGGGTCAGGCGAGGGGTCAGGCAGGGGTCAGGCGAGGTGGACGTAGTCGTAGTCGAACGGCTTACCGTTGATGCCCTGCCGCGGCGGCGCGATCCAGGCCGCGATCTTGCCGCGTTCGTGGACCGGCCGCATCAGCGAGCGGATGTGGGTCTTGTCGACGTCGGTCGGCAGCCACCGGCCCTTGCGCTGCCGCCACTGGTCGGCGGAGATCACCTCTCCGTCCGGGGTGACCTCGATCCCGGCGAACACGCCGACCTTGCGGTTGAACGCCACGTGCGGCAGGTGCAGCCGCTGCGGCAGGCCGGCGCTGTCCAGGATCCGGTTCCAGCGGTTCACACCGTTCTGGCAGTCGTGGATGTACTCGCGGCGCAGGTCGGTGTTGAGGCCGACCAGCGCGGCCACCTCGGTCTGCGTGATCTGTCCGTCGATCACCGCGTCGACCATGATCGAGTCGCCGGTCAGCTGGTGGTCGTCGTGGCGGCGTTCCTCCGACCAGCGGCCCTTCAGCCCGGCGGTGAAGTAGTTGGCCACGTTGGTCGAGGTCTCGGAGCCGAACAGGTCCAGCGACACCGAGTAGTGGAAGTTGAGGTACTTCTGGACCATGTCCAGCGGAATGCCGCCGTGCGGGCCGATCTCGTCGGTGTCGTGTTCGGTCATCAGCTGCACTGCCCGCTCCACGATCCGGTCGATGCCGGTCGTGCCGACGAACATGTGGTGCGACTCCTCCTTGAGCATGAACTCGCACGTGCGTGACAGCGGGTCGAACGCCGACTCCTTCAGGGTGCCGAGCTGGTATTTGCCGTCGCGGTCGGTGAAATAGGTGAACATGAAGAAGGACAGCCAGTCCGGCGTCTCCTCGTTGAACGCGCCGAGGATCCGCGGGCTGTCCTGGCTGCCGGAGTTGCGGTGCAGCAACTCCTCGGCCTCCTCGCGCCCCTCCCGGCCGAAGTAGGCGTGCAACAGGTACACCATCGCCCAGAGGTGCCGGCCCTCCTCGACGTTGACCTGGAACAGGTTGCGCAGGTCGTACAGGCTCGGCGCGGTCGCCCCGAGGTTTCGCTGCTGCTCGACCGAGGCCGGCTCGGTGTCGCCCTGGATGACGATCAGCCGTTGCAGCGCCGAGCGGTACTCGCCGGGCACCTTCTGCCATGGTGGCTCGCCCATGTGCTGGCCGAACCCGATGCGCCGGTCGCGGTCGCGTTCGGCCAGGAAGATGCCCCAGCGGTAGTCCCTCATCGGGACATGGTCGAAGTGCGCCCAGCCCTCGCGGCCCACGTTCACGGCGGTGCGCAGGTAGACGTCCTGGGTCGGCAGGGTGGGGCCCATCGACCCCCACCAGTTGAGGAAGTTCGGTTGCCAAGACTCCAGCGCCCGCTGCAGCCGGCGGTCCTCGTGCAGGTCGACGTTGTTCGGGATCTTCTCCGAATAGTCGGCTGATGTCGTCATGGCTCAGACTCGTTTCCGGTCGAAGTCGGGCCGCCGGCCCGTCCCGAACCGGCTCAGGGCGCCGCCCGGCCCGGACGCGTTGGGCCGATAGAAGATCCAGTTCTGCCAGGCGCTGAGCCGTCCGAAGATCTTGGTTTCCAGCGTCTCCGGCCCGGCGAAGCGGTTGTTCGCCTCCAGGCCGGTGAGGGCGTCGGGGCTGAAGCTCGCACGCTCCTCGACCGCGATGCGCACCTCGTCGGGCCAGTCGAGGTCATCCGGCGCGAACGTGACAAGGCCCAGCAGCTCGGCATCCTCGGCGACGAGCGGCTCGCCGGCCGCCTCCTCGGCGGCGGCCAGACCTTCTCGGTCGCCGGCGAACCTGGTGCCGAGGCGGGTCAGCCCGTTGCCCATCGGCAGCGCTCCGAGGTTCATCGGCCCGACCGTGACCGTGGCCGGCTCGGCGTCGGGCGCCACGTCCTCGAAGACGCCGAGCAGTTGGTACGAGCGGTCCGCGGCCAGCGCGAGCTCCAGCAGCGAACCCGCGAAGCAACTGCCGGGCTCGATCAGCGCGAGCAGGCTGCGGCTGGTCACGTCGAGGCGTTTCAAGGTGCGCCCGAGGTACCGGACGACCTCGTTGACCAGCCAGTCGTCGCGGTGCTCGAGCAGCGCCGCGTCATGGGCCAGCACCCGCTGCGGGTCGCCGATCGTCCGGAACACCCAGGTGCCCAGCTCGGGCTCGTTGACCCGCAGGTCCAGGATCAGGTCGTCCAGCTCGCGGGTGAGCGCGAGGGTCCAGAGGTCGGCGCCAGCCGCATGGATCGCGTCGAGCCCGCTCGGCGCGTCGCCGGCAGGGCCGAGCACGGTGATCTCTACGCAGCCGCGCTCACGGTCGAGCACCGCGGTCAGGTACCGGTAGCCGACCTCGTCCGCGGACCTGGTCTTGACCAGTGGCGTCAGCTCGATGCCGGTGCCGCCGGCCGGCCGGTTCGACCGCGCGGCGAGTTCGGCCGCCCGCCTGGCCACGGCGTCGTCCCATTCCGGCCGGGGCACGACCTCGTCGACCAGCCGCCACTGCACCGCCCGCCGGCCGCCCACGCCCTCGGGCCTGGTGACGAAGTAGTCGACCAGGTCGCGGCGGACGTGCCGCTTGTCCACCAGCCGGGTCAGCCCGCCGGTGCCGGGCAGCACGCCCAGCAACGGCAGCTCCGGCAGCGACACCGTCGACGACCGGTCGTCGACCAGCATGATCTGCTCGCAGGCCAGGGCCAGCTCATAGCCGCCACCGGAGGCCGTGCCGTTGACCGCTGCCAGGTACGTCTGACCGGAGTTCGCCGTCGCGTCCTCCATGCCGATCCGAGTCTCGTTGGTGAACTTGCAGAAGTTCACCTTCCACTCGTGCGGCGACGCGGCGAGCATCCGGATGTTCGCCCCCGCGCAGAACGTTCGGTCCTTGCCGCTGGTCAGCACGACCGTGCGCACCTCGGGGTGCTCGAAGCGCAACCGCTGCACGGCGTCGTAGAGCTCGATGTCCACACCGAGGTCGTAGGAGTTCAGCTTGAGCTCGTAGCCGTCGACCAATCCCCCGCCCTCGTCGACGTCCATCGTCAACGTGGCCACCGGGCCGTCGAAGGCGATCCGCCAATGCCGGTAGCGGTCCGGGTGGGACCGGAACTCGACGCGGCCCTCGTCGCTCAGGTTGCCCACTTGGCCCAATTGGCCCGGTTCGCTCGGCTTGCTCGGTGCGCTGGTCGGGCTGGCCATCCGGCCCTCCTCGTCATGCCCCTCGCTCGGCGCCTCAATATACTACTTACTTGTTCAAAGTCGTCAACTGGACGTAGCATTTTGGTCCATGCTGGATCGGCCTCCCGTCGCTCCTCCCGTCGCCGCGCTGCCGACCTTGTCGCGCCGCCACGCCGCCGGCTCGGAGAGCGCCAAGGGCTTGCTGTTCACGGTCCTGGGGGAATTCGTCCTGCCGGCCGGCGGATCGGCCTGGACCTCCGCCTTCATCGACGTCCTCGCCCGGCTCGGCGTCGAGGAGAAGGCCGCCCGGCAGGCCCTGATGCGCACCGCCGCCGACGGCTGGCTCGCCTCCAAGCGGCTCGGCCGGCGCACCACCTGGACCCTGACGCCGGCCGGAAAGCGGCTGCTCACCGAGGGCGCCGAGCGCATCTACACGTTCCGTGCCGCCCAGCACGACTGGGACGGGCGCTGGCTGCTCGTGCTGGCCCGTGCCCCGGAGACCGAACGATCGGCGCGCCACCTGCTGCGCACCAGGCTGGCCTGGGCAGGTTTCGGCAGCCCCGCCCCCGGTGTCTGGATCAGCACCCACCTCGACCGGGCCGGCGAGGCACAACGCGTGCTCACCGAGGCCGGCATCCCGGACGCCCAGATCTTCGCCGCCTCCCGCCTCGGCGGCGGCGACCTCGCCACCATGGTCAGGCAGGCCTGGGACCTCGACGCCATCGAAGACAGCTACGAGGCCTTCCTCGCGGAGTTCGGCCGCAGTCCGTCGCCCGACCCCCTGGTCTGCCAGGCCCTGCTCGTGCACGCCTGGCGACGCTTCCCTGCCATCGACCCTGCCCTGCCCCGTGAACTGCTCCCGGCACGCTGGAGCGGCGCCAGAGCCGCCATGCTGTTCCGCCGCCAGCACGCCAACTGGACCGCCGACTCCCGCGCCGAATGGCACCGCGTCACCACTACCTAGCAGTGGCCGTTATGCCCAGAGGTGTTTTGAGAAGGCCATGATCGCCAGCATTAGTCAAGTATCGCTAGATTCTGCATCTTGCTGTTGCCCTGGCTCTGGAGCGGCTTGTCGGCGACCGGCCGCCGTTTCGGCCGGCGAACCGGTCCATGCGGGCCAGGGACACCTCGAGGTCGGTCCACAGGCCGGGACCGTCCGGGGCGGCGGGGGTGGCCGCGAGGTCGGCACCGACTTCCAGCGTCGCCCTTGCGCGGTGGACGGCGAGTTGCCGTTTATCGTTCGAAGATCGTTGGCAAGTTCGGTTCTGGTTTGCATCGCCAGCCGCGGAGAGGGCGGGACGCGCGGCGTACCGGCCGTGCGTCCCGCCTCGGGTCGTGAATGTCAGTAGCCGTCGCTGCACCACTCCTGCGGGCCCCACGTGGGGTGGTAATACCGGTAACACCCGTACACCAGGTACGTGAAGCTCACCATCGGTGTCCAGGCGATCTCGCCCACGTATGCCGCGAGTGTCTTGCGATACCCCGTGTAGGTGCCGCTGTGGTAGCCGATGATCTTCGCTTCACCGGTCCAGCCGCGGAAGTTCTCGATCCTGGTCCATGCCGCGTTGCAGCTCGGCGAGTATCGCAGCTGAATGCTCACATACCCGCCGACGTCCCAATCCTCCTCCAGGTTGTACGCCCCGGACGAGCAGCGGGTCGTCTGCGGGTCACGGCCGTTGCACGTCGGCCCCCAGCAAGCTGCCGCGTTCGCGGAGCCCAGCGGCACAAGCGCCGCCATCAGTCCGGCGAAAACGCTCACCAGCAATAGTCTTCTCAGCATCTGTTCCCCCTCCTTCGTATTCGGTCACGCCGGCGACCGCGGCCTGAGACGGAATCAGGTGCACATCTGCCGGCGGGGTGACAGGACCCATTGGCCGTAGCCCGCGATGTTGAAATAGACCCAGGAGTGCATGACCGCACTGCACGGACGTTGCTGCGTCGGGCCGAAACAGGCACGCGTGTACGGGGCGTTGAGGGTGCTGCTCAGGCAGTGCCGGTCATAGGTGAGGCTGCCGTTGACGTACAGCTCGAGGTGCGGAGCGGCAAGGGAGACCGCAGGTCCGCTGTGGTTGGTGACGATGCCGACCGCCTGCGTGGCGGTGCCGTTCACGACGACGCACGCCCGCATCGACACGTTGTAGTTCGGGTTCCATTGCGCTGCGGAACAATGGAACTTGCTGGTGATGGTGACAGGCTGCCAGTACGGGTCGGCACTGGCCGTGCCGGCGCCGACGGCCAGCAACGAACTCGCGATGGCGATCAGGGCCACGAGTGCACTCAGTGTTCGAGTCACGTGATTTCTCCTCTGGTTGGTTGCCGCGGCGCGTCCCTGGTGTCAGCTGGTGGGCAGCTGCACCTCGCTGCGGAAGATGTAGTGGTCGGAGCATTCGTGGTCGTCCGCGCCGCAGCGTCCGACGTCGGTCAGGATCTCGACCCCGCCCGGCGGCAAGAACAGGTGCCACCGGCTGGCGAACACGAAGTCGATCTTCTGTGGACCGTCGATCTCCGGACTGCAAGCTCTTGCGTTTGCGGTGACGTCCGGTGATCGGGATTGCCGTGACGTTCTGAGACCGGGATCGGCCCGTTCGACGGCCGGAACGGCGTGGCCTTCGCCCGGCGCCGCACGCCCGCGGGACCGGTGACCGCGCTCGTGGTCAGAGACCTGGGCGGACGAAAGATCTAGGCGACGGGGAAGACCCATCCCTCGGTGCGGATGAAGGTGTACCCCGCAGCGCGGGCCGAGTTGATGCCGGCCTGGCTGGCGACGGTGATGTTGTCACCGCGGGCGGCGTTCCAGTACAGCTGCAGCGGGACCGTCCCGACCACGTACGAGGAGTAGACGTACCCCTCGATCCGGACACAGCGGTAGCCGACCCACGCCATGCCCTCCACCCGGATACCGGTGTAACCGGCGGCGTAGGCGGAGTTGTCACCGGCCGTCGTGCCGGACAGGAAGTTGTCCGCCCTGGTCGCGTTCCACCATTGGTAGAGCACCGTGCGCGCGGCCGCGCCGCCGACACCGTCACAGATCGAAGTCTGAGCCGATGCGGTGACCGGCGCCACCAGATGAGCCCGGCGAGCAGCGCCACTGCAATCGCCAACAAACTGGTTCTGCGCATTCTTCTCTCCTGATCTCCGAGCCAATGGAATGCGATTCCACCGGTTCACGAGGCTACGACTGACTCCTATCGTCATGATGGGGCGCACCTGTGTCAGATGCGGTGAGTTCGATGCTGCCCATCCCTGCTGGTCCCGGGTTCGACGTAATTCGGTGATGTGGAGGATCGAATCTGGGGTTTGACCTGGGTGGATATGGGTGCCGCCGCCTGGAGGGCGTTTCTCTAGGCGGCGGTGTTTGGGTTGGTCAGCGGGGTGCGGCTTGAAGGTCGAGGACCTGCTTGGGGTGGGGGATGCCGAGCTTGGCGAACAGGTCGGACTGTGGCTTGGTGAGGCCGGTGACCTGCTGGAACGTGCCGGTGGGGCCGGTGAAGGTGCCGACGTGGAGGCGGTCGAGTTCGCGGCGGGCCTGGGACCACGTGGTGTCGGCCTGGGTCTCAACGATGCGGATCAACAGGAGGGCGAGCCAGCACAGGGTGACGTGAGCACGGATGCGTTCTTCGAGCCGGTGGTAGACCGGCCGCAGGTCGATGATCTGCTTCATGTCGCGCCAGCCGCGTTCGACTTCCAGGAGCTGCTTGTAGCCCAGGGCGATGTCCTCGGCGGACAGGTGGGGGTCCGAGCAGCGCAGCAGGTACTTGCCGTCGAGGTTCTCCTCCGCCTTGATCTTGGCCTGGTCGATGCGGAGCTTGCCGGCGGGGGTGGCGCGCAGGTAGCGGTTCAGGCCGGGCTTGCCGGCGAGCTTGCCGCGCACCTCGCCGCGCTTGAAGTCGCTGAGCTTGTCGGTGTCGGCGATCAACTCGGTGAGCTGGGCGATGAGTTGATCGCGCATGTGCCGGTCGCGCTGCGCGGCCTCGGGGTTGTGGCAGATCACGAACCGATCCATCTCGCTGATCCGCACCTCCTTCACGCGCATGTTCTCGGCGATCTCGGTGTAGCGGCCCTGCCGGGACAGGGCGGCCTTGACTTCGGGTGATGCGGAGCGCAGCTTCTCGCCGATGATGTAGGCGTGATCGCCCTGGCGCAGGTAGCGGCGGTTCTCGGCGGAAGTGAAGCCGCGGTCGGTCACCCACACGATCTTGCTGAGGGTCCAGTCCCGCATGTCGTCCTTGACCTGCCGGATCACCGTCTGGTCGGAGGCGTTGCCCGGCCAGCACCAGCAGCGCACCGGGATGCCGTCCCTGGT
>OBLK01000142.1_pt1 | contig 24856 bp, 21 predicted proteins | sample 1518871 | NCBI WGS metagenome assembly OBLK01 (sample SAMEA2464837, study PRJEB22497) | soil metagenome | biome: Grassland; feature: Farmland; material: Clay | place: Australia | collected 2013-02-01 | depth 0.8 m
TCGGCCACGCCTAGGATGGGCCCACAGCGAGGGAGCGCGCGGACGCGCGCCGGCCACGGGGTGTGGCGCGGGGGGGCGCCGCGAGGGAGCGCGGAGGGGGTGGCGGGGGGGGGGGGGGTAAGCTGGGGGTCCGGGTTGGTGACAGGGAGGGCGAAGAGGTGGACGGGGCAGGAGGCTGGCCGGGGCTCCCGCCGCAGCCGGAACACCGCCGACAGCAGCTTCTGGGCGGCGATCGTGCCGTCCCACGACTCGGGCGGGGACAGGCACGTGTCGCAGTTGCCGCACGGCTGGTCCAGCACCTCGCCGAAGTAGGCGAGCAGCTGCTGGCGCCGGCACTGCACGGTCTCGCACAGCGCGAGCATCGCGTCGAGGTGCGCCGACATGCGGCGGCGGTGTGCCTGGTCACCCTCCGAGAAGTCGATCAGCTTGCGCTGCTGCACGACGTCCTGCAGCCCGTAGGCCATCCACGCGGTCGACGGCAGCCCGTCCCGGCCGGCTCGCCCGGTCTCCTGGTAGTAGCCCTCGACCGACTTGGGCAGGTCGACGTGCGCCACGAACCGCACGTCCGGCTTGTCGATGCCCATGCCGAAGGCGATCGTGGCGACCACCACCAGCCCGTCCTCGCGCAGGAACCTCGACTGGTTGGCGGCGCGGACCGGGGCCGACAGCCCGGCGTGGTACGGCACCGCCTCGATGCCGTTGGCGACAAGGAAGTCGGCGGTCTCATCGACCGAGGCCCTGGTCAGCCGGTAGACGATGCCCGAGTCGCCGGCGTGCTCGCCGCGAAGCAGCTCCAGCAGCTGGCGCTTCCATTCGACCTTGGCCTCGATCCGGTACCGGATGTTCGGCCGGTCGAAGCTGGCGACGTGGTGCATCGCGTCCTGCAGCGACAGCCGGTTGGCGATCTCGGCATGGGTGGCCTCGGTGGCGGTCGCGGTCAGCGCGATCCGCGGTACCTGCGGCCAACGCTCGTGCAGCACCGACAGCGCCAGGTAGTCGGGCCGGAAGTCGTGCCCCCACTGGGCGACGCAGTGCGCCTCGTCGATCGCGAACAGCGAGATCGTGCCGCGGTCGAGCAGGCGCAGCGTCGACTCGACGCGCAGCCGCTCAGGCGCCAGGTAGAGCAGGTCCAGCTCGCCGGTCAGGAACGCCGCCTCGACCAGCCGCCGGTCGTCGATGCCCTGGGTCGAGTTGAGGAACCCGGCGCGCACCCCGGCAGTGCGCAGCGCGTCGACCTGGTCCTGCATGAGCGCGATCAGTGGTGAGACGACGACGCCGACGCCGTCGCGGACCAGCGCCGGGATCTGATAGCACAGCGACTTGCCACCGCCGGTCGGCATCAGCACGAGCGCGTCGCCGCCGCCGACCACGTGGTCGATCACCCGCTGCTGGCCGTCCCGGAACGAGCCGTACCCGAACACCCGGCGCAACACTGCGGCGGCCGCGCCCACGGCGGCCGCATCCGCAGCGGCCGTACCCCCAGCAACCACCGGAACGTCCACAGGCATCGCGCCAGTATCCCAGTGCGGAGTCGATCACGAGGTCCGGCGGGCCGATCCGGCACGGCCGACGCCGCCGGGAACCTCGTGATCAACTCAAGGTTGTGCTCAGCTGAACTGGTCGCGGAGCTGGTACTTGCGGATCTTGCCGAGGTGGTCGCGGGGGAGCGCGTCGACGATCTCCAGGCGGCTCGGCTGGTACCAGGCGGTCATCCCGCAGCCGGTCAGGTACTCGGTGAGCTCCTCCAGCGTCGGCGGCAGGCCGGCCGGGACGATCACGGCGCACACGACCTCGTCCTCCCCGGCCCGGCCCGAGATCACCGCGACGTCGCTGACCTTCGGGTGCTTGAGCAGCTCCTCCTCGACGTCGCGGACCGGCACCATCAGCCCGGTCGGGCCGATCACCCTGTCGGCGAACCGGCCGACCAGGCGGATGCCGCCGCGGCCGTCCGGCCGGGCCAGGTCGCCGGTGCCGAACCAGCCGCCGGCCGGCTGCGCGGTCTCGGTGGCCAAGGTGATGCTGCCGAGGTCGCGGCTGATGGTGCCAAGGCACAGCGACGCGCCGCGCACCATCAGCTCGCCGGTGCCGCTTTCGGACCGGGGCGGCGCTGCGATGTCCATCTCCAGGCCGGGCAGCGGCTTGCCGTCGCTGCGCGCGGACCAGTCGGGCGGCTCGTCGGCGCCGACGATGGTGCCGACCACGACCTCGGTCATGCCCCAGACCGCACGCGGCTCCACGCCGAACACCTCACGCGCGACCGGCACCATGCTCGGCGGGATCGGCGTTCCGCCCATGCACACGGTGTGCAGCGAGCTCACGTCGCGGGCCCGCTGGCGCTGGGCCTCGATCAGCCCGGCGAGCCGGTGCGGGGTGGCCAGCAGCCGGGTGGTGCCGGACTGCTCGACCAGGTCCATCATCGTCTCGGAGTCGGGGGTGTCCTGGTAGACGCCGGCGCCGCCGGAGATGAGCGTGCCGAACAGCGCCCACAGCGGACCGGCGATGTGGCTGATCCGCGGCGTGATCGCCGCCCGGTCGAGGTCGGGGGCCGGTCCGGTGACCGCCTTGGTGAACCCGGCGCTGCCGGAGTACAGGGTGTTGAACGTGTGCAGCACACCCTTGGCCTCGCCGGTGCTGCCCGAGGTGAACAGCACCATGCAGGCCCGGTCCGGGTCCAGCCGTGGGGTGGGCGAGTGGTCGTCGACGCGGCCGAGGAAGTGCTCGCCGAAGTCGACCGCGCCGGTCTGCGCCGAGTCGCCGTAGACCACCCGGTGCCGAAGCTGCGGCAGCCGCGGGGCCATCTCGGCGACCGCGCGGGCGTGCTCGAAGCCGGCCCAGCGGTCCGGCGTGACCATCACCCTGGCGCCGGTGCAGCCCAGGACCCGCTCCAGCTCGCGTTCGCGCAGGTCCGGCAGCGTCGGCTGGGCGATCGCGCCGACCCGCATGCAGGCCAGGATGAGCGCGGCGGTCTCCCACCAGTCGGGCAGTTGGAACGCGACGACGTCAGCCTCACCGACATCGAGCGCGGACAGGCCGGCGGCGAAGCGCCGCACGTGGCCCTCGAAGTCCCGGTAGCTGGTGACGTGCACGGTGCCGGCGGCCGCTCGGCCGGTGATCAGGGCCGGGGCGTCGGGCCGCAGCTGGGCCCAACCGGCCAGGTCGTCGAGGAACGTCTGGTCTCGCCACCAGCCTTTGGCCCGGAAGTGGCGCGCCTGCTCGGGGGGAGCGGCAAGCAATGCCAGAGCCGTCATCGTTCGCGCCTTTCGCCGTCTTTAGCCGCGGGCAACCGGGGGGCCAGCGGCGCGGGAAGATGTCGGATCGTACTGAGAATCGCGATCTTCCGAAAAAGCAGCGGCCAGAACGGTGCGGGCTACCGTTGGGGCATGTGCCGCAACATCACAGAGCTGCGTGGACTTGAGCCACCGGCGACCGACGAGGAGATCCGGGCCGCGGCCCGGCAGTACATCCGCAAGGTGACCGGGTTGCGCCAGCCGCCGCCGGCGGTGCTCGACGAGTACGAGGCCGCGGTCGCCGAGGTGGCGCAGGTGACCGAGCGGCTGCTCGCGGCTCTGCCGGCGCGCCGCCAGCCGCCACCCACGGTGCCCCCGCTGCGCCGCCCCGAGGTCAGGGCCCGGCTGAACCGGTGAGACCCGGACCTGGCGAAGACGGGAAGGTCGGCGCACGGTGGCGCCCGGCCCCGGCACTAGACTCGGCCGGACGAGCCCGGCCAGCGCCCTCGTAAGGCGCCGGGCAGCTGGCCACCGCCCACTTGCCGAGGAGTTCCCACGTGAAGAGCACCGTCGAGCAACTGAGCCCGACGCGCGTCAGGATCAACGTCGAGGTGCCGTTCGACGAGCTCAAGCCCAGCTTCGACCGCGCGTACGGCACGCTCGCCTCGCAGGTGAGGATCCCCGGCTTCCGGCCGGGCAAGGTGCCGGCGAAGATCCTCGAGGCCAGGATCGGCCGCGGCACCGTCCTCGAGCAGGTCGTGAACGAGGCGATCCCGGTCAAGTACGCCGAGGCGATCAGCTCAGGCGACGTCCACCCGCTGGGCCGCCCGGAGATCGAGGTGACCCAGATCGAGGACGGCCAGCTGCTGACCTTCACCGCCGAGGTCGACGTCCGGCCCGACTTCGACATCCCGGCGTTCGACTCGCTGCAGGTCACCGTCGACGACGTCGAGGTCTCCGATGACGAGGTCGGCCAGCAGCTGGAGAGCCTGCGCGGCCGGTTCGGCACCCTCAAGGGCGTCGACCGCCCGGCGGCCAACGACGACTTCGTGGTCATCGACCTGGCGGCGACGGTCGACGGCCAGGAGGTGTCCGAGGCCAGCACCAAGGGCCTGTCGTACCAGGTCGGCTCCGGTGAGCTGGTCGACGGCATCGACGACGCCCTGCGCGGGGCGGCGGCCGGCGACACCAGGACGTTCACCACGACGCTCGTGGCCGGCGAGCACGCCGGCAAGGACGCCGAGGTGGCGGTGACCGTCGAGTCTGTGCGCGAGCGTGAGCTGCCGGCCGCCGACGACGACTTCGCCCAGCTGGCCAGCGAGTTCGACACGCTCGACGAGCTCAAGGCCGACCTGCGCGAGCGGCTGGGCCGGGTCCGGCGCATGCAGCAGGGCGTGCAGGCCAGGGACCGCGTGCTCGATGCACTGCTCGCGGCCACCGAGCTGCCGCTGCCGCAGGGCGTCGTGGATTCCGAGGTCGAGGTGCGCAAGCACGACGCCGTGCACGCCTTCGACCACGACGACGAGCGCTTCGAGGAGTGGCTGCAGTCCCAGGGCCAGTCCCGCGAGGAGTTCGAAGACGACATGCGCACCGGCGCCGAGAAGGCGATCAAGGCGCAGCTGGTGCTGGACGCGATCGCCGACCGCGACGGCGTCAACGTCAGCGAGAATGAGCTGACCGAGCGCATCCTCTACCAGGCCCAACGCTTCGGGGTGAGCCCCGAGGAGTACTTCCAGCGCACCCAGGAGGCCGGCCAGCTCGGCGCCGTGTTCGCCGAGGTGCGCCGGGGCAAGGCCATCGCCGAGGTGCTGCGCAAGGCCAACGTCTCCGACGAGTCGGGGAACCGGGTCGACGTCGAGGAGCTGTTCGCGCCGCCGCCCCAGGCGGCGGCCCAGCCCTCGTCGCAACCGGCCGACCAAGGAGAAGACCAGCCAGTTCCGGCCGGCCGACCCGGCGCCGAGTGAGCCGTCAGCGAACACGGCAATGTCGAGGACTTCCGCGGCGCCCGCCTTCGTTAGTGTCGAAGTCGGAGCGATCAAAGACGTGAGCGAAAAGGCAGGCATCCTGTGACACCGCAGCTTTCGATTCCCGGGCCCCAGATGCGGTCCCCCGGCCAGGGCATGTCGCTGAGTGACTCGGTCTTCGACCGGCTGCTCTGGGAACGGATCATCGTTCTCGGCCAGCAGGTCGACGACTCGATGGCCAACCAGGTCTGCGCCCAGCTGCTGTTGCTGGCAGCCGAGAACGAGCAGAAGGACATCGTCCTCTACATCAACTCGCCGGGCGGCTCGGTGACGGCGGGCATGGCCATCTACGACACCATGCAGTACGTCGAATGCGACGTCGCGACGATCGCGATCGGGCTGGCCGCGTCGATGGGCCAGTTCCTGCTCTCCGCGGGCGAGCCGGGCAAGCGCTACGCCCTGCCGCACGCGCGGATCATGATGCACCAGCCCTCGGCCGGCGTCGGCGGCACCGAGTCGGACATCGCGATCCAGGCAGAGCTGTTCCGCAAGCACAAGCAGGAGATGGCCGAGCTGATCGCCGAGCAGACCAACCAGCCGATCGAGAAGATCATCACTGACTCGGACCGCGACCGGTGGTTCACGGCCGAGGAGGCCAAGGAGTACGGCTTCATCGACCACGTCGTCAGCCGCGCCGCCCAGGTCCCCAGCCCCAACGGCCGCGGCCGGCAGTAGCACGAGCGAAGCGAGGAGTCGAGAGCCGTGAACCTTTCAGGTTCTTACCAGATGCCACAATCCCGCTACGTCCTGCCTTCGTTCGTCGAGCGGACCAGCTACGGGATCAAAGAGTCGAATCCTTACAACAAACTGTTCGAGGAGAGAATTATCTTCCTCGGCGTCCAGATCGACGACGCGTCGGCCAACGACGTCATGGCGCAGTTGATCTGTCTGGAAGGAAGCGACCCAGATCGTGACATCACGATGTACATCAACTCGCCCGGCGGCTCGTTCACGTCGCTGATGGCGATCTACGACACGATGCAGTACCTGCGGCCTGACATCTCCACGTTCTGCCTCGGACAGGCCGCCTCCGCGGCCGCCGTGCTGCTCGCGGCCGGAACCGCTGGTAAGCGCTTCGCGCTGCCCAACACCAGGGTCCTGGTGCATCAACCTGCGACGGAAGGTTTCTACGGGCAGGTTTCGGACCTGGAGATCCAGGCCGGCGAGATCTCCCGGATGCGCCGGCTGATGGAGAACACGCTCGCCCAGCACACCGGGCAGTCGGTCGAACAGATCCGTGCGGACATCGAGCGGGACAAGATCCTCACCGCCGAGGAGGCCAAGGCCTACGGCATCATCGATGACATTGTCCAGAGCAGGAAGCTGTCATCTGTCAAGCGCTAGCAAGTCGGTCGTAGCGCCCGACACGCCGATGATCCGGCAAGACGGGCGCTGCGGCGGGCTTCACGGCAGGCTTAGCTTCCTACTTGCTCTCCCGCAAGCGGGGTAGTCCAGGTACCGTCGGGGAACATGGGGCACCACCGGGGTGCTCCGGAGGGGACCAGAGGGTCGGATGGCACGGATCGGCGACGGCGGCGACCTGCTCAAGTGTTCCTTCTGCGGGAAGAGTCAGAAGCAGGTCAAGAAGCTCATCGCCGGGCCTGGCGTTTACATCTGCGACGAGTGCATCGACCTCTGCAACGAGATCATCGAGGAAGAGCTGGCCGAGGCCGGTGACGTCAAGCTCGACGAGCTGCCCAAGCCGGCCGAGATCCACGAGTTCCTCGACCAGTACGTCGTGGGGCAAGACGATGCCAAGCGCACACTCTCGGTGGCCGTCTACAACCACTACAAGCGCATCCAGTGCGGCGACAAGCGCGATGACGACGTCGAGCTGGCCAAGTCGAACATCCTGATGCTCGGGCCGACGGGGTGCGGCAAGACGTACCTGGCGCAGACGCTGGCCAAGATGCTCAACGTCCCGTTCGCGATCGCCGACGCCACGGCCCTCACCGAGGCCGGCTACGTCGGCGAGGACGTCGAGAACATCCTGCTCAAGCTCATCCAGGCCGCCGACTACGACGTCAAGCGCGCCGAGACCGGCATCATCTACATCGACGAGGTCGACAAGATCGCCCGCAAGTCGGAGAACCCGTCGATCACCCGCGACGTCTCCGGCGAGGGCGTCCAGCAGGCCCTGCTGAAGATCCTCGAGGGCACCACCGCGTCGGTGCCGCCACAGGGTGGCCGTAAGCACCCGCACCAGGAGTTCATCCAGATCGACACCACGAACGTGCTGTTCATCGTGGCCGGCGCCTTCGCAGGGCTCGAGAAGATCATCTCCGACCGGGTGGGCAAGCGCGGCCTCGGCTTCGGCGCCGAGATCCGCTCCAAGATCGACATCGACACCTCCGACGTGTTCGCCGACGTCATGCCTGAGGACCTGATCAAGTTCGGGCTGATCCCCGAGTTCATCGGCCGACTGCCGGTCGTCGCCTCGGTCACCAACCTGGACAAGCGGTCCCTGGTCAAGATCCTCACCGAGCCTCGCAACGCCCTGAGCCGCCAGTACCAGCGGCTTTTCGAGATGGACGGCGTCGAGCTCGAGTTCACCAAGGGCGCCATGGAGTCGATCGCCGACCAGGCCATCCTGCGTGGCACCGGTGCCCGCGGCCTGCGCGCCATCATGGAAGAGGTCCTGCTCCAGGTCATGTACGACATCCCCAGCCGTAGCGACGTGGCGAAGGTCGTCATCACCGAGCAGACCGTCCGCGAGAACGTCAACCCCACGATCGTCACCAGGGCGCCGTCTCGCCGCGAACGCCGCGAAAAGTCCGCCTGACGGCCTGAGGCGGCGGCTGGCGGCGTTCTCCCTCGCTTGTGTGCCCCACGGCACACGGCGCTCAGTGCGGCCTTGCCAGCCACCACCTCAGGCCGTCAGGCCCCCGCCGACCGAGTCCGGTCAGTGGTCGGCGGGCTCCGGGGAGGGTGCGGGGGTGGTCGACCGCAGCCGGCTGGTCCCGCGGCGCCACAGGACGGTCAGAGTCGCAGCGGTTGCCAGCAGGACGATGGCCACGCCGACCCACGACAGACCGGCCTGGCCGGCGGGCTGGCCGACCGGACAGTTCGGGTCGGACGACACGCAGGACTGGGCCGACGGCGCGCCGCTGCCGGCGGTCAGCACCGCGAGAACCACTATGGAGGCCAGCGGCACGAGCGTGCCGACCAGCTTCTCGGCGCGGCTCCACAGCGGCGACATCCACAGCAGCACGACGCCAGCCAGCACCAACAGCAGCGGCAGGGCCAGGAAGAACAGCGCGAATCCGGCGCCGATCATGGCGACGACGGCGGTCGGCACCCAACGCTCGGCCAGCGCCGGCCTGGCGGCCGGTGGTGGCGGGACCCGCGTGGCGCCCGGAACGGCGTCACCGGCGATCACGACCGGGTCGCCGAGCTGGCGCAGCACGGCGTCGACCTCGGCGTCGGTCGGATCGGGCCGGTCGGCGAGCGCCGCCTCGATGTGCTCGCGGACGCCGGCGACGACCTCCGCTCGCTCGTCGGCCGGCGCCGCCGCCATGGCGCGGTCAAGCGCCGCGACGTACCGCTCGATCCTGGCTTCCTGCGAGCCGGTCAGCATGGTCATGCTCCCTTCAGCACGAGGTCGACCTGGTCGCTGAACTGCGCCCACACCCGGCGGAAGGCGTCGAGCGCGCCGGCGCCCTGCGTGGTCAGGCTGTAGTAGCGGCGGGGCGGCCCGGACGGCGACTCGCGCCAGGACGTCTCGACCAGCCCGGTCCGGCGCAGCCGGGACAGCAGCGGGTACAGCGTCCCCTCGCCGGCGATCAGCACGTCGCCTCTGGACAGCTCCCTGGCCAGGTCGAGGCCGTACCGCTCACCGTCGCGGAGCATCGCGAGCACGCAGTACTCGACCGCTCCCCTGCGCAGGTTGGTCAGGATCTGTTCCTCACCGGGTACCATGTCACGCACGATACCGCCCGGGCCCGTGCCGCGCGCAAGTGCCCAGGGGCGGAACCCGGTCGCCGGCGTTCGTAGACTCGGTACGTGACCGAAACGGCAGCGCGACCAGCCCAGCGGAACGTCGACCTCCCGCCGAAGTGGAACCCGGCGGACGTAGAGCCGCGGCTGTACCAGCGCTGGGTAGACGCCGGCTACTTCGGCGCCGACGCCGCCTCCGACCGGCCCTCGTTCTGCATCGTGCTGCCGCCGCCCAACGTCACCGGCGACCTGCACATGGGCCACGCCCTCGACCACACGCTCGCCGACACGATCGTGCGCCGCCGCCGCATGCAGGGCTACGAGACGCTGTGGCTGCCCGGCATGGACCACGCCGGTATCGCGACCCAGAACGTCGTCGAACGCCAGCTCGCCGTCGACGGCAAGACCAGACACGACTTCGGCCGCGAGCTGTTCGTGCAGAAGGTGTGGGACTGGAAGCGCGACTCCGGCGGCGCGATCCTCGGCCAGATGCGGCGCCTCGGCGACTCCGTCGACTGGAGCCGCGAGCGGTTCACCCTCGACGAGCGCCTCTCCGACGCGGTGCTGACGATCTTCAAGCGGCTCTACGACGACGGCCTGATCTACCGCGCCGAGCGCATCATCAACTGGTGCCCGCGGTGCACCACGGCGCTGTCGGACATCGAGGTCGAGCACGAGGACCGCGACGGCGAACTGGTGTCGATGCGCTACGGCGGCGCCGAGCCGGGCGACGCCAAGATCGTGGTGGCCACCACCAGGGTGGAGACGATGCTCGGTGACACCGCGGTCGCGGTGCACCCCGACGACGAGCGGTACGCGCACCTGGTCGGCCGCACGGTCGAGCTGCCGATCGTCGGCCGGCAGATCCCGATCGTGGCCGACGAGGCGGTCGACCCGACGTTCGGCACCGGCGCCGTGAAGGTCACCCCGGCGCACGACCCGAACGACTTCGAGATCGGCCAGCGGCACAACCTGCCGATGCCCTCGATCATGGACGAGCACGCGATCATCACCCGGTCCGGCACCCGGTTCGACGGCATGGACCGGTTCGTGGCGCGCGACGCAGTTCGCGACGAGCTCGAGCGGCAGGGCCGGATCGTCGAGATCAAGCGGCCGCACCGGCACGCCGTCGGGCACTGCTCGCGGTGCGACACGGTGGTCGAACCGAGGCTGTCGCTGCAGTGGTTCGTGCGGGTCGAACCGCTCGCCAAGGCCGCGGGCGACGCCGTGCGCGACGGCCGGGTGGCCATCCACCCCAGGGAGCTGGAGCCGCGCTGGTTCGGCTGGGTGGACAACATGCACGACTGGTGCATCTCGCGCCAGCTGTGGTGGGGGCACCGCATCCCGGTCTGGTACGGCCCGGACGGCGAGGCCAGGTGTATCGGGCCGGGGGAGCAGCCGCCGCCGGGCTGGCGCCAGGACGAGGACGTGCTGGACACCTGGTTCTCCTCGGCGCTGTGGCCGTTCTCCACGCTGGGCTGGCCCGAGCGCACCGCCGACCTCGAGCGGTTCTACCCGACCAGCGTCCTGGTCACCGGCTACGACATCCTGTTCTTCTGGGTCGCCCGGATGATGATGTTCGGGCTGTACGCGCTGCAGGATCGCGGGACGGAGTCCATTCCGTTCCACGTGGTGGCGTTGCACGGCCTGGTGCGCGACCAGTTCGGCAAGAAGATGTCGAAGTCGCGCAACAACACGGTCGACCCGCTGGAGTGGATCGAGCTGTACGGCGCGGACGCGCTGCGGTTCACGCTGGCCAGGGGCGCGAACCCCGGCTCGGACCAGGCGATCAGCGTCGACTGGGTCGCCGGCTCGCGCAACTTCGCCACCAAGCTGTGGAACGCCACCAGGTTCGCGCTGCTCAACGGTGCGAAGACCGGCGAGCCAGGGTCGGCACTGCCTGACAAGGACAGGCTCACCGACGCCGACCGCTGGATCCTGGACCGGCTGGACACGGTGACCGCCGAGGTGGACGCCCTGCTGGAGGACTTCCAGTTCGGCAAGGCCGCCGAGTCGCTGTACCACTTCACCTGGGACGACTTCTGCGACTGGTACGTGGAGCTGGCGAAGGTGCAGCTCGCCGGGGACGGCGCCGAGGCGACCAGGGTGGTGCTCGGGCACGTGCTCGACGTGCTGCTTCGGCTGCTGCACCCGACGATCCCGTTCGTCACCGACGAGCTGTGGACCGCACTGACCGGCCGGGAGTCGGTGGTCGTCGCGCCGTGGCCGGCGGCACCGGCCGGCGCGGGGGTGGACGAACGGGCGGCGGCCCGGATCGCCGGCCTGCAGCGGCTGGTCACCGAGATCCGGCGGTTCCGCTCGGACCAGGGGCTCAACCCGAAGCAGCGGGTCGCCGCCCGGCTGTCCAACCTGGACGCCTGCGAGCTGTCCGGGCACGAGGCGGCGGTGCGGTCGCTGGTGCGGCTGGACGAGCCCGCGGTGGACTTCGCGCCGACGGTGTCGTTCGAGATCGGGCTGCCGACCGGCACGGTGACCGTCGAGCTGGACACCTCGGAGGCGATCGACGTGGTCGCCGAGCGGGCGCGGCTGGACAAGGACCTCGCGGTGGCCCGCAAGGAGCTCTCCGGCACCGAGGCCAAGCTCGGGAACCCGAAGTTCACCGAGCGCGCACCGGCCGACGTCGTCGACAAGATCAAGGCCAGGCAGACCGCCGCGGCAGCCGAGATCGAGCGCATCGAAGCCAGGCTGGCCGCGCTGCCGGTGCCATGATCGAACCCAACGGCACCGTCGACCTCGCCGGAGTCGAGGCGCGCCTCAACCAGCGCTGGCCGGAGACCAAGCTCGAGCCGTCACTCGAGCGCATCGGCGCCCTGGTCGACCTGCTCGGTTCGCCGCAGCGCGGCTACCCGGTGCTGCACATCGCCGGCACCAACGGCAAGACGTCGACCGCCCGCATGATCGACGCGCTGCTGTCCGCCCTCGGCCTTCGCACCGGCCGCTACACCAGCCCGCACCTGCAGTCGGTCACCGAGCGGATCAGCATCGACGGCGCCCCGCTGTCCGCGCAGCGGTACGTCGACACCTACCGGGACGTCGAGCCGTACGTCGACCTGGTCGACAAGCGGTCCGCCGAGCGCGGCGAGCCGATCATGTCCAAGTTCGAGGTGCTCACCGGCATGGCGTTCGCGGCGTTCGCCGACGCCCCGGTCGAGGCGGCCGTCGTCGAGGTGGGGCTCGGCGGCCGCTGGGACGCCACCAACGTCGCCGACGGCGTGGTGTCGGTGATCGCCCCGGTCGGCGTCGACCACGTCGAGTACCTCGGCACCGACGTCGCCGGGATCGCCGCCGAGAAGGCCGGCATCATCAAGCCGTCCTCGATAGCGGTGCTCGCCGCCCAGCTGCCCGAGGTGTCCAAGGTGCTGCTCACCAGGAGCGCAGAGGTCGACGCCACCGTCGCGCGCGAGGGCCTGGAGTTCGGCGTGCTCTCCCGCGAGGTCGCCGTCGGCGGGCAGCGGCTGCGGCTGCAGGGCCTCGGCGGCGTGTACGACGAGATCTTCCTGCCGCTGCACGGCGCCCACCAGGCCAGCAACGCCGCCGTTGCGCTGGCCGCCGTCGAGGCGTTCTTCGGCGCGGGGGCGTCTCGGCAGCTCGACACCGAGGCCGTTCTCCAGGGATTCGCGGCCGTGACCTCGCCCGGGCGGCTGGAGCGGCTGCGCGCGGCGCCCACCGTGTTCGCCGACGCCGCGCACAACCCGCACGGCGCGAGAGCGCTGGCCACCGCGCTTCGCGAGGAGTTCGGCTTCCGCCGGCTCGTCGCGGTGGTCGGCACCATGCGCGAGAAGGACGCCGCCGGCATCCTCGCCGAGCTCGAACCTGTCGCCGACGAGGTCGTGGTGACCCAGAACTCCTCGCCTCGCGCCCGCGACGTCGACGAGCTGGCGGCGGTGGCCGTCGAGGCGTTCGGGGCCGACCGGGTGACCGTCGAGCCGAGGCTGAACAGCGCCGTCGAGTCGGCGGTGCAGCTTGCCGAGCACGTCGACGAGGACGCCACGGCGCTGGCCGGCGCCGCCGTTGTGATCACCGGTTCGGTGGTGACCGCCGGCGAGGTGCGCACCCTGTTCGGGAAGGAGCCGGCGTGAGCGCACAGCCAGTCCGCGACCCGTGGAAGGGTCTGCGCGGCGTGATGGCCGCGACGCTGATCCTCGAGACGATCGTCGTGCTGCTCGCCCTGCCGGTCGTCCTCAACCTCGGTGGTGGCCTGTCCAGCGCCGAGACGGCCGGTTGGGTCGTCGGCATCCTCGCCGCGGCGATGTTCGTCGCCGCGTTCCTGCAGGGCCGATCGTGGGGCCTCGCTCTGGCGCTCACCCTGCAGGGCGCGATGATCGCCTGTGGCCTGCTGGTCCCGGCGCTGGGCGCCCTAGGCGTCGTGTTCGCGCTGGTCTGGGCCTACATCCTGTGGCTGCGTCGTGACCTGGTCCGCCGCCTGGCCGAGCACAATTCCTCGACCGGCTAGAAGCGTGTGCATCATGATGCATGCTCTGTACACTTTGATGCGTGCGGACAACCATAACGATTGACGAGCAGCTCCTTGCCGGCGTCAAGCAGCGAGCTGCGGAGACCGGCAGGACGGTCAGCCAGACGATCGAGGACGCCCTGCGCGAGTCGCTCTTCGGGCGGCCGCATCGGTCGACGAGCAAGGTGGAGCTGCTGACCTGGAGTGGCGGCAAGCCGCTCCCGGGCGTGAATCTCGACGACAACGAGTCGCTCCTCGACCTGATGGAAGGCCAGGAGTGATCTCCTGCGATGTGAACGTGCTCGTTTACGCCCACAACGTGGACGAGCGGCGGCAACCTGAGCTTCAGGCGTGGTTGGTCGACGTGCTCGACGGCCCGGAGCCGTTCGGCGTCTCATCGGTCGTGCTGAGCGGGTTTGTCCGCATTGTCACGCACCCGCGCATCCTCCCGACCCCCATGTCCGCAGCGCAGGCGTTCGATGCAGCGGACCGGATCCGTTCGGCCCCGTCGGCGGTCGTGCTCGAGCCTGGGCGCAGGCACTGGTCGATCTTCGACGCGCTGTGCCGGAAGGTGGAGGCGAGGGGCAATACCGTGCCCGACGCGTACTTCGCGGCGTTGGCGATCGAGCACGGGTGCGAGTGGAACACCACCGACCGCGGGTTCGCCCGCTTCCCCGGGTTGCGCTGGCGGCACCCGCTGTCGGTGTGACGGCTGCTCGACGGCTAGCCTGCGGTTCGTGAGCGAGCGAACTCTGGTGCTGGTCAAGCCCGACGGTGTGAGCCGGGGCCTGGTCGGTGAGGTGATCTCCCGGATCGAGCGCAAGGGCCTGCGGCTGGTCGCGCTGCAGCTGCGGTCGGTGGACCGCGCGCTGGCCGAACAGCACTACGCCGAGCACGACGGAAAGCCGTTCTTCGAGAGCCTGCTCGAGTTCATCACGTCGGGCCAGGTCGTCGCGGCCGTGGTCGAGGGCGAGCGGGCGATCGCGGCGTTCCGGCAGATCGCGGGCGGTACCGACCCGGTCGAGAAGGCGGTGCCAGGGTCGCTGCGCGGTGACTTCGCGCTGGAGACCCAGTCCAACCTCGTGCACGGCTCGGACTCCCCGGCCTCGGCGGACCGCGAAATCAAGCTCTGGTTCCCCGACCTGTAGGCGGTTCCGCCGACGGCAAACCGAGTTGCGAGGCTGTCGGGGTCGGCGGATACCGTCGGTCACATGGGGACCGCGGCGGTGCTGGCGAAAGGGCTGGAGAAGACTTTCGGCCGGATAGCGGCCGTCGCCGGCATCGACCTGGAGGTCCGGCCGGGCGAGGCGTTCGGCCTGCTCGGCCCGAACGGAGCTGGCAAGTCTTCGACCGTACGCATGATCGCGTGCGTGTCGCCGCGCACGGGCGGACAGCTGGCGGTGCTCGGCCTGGACCCGGGGACCGACGGCCCGCGGATCCGCGCCCGGCTCGGCGTGGTGCCGCAGCTGGACAACCTCGACGGTGAGCTGACCGTCACGCAGAACCTGCAGGTCTACGGCCGCTACTTCGGCCTGTCGAGGTCGCACGTGCGCGCCAAGGCCGCGGAGCTGCTGGAGTTCGCGCAGCTGACCGACCGCGCGGGCGACCAGGTCGAACCGCTCTCCGGCGGCATGAAGCGGCGGCTGACGATCGCGCGCTCCCTGGTCAACGACCCGGAGCTGCTGCTGCTCGACGAGCCGACGACCGGTCTGGACCCGCAGGCCAGGCACCTGCTGTGGGACCGGTTGTTCCGGCTCAAGTCCGACGGCGTCACGCTGGTGGTCACCACGCACTACATGGACGAGGCCGAGCAGCTGTGCGACCGCCTCGTCGTGATGGACAACGGCAAGATCGTGGCGCAGGGCTCGCCCGGTGAGCTGATCGCCAGGTACTCCACCAGGGAGGTGCTGGAGCTTCGCTTTCCGCCGGGCCCGAGCAACGGCGTCGCGGACACCGTGCGCGACCTGTGTGACCGGGTGGAGGAACTGCCCGACCGGCTGCTGCTTTACACCGCGGACGGCGAGGCGTCACTGGCCGCCGCGCACGGTCGCGGCATCCAGCCGATGTCGAGCCTCGTGCGGCGCAGCACGCTCGAGGACGTGTTCCTCCGGTTGACCGGCCGGACGCTGGTGGACTAGATGACAGAGACCCTGTCCCGCAACCGCAGCACCGGGCGCGTCGTGCCCGGATGGCAGGCCGCGCTGCTCGTCGTGGAGGGCCTGTGGACGTGGTACCGGCGCAACTGGCGGGCGACCCTGGTCTCCAGCGTCCTGCAGCCGCTGCTGGTGCTGCTGGCGTTCGGCGTCGCGTTCGGGTCGATGGTGCGCGCCGGCGTGGAGACCGGGGGCGTGTCCTACCTGCAGTTCCTGGCGCCGGCGCTGCTCGCGATGGCCGCACTGCAGAACGCCGCGACCGAGTCGACGTGGCCGATCCACTCCGCGTTCAAGTGGCAGCGGACCTACCTGGCGATCAGCGCGACGCCGGTGACGTCGAGCCAGATCGCCGACGGCCAACTGCTGTGGATCACGCTGCGGGTCGCGGTCTCGGGTGCCGCGTACCTTGCGGTGATCGCGGTGTTCGGCGGCATCGCCGATGCCGGCGGAGCGCTCGCGGCGCTCGGCTTCGCCACGCTGTGCGCGATGGCGTTCTCCGCGCCCGTCGTGGCGTTATCGGCGTCGATCAAGAACGAGCGCAACGCGTTCAACGCCCTGTTCCGGTTCGTCGTGGTGCCGATGACGCTGTTCTCCGGCACCTACTTCCCGATCACCCACCTGCCGGTGTGGGCCCAGGTGCTGGCCTGGGTGAGCCCGCTGTGGCACGGCACCGAACTGGCCAGGGGCGCGGCGCTCGGCACGCTCACGCCAGGCAAGGTGGCGTTCCACGCCGGCTACCTCACGGTGCTGGTCGTGGCCGGCTGGCTGCTCGCGCGGTGGCGCTACGCCAAGCGGTTGGAGGTCTGAGGCGATGAGCCTGCTCAGCCCGCCCGGCCTCGACGGCGGAGCGCCCGGCCAGCCAGGCCGCTCCGGCGCCGGGACGCTGCTGCGGATCGTCCCGCCCGGCCTGTACGCCGGTCGTTCTAGGATGCTCGTCGAACGGGCGACGCTGGTCCAGCGGCGGTCGTGGCTGCTGCTGGTGTCCGGGTTCTTCGAACCGCTGTTCTTCCTGCTCGCTCTCGGCACCGGCCTTGGCGCGATGATCGACGGCCCGATCATCGGCCGGGACGGTGCGGCGCTGGCCTACGCGGCGTTCATCGCGCCTGGCCTGCTCGCCGCGTCCGCCATGAACGGCGCGGTCTACGACGCGACGTTCAACATCTTCTCCAAGCTGCGCTACTCCAAGCTCTACGACGCGGTGCTGGCCACCCCGCTCGGACCGGTCGACGTCGCGCTCGGCGAGATCGCCTGGGCGCTCATCCGCGGCGGCCTGTACGCGGCCGGCTTCCTCACGGTCATGCTCGGCCTCGGCCTGATCACCTCGGCGTGGGCGCTGCTCGCATTGCCGGCGGCGCTGCTGGTGGCGTTCGCGTTCGCCGCGGTCGGCATGGCTGCGACCACGTACCTGCGGTCCTGGCAGGACCTCGACCTGGTCCTGCTCGCCGTGCTGCCGATGTTCCTGTTCTCCACGACGTTCTTCCCGCTGTCGGTCTACCCGCGGCCGGTGCAGCTGGTGGTCGAGTGCACGCCGCTCTACCACGCGATCGAGCTCATGCGGGCGCTCACGACCGGCGCCGTCGACTGGGCCCTGCTCGGCCACGTCGCGTACTTCGTGGTGATGGCCGGCGCCGGGGTGGTCGTCGCGTCCCGCCGGCTGGCCACGCTGCTGCTGCGCTGACGGTTCGGCTGAACCGTCAGACGAACCCTCAGCCGAACCCTCAGCGCAGCAGTACGGCCTGCGCCGACGTGCCGAACGCGTCGTTGGTGAAGGTGCCGCGCAACTCCCGCTCGCTCACCACCTCGAGTTCGGCGACACCCGTGGAACCGTCGATCGCCACGTAGTCGAAGCTCGCCCCGAACTCGTCGACCTCGCCGTACCCGGTGGCCGTCACGCCGTAGACGCTGATCTCCTGGATCACCGCCTCGGTGCCGTACTGCGCGATCTCGTACCGCAACCCGTTGGCCCCGAACCACGTTCCGGACAGGTCCATCACGTCGGGCGCCGGTACCTCCGAGCCGCCGGACTCGCGGGCGCGCTGCTCCAGTTCGGACAGACGCTCGTCCATGCTGCTCTGGCGCTGGCTGATCTCCTCCGAGTTGAATTCGGTGCCCCCGCCCGAGCTGTAGAACTCGATGTCACCGGTCGGGCTGACCCGCTTGATCTCCTGCCCGCGCGACAGGGCGTAGGCCGTGAGGACCACGGCGAGCATGAACCCCGCCATGCTCCAGGTGAACACGCGTAACAGCCGCCTCGGTCGCGGGGGTGGCGGGCTCGATGCGGCCGCCTGCGGTGCGGCAGCCGTCGCCGGACCTGCCGGTGGCGGGTAGGCCTGGCGGTTCGGCGTGGTCATCCCGCTCCACTGGGTGCCGTCCCAGTACCGCTGCTGGCGGCCGCCGTGCCATGGGTCCGGGTACCAGCCAGGTGGCTTTCCCGGGGGCGGCCGGGTGGCTCCAGTCACGGGTCCCTCGCTTCGCCGCGGGCGTCGGCAGACCGGACGCCTCAACGACGAAAGAGGCGCGGTCGTACCGGCCTGATACTGGCCGCAGAGGGACGTTTCGATCGACCATCTACCCTGGGTAACCATGACAGCGCCCGAGTCGGTCTGGTCCGCGCTCGAACCGTTGCTGCCCAAGGTAGGCAAGCCCGTGCAGTACGTCGGCGGCGAGCTGAACGCGACGGTCAAGGCCTGGGACTCCACCGCGGTGCGCTGGACGCTGATGTACCCGGACGCCTACGAGGTCGGCCTGCCCAACCAGGGCGTCATGATCCTGTACGAGGTGCTCAACGAGCAGCCCGACGTGCTGGCCGAGCGGACCTACGCGGTGTGGCCGGACCTCGAGCGGCTCATGCGCGAGCACGGCGTGCCGCAGTTCACGCTGGAGGCGCACCGCCCGGTCGGCGCGTTCGACCTGCTCGGCGTCAGCTTCGCCACCGAACTCGGCTACACGAACCTGCTCACCGCGCTCGACCTCGCCGGCATCCCCCTGCACAGCAGCGATCGCACGGGCGAGCACCCGGTGGTGGTCGCCGGTGGACACGCCGCGTTCAACCCGGAGCCGATCGCCGAGTTCCTCGACGCCGCCGTGCTCGGCGACGGGGAGCAGGCGGTGCTGGAGATCACCGCGGTCGTCCGGGACTGGAAGGCGCAGGGACGCCCCGGTGGCCGCGACGGGCTGCTCGACCGGCTGGCCGGCGTCGACGGCGTCTACGTGCCGGGCCGCTACGACGTGACGTACCTGCCGGACGGGCGGATCCGGGGCGTCGTGCCGACCCGCGACGGCGTGCCGCGCACGGTCGCCAAGCGCACGACGATGGACCTCGACGAGTGGCCGTACCCGCGCAAGCCGCTCGTGCCGCTGGCCGAGAGCGTGCACGAGCGGATGAGCGTGGAGATCTTCCGCGGGTGCACGCGCGGCTGCCGGTTCTGCCAGGCCGGGATGATCACCAGGCCGGTCCGGGAACGGTCGGCGCACGGCATCGGCGAGATCGTGCAGCGCGGCCTGGAAGCGACCGGGTTCTCCGAGGTCGGCCTGCTCTCGCTGTCCAGCGCCGACCACTCGGAGATCGCCGAGATCACCAAGGGCCTCGCCGACCGCTACGAGGGCACCAACACCGGGCTGTCGCTGCCGAGCACCAGGGTCGACGCGTTCAACATCGATCTGGCCAACGAGTTGACCCGTAACGGCCGGCGCTCCGGCCTGACGTTCGCTCCGGAGGGCGGCAGCGAGCGGATCCGCAAGGTGATCAACAAGATGGTCTCCGAGGAGGACCTCATCCGCACCGTGAGCGCCGCCTACGCCGCGGGTTGGCGCCAGGTCAAGCTCTACTTCATGTGCGGGCTGCCGACCGAGACCGACGACGACGTGCTGCAGATCGCCCGCATGGCGCAGGAGGTCATCCGGGCCGGCCGGGCCGCGTCCGGCCGAAGCGACATCCGCTGCACGATCTCGATCGGCGCGTTCGTCCCCAAGCCGCACACACCGTTCCAGTGGGCCGCCCAGGAGCACCCGGACATCGTCGACGGACGGCTGCGGGCGCTGCGCCAGGCGATCAACGCCGACCGCCGGCTCGGCCGCGCCATCGGCATGCGCTACCACGACGGCAAGCCGTCGCTGATCGAAGGCCTGCTGTCGCGGGGCGACCGCCGCGTCGGTCGGGTGATCGAGCGAGTGTGGCGCGAGGGCGGCCGGTTCGACGGCTGGAGCGAGCACTTTTCCTACCAGCGGTGGGTGGACGCCTGCGCCGCCGAACTGGAGCCGCTCGGGGTGTCGCTGGAGTGGTTCACCACCAGACAGCGTGCCGGCGGCGAGATCCTGCCGTGGGACCACCTCGACGCCGGCCTGGACAAGGATTGGCTGTGGGCCGACTGGCAGAACGCCCTCGACGGGCGTGAGCAGGACGACTGCCGGTGGACGCCGTGCTTCGACTGTGGCGTCTGCCCGGACCTCGGCACGAAGATCCAGATGGGGCCGAGCGGCCGCCAATTGCTGCCGATCGCACCGGCCGAGCGGGGTACGCCGGTGCGCAATCCGGCGCTGTCCGGTCCGACGACGCTTGTCAGCGAGCGTGATTGCTGATTACCGTCCCACTCGCTGATCGTGCGCCGAGCCCACGAGGTGGAGGTCCGTCGGTGCAGCTCACCGCCCGCGCCGCTGCAGTGATCACTGCCGTGACGCTGCTGGCTGCCGGCTCGGCGGCGGCAACGGCCGGCGGCGCGGCCGCGCGGGCATGCGCCGCCGACCTTCCGGAGCTGCGCTACGTGGTGCTGTTCGACGAGGGCACCGAGCCGGCCGCGGCGGACGCGGCCATCGCCGAGGCGTGCGGCACCACCGTCGTGTACTACAGCCAGATCGCGGTCGCCGTCGTGACCAGCACCGACAGCTCGTTCGCCGACCGGATCGGCCGCGACCGTGCCTACAGCGCCCAGGCCGAGGCGCTGACCGAAGCCCAACGGCCGGTGCGCGCCGTGTCCACGGGCAAGGGCCGTGCGCTCGTCGGCTTCACGGCGGGCCAGGCCGTCGAGTCAGCGGGCCAGGCCGCTGCGTCGGCCGGGCAGGCCGGTGACCAGTGGAACCTGGCGATGATCGGGGCCGACCAGGCCCGCACGATCACCGCCGGCAGCCGCGACGTCCTGGTCGGCGTGCTCGACAGCGGCGTCGACGCCGAGCACCCCGAGCTGAGGCAGGCGTTCGACCGGTCCGCGTCGGCCGGCTGCACCAGCGGCAAGCCCGATCCGGACCCGGCGAGCTGGCGTCCGACCGGGCCGCACGGCACTCACGTTGCCGGCGTCATCGCCGCGGCGGCTGACGGCGCCGGTGTCACCGGCGTGGCCCCGGGCGTGCGAATCGCCTCGGTCAAGGTCGTCGACGAGGACGGCTACATCTACCCCGAGTACGCGGTGTGCGGGTTCGTCTGGGCCGCGGCCAAGGGCATGCGGGTGGCCAACAACAGCTACTTCGTCGACCCGTGGCTGTTCACCTGCCGGGACCGCGCGGGTCAGGCCGTCGCGCACGAGGCGGTCCGGCGCGCCGTTGCCCTGGCCACCGCGAGCGGCGTGCTGGCCGTCGCTGCGGTCGGCAACGAGGGCGCGGACCTCGCCGATCCCGGGGTCGACGCGAACAGCCCGAACAACGCCGAGCAGCCGACCCGGCGACCGGTCGACGACAGCTGCGACGTGATGCCGGCCGAACTGCCCGGCGTGCTGACCGTCTCCGCGGTCGGCGCCGACGGCGTCAAGTCGTCCTACAGCTCGTACGGCACCGACGTCGTCGATGTCGCCGCGCCCGGTGGTGACCTGCGGCAGCGTGCCGGCGGCGAGTCCAGCGGCTGCGTGCTGTCGACCTTGCCCGGCGGCCGGTTCGGCCGGATGTGCGGCACGTCGATGGCGGCACCGCACGTCTCGGCCGTGGCGGCGCTCGTGGCCTCCGAGCGCCCGCACGCCGGGCCGGCCGAGCTGACCGAGGCCGTCACGCGGTCGGCCAGCCCGCTCGGCTGCCCGACCCAGTACGACCCCAACTCCGACGGCCGGGCCGAGGCCTCCTGCCTGGACGGCGGCCGGGGCAACAGCTTCTACGGGCACGGCCTGGTGAACGCCATGGGCGCGTTGACGGCTGTGAGCGGTCGTTGAGCCGCTCTGCCACGACAGGACCGCCACGCCCGTCGGAGCCCGCGGTGCAGAAGCTGCGGCTGCGCTACGCCAAGCGCGGCCGGTTGCGGTTCGCCTCGCACCGCGACATCGCCCGGGCGTTCGAGCGGGCACTGCGGGCGGCCGGCGTGCCGATGGCCTACTCGCAGGGCTTCAGCCCGCACCCGAAGGTGTCCTGGATCGGGGCCGCGCCGACCGGGGCGGCCAGCGAAGCCGAGTACGTCGAGATCCAGCTCGTGCGGTCCCTCGACCCGGAGGCGGTGCGGCGGGAGCTCGACTCCGCCCTGCCCGATGGCCTCGACGTGCTGGAGGCGGTGCCCGCGCACGGCGGTTCGCTGGCCGAGCGCATCGACGCCAGCCGCTGGCGCATTGAACTGCCCGGGGTCGACCGCGCCGCGCTGACCACCGCTGCCGAACGGCTGATGGCCTCCCACGAGGTGCTGGTCGAGCGTCTCGGCAAGGACGGCAAGCGCACGATCGACGCCCGCGCCGCGCTGGTCAACGTGCGTGTCGAGGAGAGCGGGCCGTCGTGTGGGATACTGACGGCGGTAGTGCGGCAGGTAACGCCTGCGGTGCGACCCGACGACGTGCTGAGTGCACTGTTCGTCGTCGCCGGTCTGGAGCTGGCGGCGCCCGGTAGGGCGAACCGCATTGCCCAAGGTCGGCTCGACGACGAGGGTGAGCTCGTCGACCCGCTCAGCCCCGACCGGGGCGCCGCCCGACCAGTGGACGGACCGGCCGGACCGGGGGCCTGAGGGCCAAGACACGCCGTTGTACGACGAGCCACCGCGGCCGCCGTGGAGGACCCACCGCGACGGCCTGGTGCACCGCAGGATTGCCGTCGCCCGCGGGCGACGGAGGAGAAGACGAGAGGATCCCGGAGGCGTCGCGTCGCCGGGATGACAAGTGAACATGCCCCTGCGCGGCCGCGTGCTCGACGCACGCGCCCGGGGGCGGAGGAGATGGATGTCTAACACAGACGTTCCCGCCGCATCAGCGGGCGGGAACCCGGCGGTACCCGCGGACAGGTTGCCCGAGGACCTACCGGCCAAGATCAGGGTGCACGCGCTGGCCAAGCTGCTCGGGCTGACGAGCAAGGACGTGCTCGGCGCGCTCACCGAGATCGGTCAGGCGGCGCCGAGCGCGTCGTCGACCGTGACCCGAGACGTGGCCCTCAGGGTGGCCGCGGCGCTACTGCCCGAGCCGCCGGAGCCTGTCACCGACGCCGACGACCTCGGTGACGTGGGCCTGCTCGCCCCGCTCGCCCCGGTCTTCGCGCCGCCGCAGCCGCTGTTCATGCCGCCGCAGCAGCCGGCCGTGCAGCCGGCACAGCCGGCACGGCCGGCGAAGGGCACCGCCAAGGCCACCAAGGCCGCCAAGGCCGCCAAGGGCGACGCTCCGGCGCCGAAGGACGTCGACGACGAGCCCGACCAGGACGCCGAGGTCGACGACGGTTCGGTGGACGCCGATGACGAGTCGGGCGCTGGCCGTCGCCGCCGCCGTCGCGGACGGCGCGGGCGGGGGCGCGGCCGGGGGACCGGCGACGACGCCGAAGGTCCCGACGGCGACGACGACGAGGCGAGCGACGCCGAGAGCGCCGACGGTGCCGATGCTGCCGGCGCCGACGATGCCGACGGTGCCGATGAAGACCGCGACGACGACGACGGCGAGGACGCCGACGGCACCGGCACGCGCCGCCGTCGCCGCAGGCGCCGCCGCAAGGGCACCGGCGACGAGGAAGCCCTGCGCGAGGACGACCCGCCCAACACCGTCGTGCACTTCCGGGAAAGCCGGCCGGCCCCGCGGTCCAGCGACCAGGACGACGGCGTGCAGGGCGTCAAAGGCTCGACCCGGCTGGAGGCCAAGCGGCAGCGGCGCCGTGACGGCCGCGAAGCCGGCCGCAGGAGACCGCCGATCCTGTCCGAGGCCGAGTTCCTCGCCAGGCGTGAGTCGGTCGACCGCACCATGGTGGTGCGCGAGCACGAGAAGGCCCGTTCGGAGAACGGCACGAGTGTCCAGATCGGCGTGCTGGAGGACGGCGTGCTCGTCGAGCACTTCGTCACCTCGGCCGGCTCCGGCTCGCTGGTCGGCAACGTCTACCTCGGGCGCGTGCAGAACGTGCTGCCCAGCATGGAGGCGGCGTTCGTCGACATCGGCCGCGGCCGAAACGCCGTCCTCTACGCCGGCGAGGTGGACTGGGACGCCGCCGGCCTCGAGGGCAAGGCGCGCAAGATCGAGCAGGCGCTCAACACCGGCGACAGCGTCCTGGTGCAGGTCACCAAGGATCCGGTCGGCCACAAGGGGGCCAGGCTCACCACCCAGATCAGCCTCCCCGGCCGGTTCCTGGTCTACGTGCCGGGCGGCGGCGCGACCGGGATCAGCCGCAAGCTGCCCGACAACGAGCGGCGACGGCTCAAGGACATCCTCAAGCGGATCGTGCCCGAGGACGCCGGCGTGATCATCCGCACCGCCTCGGAAGGGATCAGCGAGGACGCCCTGGCCCGCGACGTCCGCCGGTTGCAGGCCCAGTGGGAGATCATCAAGTCCAGGTCGGACGCGGCCGGCAACAGCAGGTCGAACGCGCCGCAGCTGCTGTACGAGGAGCCGGACCTGCTGATCAAGGTGGTCCGGGACCTGTTCACCGAGGACTTCTCGGCGCTGGTCGTGCAGGGCGCCGACGCGTGGGACACCATCGACGCGTACATCCAGCACGTGGCCTCCGACCTCGCGCCGCGGTTGCGCCGGCACGTCGGGCCTATCGACGTGTTCACCGAGTTCCGGATCGACGAGCAGATCACCAAGGCGCTCGACCGGAAGGTCTGGCTGCCGTCGGGCGGCTACCTGGTGATCGACCGCACCGAGGCGATGACCGTCATCGACGTCAACACCGGCAAGT
>OBLK01000143.1_pt1 | contig 24856 bp, 25 predicted proteins | sample 1518871 | NCBI WGS metagenome assembly OBLK01 (sample SAMEA2464837, study PRJEB22497) | soil metagenome | biome: Grassland; feature: Farmland; material: Clay | place: Australia | collected 2013-02-01 | depth 0.8 m
CAGGCCGTGGCCGAGCCCGCCGAGCACGGTCGCGCAACCCAGCAGGGGGCCCCAGGAGTTGGTGCGCCGGCCGCCGACGAGCAGGACCAGCGCGCCGAACGCCGGCAGCGCGATCAGCAGCCAGGCGTACTGCGCGAGGCCGCTCGCCGCGTGGATCTCGGCGAGCTCCTGTGTGATCGTCACCTCGACCCCTCTAGTACTTCAGCAGGTTGGCGTCGTCGACCGAGGCCGAGCGGCGCGTCTTGAAGATCGACATAATGATCGCCAGCCCGACCACGACCTCGGCCGCGGCCACGACCATCACGAAGAACGCCATCAGCTGGCCGTCCAGGTCGCCGTTCATCCTGGAGAACGTCACCAGCGACAGGTTCACGGCGTTGAGCATGAGCTCGATGCACATGAACACGACGATCGCGTTGCGCCGCACCAGCACGCCGACCGCGCCGATGGTGAACAGCAGCGCCGACAGCAGCAGGTAGTAGTTCAGGGTCACCGCTCCTCCTCGGCTCCGGCGTCGGGCGCGGCGGCCTCACCGGCCGTGCCGGCAGGCGGGTGGGCGTGCGGTCTGCGGGCGTGGCCGTCGGGCCGGACCAAGGCGTGCGGGTCGGGGCCGGGCAGCGAACCGGCGACCGAGGCCTCGTCGCGGGCCAGCGTCGACCGGTCGCGCGGTTCGATGATTTCCGACAGCGACTCCGGGGCGACCGAGCCGTCCGGCAGCAGAGCCGGCGTCGCCACCGAGTTGGCGGTGGCGAACACGCCGGGTCCGGGCAGCGGCGAGGGCCGGTCGTGCTCGCCGCGGAACCGCGCCTCGACCAGCTCGCGCTGGGTACGGCGCAGGTCGCGCTTGTCGGTGTAGGCCAGCACCATGCCGCCGAGCGCCGCGGTGATCAGCAGCGCCGACGTGAGCTCGAACGGGAACAGGTAGTCGGTGAACAGCAGCCGGCCGATCTGGTCGACGTTGCCGGCGCCGGCCGAGTTCACCGCGGCCAGCCCGATCGCCTCGACGTCGGTGAGCGCGCGGGCCAGCGCGGACACCACCAGCCCGGCGAAGCCGACGCCGAGTATCGCGGCGGCCAGCCGCTGCCCGCGCAGCACCTCGACCACCGAGTCCGACGAGTCGCGCCCGACCAGCATCAGCACGAACAGGAACAGCATCATGATCGCGCCGGTGTAGACGATGACCTGCACGATGCCGAGGAACGGCGCCTGCTGGATCACGTACATCAGGCCGAGGTTGAACATGGTCAGCACCAGCCACAGCGCCGAGTGCACGGCGTTGCGGCTGAACACCATGCCGAGGCCTCCGGCCAGGGCGAGCGGGCCGAGGATCCAGAAGGCGATGGCCTCGCCGGTGCTGACCGTGTCGGCCGCCGGCACCGGCGGCTGCGGCTGCGGTTGGGCCATGAGGTCGGCGGCAAGCGAGACGCCGGCGAGCGTCGTGCTGACAAGACCGCCCACGAGGCCGCTCACTTGACCTCCTTACCGACCGCGTCCGGGACCTGGCTGTCCCTGGCCTGGGCCGGGCCGAGGTTGTAGTAGTCCTGCTCGGTATCGCCGAGCCGCATCGGGTGCGGCGGCTGCTCCATGCCGGCCAGCAGCGGGGCGAGCAGGTCCTCCTTGGTGTAGATGAGGTCCTGGCGGTTGTCGTCGGCCAGCTCGTAGTCGTTGATCATCGTCAGCGCCCTGGTCGGGCACGCCTCGACGCACATACCGCAGCCGATGCAGCGCAGGTAGTTGATCTGGTAGATGTGGCCGTACCGCTCGCCGGGCGAGTACCGCTCGTCCTCGGTGTTGTCGCCGCCCTCCACGTAGATCGCGTCGGCCGGGCAGGCCCAGGCGCACAACTCGCAGCCGACGCACTTCTCCAAGCCGTCAGGGTGCCGGTTGAGCTGGTGGCGGCCGTGGTAGCGCGCAGCCGTCGGCAGAAACTCCTCGGGGTACTGCTCGGTGACGGGCTTCTTGAACATCGTCGAGAACGTCACCCAGAAGCCCTTGAACGCGTCAAACGCCATCGGGTTCCTCTTCCTCCCCGGTCTTGCGGGTCCGGCCGGGCCGGCCACCGGTGACCGACAGCGCGGGCCGTCTGGCCCTGGGCACCTTCAGATCAAGGGGCGGCACCGGGAAGTCGCCGGCGAGGTAGACCTTCTCCCGGCGGTCGGCCTGGCGCTCCGGGATCAGGAAGCTGACGGCCAGGGCCAGCGCCACCACGGCGCCGAGCACGGCCAGCAGCCGCCCGGAGGTCAGGCCCTCGCTCATCAGCACCCGGACGGTCTGCAGCGCCACCAGCCAGACCAGGGCGATCGGCACGAGCGCCTTCCAGCCCAGCCGCATGAACTGGTCGTAGCGCAGCCTCGGCAGCGTGCCGCGCAGCCACACGTACAGGAACAGGAACATCAGCGTCTTGGCCACGAACCAGATCACCGGCAGCCAGCCGGTGTTGGCCCAGGCGAACTGGGACAGCGGCCACGGTGCCCGCCAGCCGCCGAGGAACAGCGTCGTGGCGAACGCCGACACCGCGATCATGTTGACGTACTCGGCGAGGTAGAACAGCCCGAACTTCATCGACGAGTACTCGGTGTGGAAGCCGCCGACCAGCTCCGACTCGGCTTCCGGCAGGTCGAAGGGTGCCCGGTTGGTCTCGCCGACCATGGCCAGTACGTAGATCACGAAGCCGGGCGCGGTCAGGATCGCGAACCAGAGCTTCTCCTGGGCCGAGACGATCTCCGTGGTGGACAGCGACCCGGCGAGCAGCACCACGGTGACGATGGCCAGGCCCATCGCGATCTCGTAGGAGATCACCTGGGCGGCCGAGCGCAGGGCGCCGAGCAGCGGGTACGGCGAACCGGAGGACCAGCCGGCCAGCACGATGCCGTAGACCCCGATCGACGCGGCGGCCAGCACCACCAGCACGCCGACGGAGACGTCGGCCAGCTGCAGCAGGGTGCGCTCGCCGAAGATCGACACCTCGGGCCCGATCGGGATCACGGCGAACGCCAGGAAGCCCGGGATGCCGGCGATGATCGGCGCCAGGATGTAGATCCACTTGTCCGCCATGACCGGGCGGATGTCCTCTTTGAAGACCAGCTTCAGGCCGTCGGCCAGCGACTGGAGCAGGCCGAACGGGCCGACGCGGTTCGGGCCGGGCCGGTGCTGCATGCGCCCGACCACCCGGCGCTCGAACCAGATCATGAACAGGGTCATCAGCAGCAGCAGCGTGAAGATCGCGACTGCCTTGATCGCGACCAGCCAGAGCGGGTCGTCGTCGAGGACGGCGGCGGCGAGTGTCACAGGTCGTCTCCCCCGTTCGTCTCGATCCCCGGCGCAGCCGTGCCAGGAGAGACCGTGACCAGAGCGCCGTGACCGGCGCCGAGATTTCGCCGGACCGTGCTCGATCCGGAGTTGGCCGGCAGCCACACCACGCCGTTGGGCAGGTCAGCCTCGGCCGCCGGCAGCGTCACCGAGCCGCGGTCGGTGGCAACCGTTACCGGTTCGCCGAACGTGACGCCGAGCGCGGTCGCCGTCGACGGGTTGAGCATCGCCAGCGCCGGCCGCGCGGTCGCGGCCAGGTTCGGCTCGTTGTCCTGCATCGACCCGTTGTCCAGCAGGGTCCGCCAGCTGGCCAGCACCGCCTCACCGGCGCCCTGCTCCGGCGGGGTCGTGGTGCCGGCGTGGTCCGCGGCAAGGCCGTTGCCGGCCGGCCGGCTGCCGAGCCGGGCCAGCTCGTCGGCGGCCGCGGCGGGCGTCGCCGTGTACAGGTCGGCGTCCATCTCCACGGCCAGCGTGTCGAGCACCCGGCAGTCGGGCATGGCCGCGACCGGCTCGATCGTCAGGCCGAATGGCCGCAGCCGACCCTCCCAGTTGACGTACGTGCCGGATCGGTGCACCGCAGGGACGACCGGCAGCACGACGTCGGCCTGGGCGGTGACCAGGGAGCGGCGCAGCTCCAGGCTCACCAGGAAGCCGACGTTGGCCAGCGCCCGCTCTGCGAGCACCGGATCGGCCAGGTCGTCGGGGTCGAGGCCGGCGATCACCAGGCCGGCGAGCTCACCGGCCGCGGCGGCGGCGAGCTGCTCGTCGGTGGACCGGCCGGGCTCGGCCGGGATGGTGCCGGCGTCGACGTCCCAGAGCTGCTCGACCTCGGCACGGGCCTCGGCGTCGGTGACCAGGCGGCCGCCCGGCAGCAGGGTCGGTGCGGCGCCGGCCTCGAGCGCACCGCGCTCGCCGGCCCGGCGCGGCACCCAGGCCAGCCTGGCGCCGGTGTCCGCGGCCAGCGCCGCTGCGCTGGCCAGCAGCCCGGGCACCTCGGCGGCCCGCTCGCCGACCAGGATCACCGCGCCGTCGGCGCGCAGCTGGTCGTCGACGTCCTCGGGCAGGTTGGCCAGCACCGCAGCCTCGCTGCCCGGGACGCACTGCAGCAGCTGGCCGAACGTCTTGGCCACGCCGGGGCTCGTCCACGACGAGACGTGCAGCACGTTCGTTCGCCCCTCGCGGGCGGCCTTGCGCAGCCGCAGGAAGACGATCGGCGACTCCTCCTCGGGCTCGAACGCCACGCACAGCACGACCGGGGCCGTCTCGAGGTCGGCGTAGGTCACCCCGCCGTTGGCCGGCTGCACCCCGGCGACGTTGGCCGCCAGGAAGTCCAGCTCCTCGGCCGAGTGCGGCCTGGCCCGGAAATCGACGTCGTTGGAGCCCAGCGCGACGCGGGCGAACTTGGCGTAGGCGTAGGCGTCCTCGACGGTCAGCCGGCCGCCGGTGAGCACGCCCACCCCGCCCGAGGCGCGGGCGGCGAGCAGGCCATCGGCGGCGGCCCTGAGCGCGTCGGTCCAGGACGCCTCCTGCAGCTCACCGTCCTCGTCGCGGACCAGCGGACGCAGGATCCGGTCGGCGGCCGTGGCGTAGGTGAAGGCGAACCGGCCCTTGTCGCAGTTCCACTCCTCGTTGACCTCGGGGTCGTTGCCGGCGAGCCGGCGCATGACCTTGCCGCGCCGCCAGTCGGTGCGCTGCGCGCAGCCGGACGCACAGTGCTCGCACACGCCCGGCGTCGACACCAGGTCGAACGGCCTGGCCCGGAACCGGTAGGCGGCCGATGTCAGCGCGCCGACCGGGCAGATCTGGATGGTGTTGCCGGAGAAGTAGCTGTGGAACGGCTCGCCAGCAGCGGTCTTGGGGATGTCGGCGGTCTCCTCGGTGCCGACCTGCTGGTCGGGGCCGCGCTCGAGCATCTCGATGAACGGGTCACCGGCGATCTGTGCCGAGAACCTCGTGCAGCGCTGGCACAGCACGCACCGCTCGCGGTCGAGCAGCACCTGCGCCGAGATCGGCAGCGGCTTGGCGAAGGTGCGCTTGGCCTCGCGGAACCGGGAGTCCGCGCGCCCGTTGGACATGGCCTGGTTCTGCAGCGGGCACTCGCCGCCCTTGTCGCAGACCGGGCAGTCCAGCGGGTGGTTGATCAGCAGCAGCTCCATCACGCCCTGCTGCGCCTTGTCGGCGACCGGCGAGGTGTGCTGGGTGTGGACGACCATGCCCTCTGCGACGGTGAGCGTGCACGAGGCCTGCGGCTTGGGCATGGGCTTGCCGCCCATCTCCACCTCTACCAGGCACTGCCGGCACGCGCCGGCCGGGTCCAGCAGCGGGTGGTCGCAGAACCGCGGCACGTGGATGCCGAGGCGCTCGCAGGTCCGGATCACCAACTCGCCCTTGGGTGCGGTGATCTCGATGCCGTCGATGGTGAGCCGCACGTGCCCCTGCGGCACCGCGAGCTCGCTCGACTTCTCGGTTGTGACGGTCATGCGTTGGCTCCAGAGAGCGCTCTGGCGGTGTCGGCCGTACTGGCTGTGCCTGCGGTCTGTTTCTCGCACAGTTCGAGGAACTCGTGCCGGAAGTACTGGATGGCGCTGGTGATCGGGCTGGTGGCGCCGTCACCTAGCGCGCAGAACGACCGGCCGAGAATGTTGTCACAGACGTCGACCATGACCTCGATGTCCTGCGGCGTGCCGTCGCCGCGCAGCATCCGCCGCAGGATCCCGACCAGCCAGTACGTGCCCTCCCGGCACGGCGTGCACTTGCCGCACGACTCGTGGGCGTAGAACTCGGTCCACTTCAGCACCGCCCACGGCACGCTGACCGTCTCGTTGAAGATCATCAGTGCGGTCGTGCCGAGCATCGAGCCGGCCTCTGCGGTTGCCTCGAAGTCCAGCGGCACGTCCAGGTGCTCAGCGGTGAACAGCGGCGTCGACGAGCCGCCCGGGGTCCAGAACTTCAGCGGGATGCCGTCCTTCATGCCCCCGGCCAGCTCGAGCAGCTCCCGAAGCGTCGTGCCCAGCGGGGCCTCGTACTGGCCGGGCTGCTCGACGTGACCGGACAACGAGAAGATCTTGGGGCCGGGCGACTTCGACGTGCCCATGCTGCGGAACCAGTCCGCGCCGCCGCTGACGATGAACGGCACGCTCGCGATCGTCTCGACGTTGTTGACCACGGTCGGCGCCGCGTAGAGCCCCGAGGTGGCCGGGAACGGCGGCTTGAGCCGCGGCTGGCCGCGCTTGCCCTCGAGCGAGTCCAGCAGCGCCGTCTCCTCACCGCAGATGTAGGCGCCGGCGCCGGCGTGCACCAGGATGTCGCAGTCGAAGCCGGTGCCGAGGATGTCCCTGCCCAGGTAACCGGCCTGGTAGGCCTCGCGGACCGCGGCATGGAGCCGGCGGATGCAGTGCAGCGCCTCACCCCTGACGTAGATCACGCAGAAATTCGACCTGATCGCGAAGCAGGTGATGATGCTGCCCTCGATGAGCGAGTGCGGGTCGGCCATCATCAGCGGGATGTCCTTGCACGTGCCCGGCTCGCCCTCGTCGGCGTTGATCACCAGGTAGTGCGGCTTGGCGACGGCTACCTGCTGTCCCTGCGGGATGAAGCCCCACTTGAGCCCGGTCGGGAAGCCGGCGCCGCCGCGGCCGCGCAGGCCCGAGTCCTTGACCAGCTGGATCAGCTGGTCAGGGTGCGCCTGCAGCGCCTTGCGCAGCGCCGTGTAGCCCTCGAGCTGCTCGTAGGACTGCAGGGTCCATGAGCGTGGCGAGAGCCAACGCTTGGTGACCACCGGCGTGAGGGGCGGCACGGAAGGCGCGGTCATGACTTCTTCTCCGGGACGGGCGGGAGCGGCGGATCCTCCGGCATGGCCGGTGCGGTCCAGCCGCGATCGTTGGCCAGCAGCGCTCCGCGCAGCGTCTCCACAGCTGCCGACGGGCCGTCCACGTCGTGTTCCTTGCCTTCGAAGAAGCCGGCCAGCTGGCGGGACACGTCGCGGAAGTCGGTCAGCGGTGCGCCCCTGGTCGGGTCGGGCTTCTCGCCGCGCTGCAGCGCCTGCACGAGCTCGAGCGCCGACTCGGGCGTCTGCTTGTCGTAGTACTCGTAGTTGACCTGCAGCACCGGCGCCAGGTCACAGGCGGCCAGGCACTCCGCGTGCTCCAGCGTGACCGAACCGGTCGTGCCTGGTTCGCCCGCCGTCTCGTTGTGCCCGACGCCGAGGTGCGCCTTGAGCCCGTCGTAGATCGCGTCGCCGCCCAGCTCAGCGCACAGCGTGTTGGTGCACACGCTGACCAGGTGCTCGCCGCACGGGTGGCGCTTGTACATCGTGTAGAACGTGGCGACGGCGGCGACCTCGGCGTTGGTCAGGCCGAGCTGCTCGGCGCAGAACGCGATCCCGGCCTGGCTGACGTAGCCCTCGACGCTCTGCACCAGGTGCAGCAGCGGCAGCAGCGCCGACTGCGGCTGCGGGTACCGCCCGATGATCAGCTGAGCGTCCGCGACGGTCTGCGCGCCGAAGGTCTCGAGGCCGGCTGTCACCGGTCCACACCCCCCATCACAGGGTCGATCGAGGCGACGGAAGCGATCACGTCGGCCACCAGGCCGCCCTCGCTCATCGCCGGCATGCTCTGCAGGTTCACGAAGCTGGGGTCGCGCACGTGCACGCGCAGCGGCCTGGTGCCGCCGTCGGAGACCAGGTGGTAGCCGAGCTCCCCGCGCGGCGACTCGATCGGCACGTACACCTGACCGGCCGGCACCGCGAAGCCCTCGGTCACCAGCTTGAAGTGGTGGATCAGGGCCTCCATGGACTGGCCCATGATCTTGCGAATGTGCTCCAGCGAGTTGCCCAGGCCGTCGGCGCCGAGCGACAGTTGCGCCGGCCAGGCGACCTTCGGGTTGTCCACCATGACCGGGCCGGGTTCGAGCTTGTCGAGCGCCTGCCTGATCAGGTTCAGCGAGATGTGGATCTCCTCGAGCCGCAGCAGGAACCGGGCGAAGCAGTCCGCCTCGGTCGCCGTCGGCACGTCGAACTCGTACTCCTCGTATCCGCAGTACGGCTCGGTCTTGCGCATGTCCCAGGGCAAGCCGGCGCTGCGCAGGATCGGGCCGGTGATGCCGAGCGCCATGCAGCCGTCCAGCGGCAGGTAGCCGACGTTCTGCAGGCGCTTCTGCCAGATCGGCTGGCCGGTGAGCAGCCGGTCGTAGTCGACCAGCCGCTTGTCCATGACCTTGAGGAACGCCTTGATCCGCTCCTCGGCGCCGTCGGGCAGGTCCTGGACCAGCCCGCCCGGCCGCACGTAGGCGTGGTTCATCCGCAGCCCGGTGAGGAACTCCAGCAGGTGCAGCACCTCTTCGCGCTCGCGGAAACCCGCGGTCATGGCGGTGAGCGCGCCGAGCTCCATGCCGCCGGTGGCCAGCGCGACCAGGTGCGAGCCGATGCGGTTGATCTCCATCAGCAGCACCCGGACGACCTCGGCCCGCCGCGGCGCCTCGATGCCGAGCAGCTTCTCGACGCCTAGGCAGTACGCGGTCTCGTTGAACAGCGGCGCCAGGTAGTCCATGCGGGTCACGAACGTGACGCCCTGGGTCCAGGTGCGGTACTCGCAGTTCTTCTCGATGCCGGTGTGCAGGTAGCCGATCACCGACCGGGCCTGGGTGACGGTCTCGCCCTCGAGCTCGAGCACCAGCCGCAGCACGCCGTGCGTCGACGGGTGCTGCGGACCCATGTTGATCACTACGCGCTCGTCGTGGCTGGCGTCGTCGACGATCGTGTCCCAGTCGCCACCGGTGACCGTGTAGACGGTGCCCTCGGTGGTCTCCCGGGCGCTGGCGTACGGATCGGTGGTCGTCATGAGTCGGCCCTCACGAGTACGTCCTGCGCTGGTCGGGCGGTGGGATCTCGGCGCCCTTGTACTCGACCGGGATGCCGCCCAGCGGGTAGTCCTTGCGCTGCGGGTGGCCGGCCCAGTCGTCCGGCATCAGGATCCTGGTCAGCGCCGGGTGGCCGTCGAAGACGATGCCGAACATGTCCCAGGTCTCCCGCTCGTGCCAGTCGGCCGTCGGGTAGATGTCCACAATGGACGGGACGTGCGGGTCCTCGACGTCGAGCGCGACCTCCAGCCGGATCCGCCGGCGGAACGTCATCGACAGCAGGTGGTAGACCGCGTGCAGCCGCTGCGGCACGTCGACGCCGTAGTCGACGCCGGAGACGCTCGAGCACATCTCGAAGCGCAGCGACGGGTCGTCACGCAGCAGCCGGCACAGCGCTGGCAGGTGTTCGCGCCGGATGTAGAAGGTGATCTCCCCGCGGTCGACGGTGACCTGCTGGATCGTGTCGGCCGGCAGCCCGGAGTCGGTCGAGACGGTCGCCAGGGTGTCGGCCAGGTCGTCGAACCAGCCGCCGTAGGGCCTTGCCGACTGGGCCGGAACGTACGGTGCGAGCGCGAGCCCGCCGTAGCCGGAGGTGTCGCCGGTGCCGCCGACGCCGAACATGCCCTTGCGAGCCTTGCCGGCCACGACGCCACCGGCCGCACGGTGCTCTTCGTCCTGCTCGGGGGTGACCGGCGCGGAGCTGTGCTCGGCGCCGGGCACCGGGACTCCGTCCTCGTGGCCGGCGGCGTCACCCGGTTCGGCGGCGTCACCCGATTCGGCGGAGTCGCCCGGTTCGGCGGAGTCGCCCGGTTCGCGGGTCTCGGGCCGGGCGGCCGGCGGTTCGGCGCCGGTGGGGGCCGCCGTGCGCGGGGTCCCCTCGGTGGTGCCGGTGACCTGCGGCTCGACCTCGGGCGCCCGACCGGTGGGCTCGCCCGTCGGCCCGCTGGTTGGCTCGCTCACGCCTTCTTCTTCTTTCCGTAGCGCACCGAGGACGGGACCAGCTCGGTCTTGTGGCCGGCCTCGAGCGCGGCGGCCGTCCTGGCCGGGCCGAGTGGCTCGTTCTTGATCTTCTCGTGGATCTTGAGGATGGCGTCGATGAGCATCTCGGGGCGCGGCGGGCAGCCGGGCAGGTACATGTCGACCGGCACGATGTGGTCGACGCCCTGCACGATCGCGTAGTTGTTGAACATGCCGCCCGAGGAGGCGCACACGCCCATCGCGAGCACCCATCGCGGCTCGGGCATCTGGTCGTAGATCTGCCGCAGCACCGGGGCCATCTTGTTGCTCACCCGGCCGGCCACGATCATCAGGTCGGCCTGCCGCGGGCTGGCCCGGAACACCTCCATGCCGAACCGGGCCAGGTCGTAACGCGGCCCGCCGGTGGTCATCATCTCGATCGCGCAGCAGGCCAGGCCGAACGTCGCCGGCCACAGCGAAGACTTGCGGGTCCAGTTGACCAGCTTCTCGACGTTGGCCAGCAGGATGCCGTTGGGCAGCTTTTCTTCTAGACCCACGTCAGTCCTCGCTTCGCTCCGGGCGGACGCGGGGCCCCGATCGGACTGTGCCTATTGATTCGCTCACATCGTTGGCTCATGCATCAGTTCCAATCCAGGCCGCCACGCCGCCAGACGTAGGCGTACGCGAAGCCGACCGTCCCGATGAACAGGGCCACCTCGACCAGGCCGAACAGGCCCAGCGCGTCCGCCGCGACCGCGAACGGGTAGAGGAAGACCATCTCGATGTCGAACAGGAGGAACAGCAGCGCGGTCAGGTAGTACGCCACGGGCATCCGGCCACCGCCCACGACGGGCTGCGGCGAAGGCTCGATGCCGCACTCGTAGGCGTCGAGCTTGGCCCGGTTGTACCGGCGGGGGCCGAGCGCGTGCGCCAGGAAGACGAGCAGCAAGGCGTTGGCGGCGGCGATCACGAACATCACCACCAGGGGGACGTAAGGCGCCAGCATCGTCTCCTCGCTCGTGTTCTCGTGTTGTCTTGGCCTGCCAACCGCTGGTGACCTTCGTGCCGGCACATTACGGGGTGAGCTGGCCGGCCACGGTGGTTAGGCAGCCCTAAGCACTGGGCGCCAACCGGGTCATCGCGGTGATCACTCGATCCATCGCATCGCCGTCCCTGGTGTCGTAGAGGTTGGCCAGTAGCTTGAGCACGAACCGCATGAGCGTGCGCCTTGGCATGCCGTGCTTGGTGGCGCTGCGCATGACGGCCGGGTGGCCGATCAGCCGGCTGAACGCGTTGCCCAGCCGGAAGTACCCGCCAAGCGCCTGTCGAAGCTGCGTCTCGTACTGGTGCAGCGCCCGCTCGCGGGCCGCGCCGGCCGGCCTGGCCAGCGCCTGGATCGCACACTCGGCGGCGAGCGCGGCCGACTCCATCGCGTAGGCGATGCCCTCGCCGTTGAACGGGTTGACCATGCCGCCGGCGTCGCCAACCAGCAGCAGGCCGTTGCGGTAGTGCGGGGTGCGGTTGAAGCCCATCGGCAGCGCGGCGCCGCCGACCTTGCCGACGGCGTTCTCGTCGCGATAGCCCCATTCGGCCGGCGTACCGTCCAGCCAGCTCTTGAGCAGGGCGCGGTAGTCGGTGCGGCCGTAAGCCTTCGAGGTGGACAGGATGCCAAGGCCGACGTTGGAGGTGCCGTCGCCCATCCCGAAGATCCAGCCGTAGCCGGGCAGCAGCCGCGGCTCGTCCGGGTCGGAGCGGTCCCACAGCTCCAGGTGGCTCTCCAGGTAGTCGTCGTCGGTGCGCGGGCTCGTGTAGTAGCGGCGCACCGCCACGCCCATCGGCCGGTCGTCGCGGCGCTCGATGCCGGCCGAGATCGCGACCCTGGCCGAGACGCCGTCGCACGCGATCGTCAGCGGCGCGGAGTAGGTGACCTCGTGCCGGTCGGTCCTGGCCTTGACGCCGGTGACCCGGCCACCCGTGACGACCGCCTCGGTCACCGTCGTGTTCTCGTGCAGCCTGGCGCCGGCCTTCTCGGCGTGCCTGGCCAGCAGTTCGTCGAAGTCCTGCCGCGGCCGGACGAGGCCGTACGGCGGGAAGGTCGCCAGGTCGGGCCACGGCAGCTCGAGGGTGACGCCGCCGCCGAGCACCCGCAGGCCCTTGTTGTGCAGCCAGCCGGCCTCCGGCCTGGTGTCGATGCCCAGGTCGATCAGCTGCTTGACCCCGCGCGGGGTGAGGCCGTCACCGCACACCTTCTCGCGGGGGAAGACCGATTTCTCCAGGACGAGGACGTCCAGCCCGGCCCTGGCCAGGTGGGTCGCCGCAGCCGAGCCGGCCGGCCCGGCACCGACCACGATCACGTCGGCGCTGGCGACATCTGGCTGGGCCATGGCGGCTCCCCGGCGCTTGTGAATCCGTTCACGAACTGTCGTACGCCGAGTCTAGGTAACGCCTATCGACAGGTCAGCGGCCGGGTGGCCTCACGGTTTGACCGCGTGGTGCAGGGCGACGATGCCGCCGGAGAGGTTGCGCCACGCCACGTCCGTCCAGCCGGCCGCGGCGATCCGCTCGGCGAGCGCGCGCTGGTCGTGCCAGCCGCGGATCGTCTCGGCCAGGTAGCGGTAGGCCTGCGGGTTGGACGACACCCGGTCGGCGATCGCCGGCAGTGCGCGCATCAGGTACCGCTGGTAGCCGATCCGCACCGGACGCCATGACGGCGTGGAGAACTCGCACACCACGATCCGCCCGCCGGGCCTGGTGACCCTGGCCATCTCGTGCAGCCCGGCCTCGGGGTCGACCAGGTTGCGCAGCCCGAACGAGATCGTGACGGCGTCGAACGCCTCGTCGGCGAACGGCAGCTGCAACGCGTCCGCGCCGACCCGCGGCAGGTCGCGGCCCCGACTCGCCCGCAGCATGCCAATCGAGAAGTCGGCGGCGACGCACCAGGCACCGGATCGGCCCAGCTCGACGGTCGAGACCCCGGTCCCGGCGGCCAGGTCGAGCACCCGCTCGCCCGGTCGCAGCTGCAGCGCGCGACGGGTCTGGTGCCGCCAGTGATGGTCCTGGCCGACCGACATCAGCGTGTTGGTCAGGTCGTATCGCCGGGCGACGCCGTCGAACATCGCGGCGACCGCCTTCGGGTTCTTGTCCAGGCCAGCCCGTGACACGACGCGAAAGCCTACGGCCCTACCCGGCACGGGTTGCGGCTCGGCGGCCATGTGACACGTTCCGGTCGGCCGGCGGCGGTCCCGCCTCGGCTAACGTGCCGCTGGTGATCCGCGAGCGCAGCTGGTGGGGCTGGGGATACGCCGACGCCGCGCTGCCGGCCGCCGAGCTGGCCGGGACGGTCCGAGCCACCCTCGGCTTCGGCGCCGACCAGGCCGAGGACCCGGTGCCGCTCGACGCGATCGAACTTCCGGCGCCGCGGCTGCGGGTCCCCGACGCGCTGCGTGAGATCAGCTCGACGACCGCGTTCGACCGGGTGAGCCGGTCGAGCGGCCAGGCCTACCGCGACGTGGTGCGCGTGTTCCGCGGCCGGGTGGACCACCCGACCGACGTTGTCGTGCGACCGCGGACCGAGCAGGACGTGCTCGCCGTCCTGGATTGGGCCACCGGCGCCAACGCCGCGGTCATCCCGCACGGCGGCGGCACCAGCGTCGTCGGCGGCGTCGAGCCACGGGTGCCCGACCACTTCGACGGCGTGATCACGCTCGACCTGCGGGACCTGGCCGCCGTGCTGGAGATCGACCACGGCTCGCAGGCCGCGCACGTGCAGGCCGGAACGCCGGGGCCCGCCCTGGAGCGGCAGCTCGCCGAGCACGGGCTGACCGCCAGGTTCTACCCGCAGTCGTTCGAGTTCTCCACCGTCGGCGGCTGGATCGCGACCAGGGCCGGCGGGCACTTCGCGACCGTCGAGACCCGCGTCGACGACCTGGTCGAGTCGGTGCGGGCGATCAGCTACGCCGGCCTGTGGGAGAGCCGGCGGCTGCCGGCGAGCGGCGCCGGGCCGTCGCCCGACCGGTGGCTGCTCGGCTCCGAGGGCACCCTCGGTGTGATCACCTCGGCCTGGCTTCGGGTACGGCCGCGGCCCGCCTGCCGGGCGTCGCAGTCGGTGTGGTTCCCGTCCTGGTCGGCCGGCGTCGACGCGGTCCGCGACGTCGCCCGGTCCGGCCTGGCGCCGAGCAACCTGCGGCTCGTCGACGCGGGCGAGGCGGCGCGCACGGCGGGCGGGGACGGCAGCCGGTGCGTGCTGCTGCTCGCGTTCGAGTCGGCCGACGAGCCGGTGGACGCCCGGCTTTCCTCGGCACTGCGCCGCGCCGGATCGCACGGCGGCACCTGGGAACCGACCGGGACCGACGCCTCGGCCTCGTGGCGGGCGGCGTTCCTGGGCATGCCGTACCTGCGGGATGCGCTGGTCCGGCTCGGGGTGCTCGTGGAGACGTTCGAGACGGCGGTGCCGTGGTCCGGGTTCGACGATCTGCACCGGTCGGTGACGCTCGCCGTGCGCGACGCCCTGGGTGGGCCGTGCCACGTGTCCTGCCGGATCACCCACGCCTACCCAGACGGTGCGGCGCCCTACTTCACCGTGCTGGCCCCGGTCCGCCGCGGCGCCGAGCTGGAGACATGGGACCGGGTGAAACGGGTCGCCGTGGACGCCGTGCTTGCCGCCGGTGGCACCGTCACCCACCATCACGCGGTCGGCCGCGACCACGCCGAGGGCTACCGCCGCCAGCGCCCCGAACCGTTCGCGCGGGCGCTGGGCGCCGCCAAGACGGCGCTCGACCCGGACCACCGCCTCAACCCGGGCTGCCTGCTCTGACCCCGCGGCTGGGCTACCTTGAGAGGTTGCCGTACGTGCTGGCCAGCGGTGGCGGCGGCACGATCATCGCAAACGCGACGTGGTGGAAGTTGACCACGGCGCGGTGGCCGTCGGCCGCCGTGACGGTCTCGATGCCGCCGGTCATGACGAGATCGGCCAGGCGCGGTGCGAGCTCCTCCGCGGTCTCCCCTGACACCGCGACCCACACCGGCTCGCCGCCGCCGGCGAGGTGCAACACCAATGCTTGTCGAGCTTCGGCCACGACCGGCTCCGTTCGTCGAGCGACCCCGGCTTCGAGCCGAACACGGACCGCCGGTGAGGGCAAGTCCGGTTCGCGCCAGGCGGACGCCCGGCGGCGACCAGACCGCCGCGCCGTCAGCTGTCGTAGTCGACGGTGACCGAGTCGGTCAGCGGCAGGGCCTGGCAGGTCAGGGCAAAGCCGGCGTCGAGCTCGGCCTGCTCCAGGGCGAAGTTGCGGCGCATGTGGACCTCGCCCTCGACGACGCGGGCCCGGCAGGTGCCGCACACGCCGCCCTTGCACGCGAACGGCAAGTCCCCGCGCACGCGCTGGGCGGCGTCCAGGATGGGCACCGACCTGGGCAGGTCCAGCTTGGTGGCCTTGCCGTCGAGGATGACGGTGACCGCGCTGGTGGCGCCGTCGGCGGCCAGCACCGGCTCGGCCCGGACCAGCTCCGGAGGCGGCTCGTCGACGTAGAACAGCTCGGTGTGCACCCGGTCGGCGGGCACACCGAGCCCGGCCAGCACCGAACGCGCGTCCTGCAACAGGCCGAACGGGCCGCACAGCCACCAGTGGTCGATCCGCGACCACTGCACAACCGTGGTCAGCAGCGCGGTCAGCCGCTCGGCGTCCAACCGCCCGGAGAACAGCTCGACCTCGCGCGGCTCGCGGGACAGGACGTGCACGAGCTGCAGCCGCGCCGGGTAGGCGTCCTTCAGCTCGGCGAGCTCGTCGGTGAACATGACGGTGTCGGTGCGCCGGTTGCCGTACAGCAGCGTCACCCCCGACGAGGCGTCCGCGGCCAACACCGACGACGCGATCGACAGCACCGGCGTGATCCCGGACCCGGCGGCGATCAGGCAGTGCTGCGCCGGCGAGTCCAGCGACGGCGTGAACGAGCCCTGCGGGGCCAGCACCTCGACCTCGTCGCCCGGCCGGACCCGGGACGTCAGCCAGGTCGAGAACATCCCGTCCGGCACCAGCCGCACACCGATCCGCAGGGGCCCGCCGGCCGGCGCGCAGATCGAGTACGACCGGCGCTCCTCGACCGAGCCGGCGGAGCCGGTGAGTCGCCGCAACGTCAGGTACTGCCCGGGGCGGAAGTCGAACTCGGCCGCCAGCGCCTGCGGCACTTCGAAGGTGACGGCAGCGGCGTCGGCACAGAGCCGGTCGACCCGCGCGACCGTGAGCCGGTGGAACACCGCGCGGCGCGACGCCACTGTGCTGGGAGCGGCCAACCTAGAGCTCCTTGACGTGCTCGAAGGGCTCGTCGCACGACAAGCAGCGGCGCAACGACTTGCACGGCGTCGAGCCGAACCGGGACAGCTCGACCGACTCCGCGCCGCACTGCGGGCACGGCACGCTCAGGCGCGGCGGGTCCAGGGTCAGCGGCACCGGACCCGGTGGACGCTCGCCGACCCGCCCCGGCGGCGCGATCCCGGCGTCGGCGAGCTTGCGGCGGCCCTCGTCGGTGATCCAGTCCGTCGTCCAGGCCGGCGAGAGCGCCACCTGGACCCGGACGTCGGCGTGCCCGGCCGCGGACAGCCGGGCGACCAGGTCCGAACGCATCGCCTCCAGCGCAGGACAGCCCGAGTACGTCGGCGTGATCGTCACGACCACCGCACCGGCCTCGTCGACCGACACCGAGCGCAGCACGCCGAGGTCGGCCAGGGTCAGCGGCGGCAGCTCGGGGTCGAGGACCGACGACGCCACCGCCCGGACCGTCTCAACCGTGCCCACGCCTTGGCCCGTCACTGTGTCCGTCACCAGGTAGCTCCGGGATGCGCCCTGGCCACCGACTGCAGCTCGGCGAGCAGGTAGCCCATCGACTCGGTGTGCACTCCGTCGCGGCCGGCCCGGCCGCCGACCCTGGCCACCGCACGAACGTCCGGCCGCTCCACGGTGGCCGTCGACAGCACGGTGTCGAGCACCTCGAACACCGGTGTGCGCAGTGACGACGGGTCGACCGCGACGCCGGCCGCCGCCAGCCGCCGCTCGACGTCGTGCGGCTCGAACAGCTCCTCGACGAACGGCCAGAACGCCGCCAGGCCGGCTCGCAGCCGGCGGTTCGACTCGGCCGTGCCGTCCCCCAGCCGCCCCCTCCACCGCGCCGCGTGGTCGCGGGGGGAGGGCAGCTCCTTGACGCCCCTGGCCGCCCCCGCGGCGGGGACCGGGGCCCGGGAGGCCGCGAGCGCCCCGAACAGGGCCAGGCGCCCGGTCGCGAACAGCAGCAGCCGGGCGACACCGAACCCGCAATCACCCACCCCGGCCGGCCCGGGCGGGCCGTCGGTCGGCTCGCACAGCTGCACGTTGCGGAACTCGTGCTCGTCGCGCAGGTAGGCCAGCGAGTCCTCGTCCCGGCCAAGCACGTCGCCGGCCCTGGTCAGCAGCAGCCTTGCCTGGCCGAGCAGGTCGAGGGCGATGTTGGCCAGCGCGACGTCCTCCTCGAGTTCTGGGCCGCGGGAGCACCACACCGACAGCCGCTGCGACATGATCAGCGCGTCGTCGCCGAGCATCAGGCTGTACTGCGCGAGATCGGCCGGGTCGACGCCGCCGGGAAGGTCCCGGTCCACGGTTGCCAGCGGGTCGGCGAAGCCGGTGCCGTAGGCCCAGCGCGACTCGTCGCCGTGGTCGACCGCGAGCGACTCGTAGGCGTTGTCGAAGCTCATAGGTGCGGCACGTCGTCGGGGATGGCGTAGAACGTCGGGTGCCGGTACACCTTGTCGCCGGCCGGCGCGAAGAACGGGTCCTTCTCGTCCGGCGACGACGCGGTGATCGCCTCCGACGGCACCACCCAGATGCTGACGCCCTCGTTGCGCCTGGTGTACAGGTCCCGCGCGTTGCGGACGGCCATCTCGGCGTCCGGCGCGTGCAGCGAGCCGACGTGCACGTGGTTGAGCCCACGCTTGCCGCGCAGGAACACCTCCCACAGCGGCCACGACACCGGCTGCTGGCCGGTCATGCGGCACCTACCTTGGCGCTGCGCTGCTTCGCGGCATACGCGGCCGCGGCCTCGCGCACCCACGCTCCCTGCTCGTGCACCGACCTGCGGTGCTCGACGCGCTGCCAGTTGCACGGCCCGTCGCCGGTGACCACTCGCCAGAACTCGCCCCAGTCCGGAGTGCCGAAGTCGTAGTGGCCGCGCTCGGCGTTCCAGCGCAGCTCCGGGTCGGGCAGCGTGACCCCGAGCGCCCGGGCCTGCGGCACGGTCATGTCCACGAACCGCTGGCGCAGCTCGTCGTTGGTGTGCCGTTTGATCCGCCAGGCCATCGACTGCTCGGTGTTGGTCGACGACTCGTCTGGTGGGCCGAACATCATCAGCGACGGCCACCACCACCGGTTGGTCGAGTCCTGCACGAGGTCCTGCTGCGACTTCGTGCCCCGCATCATCGTCATCAGAAGCTCGTAGCCCTGCCGCTGATGGAACGACTCCTCCTTGCAGATGCGGATCATCGCCCGGGCGTAGGGCCCGTACGAGCAGCGGCACAGCGGCACCTGGTTGCAGATCGCGGCGCCGTCGACGAGCCAGCCGATGACGCCGACGTCGGCGAAGGTCAGCGTCGGGTAGTTGAAGATCGAGGAGTACTTCTGCTTGCCGTCGATGAGCTTGTCGGTCAGCTCCGACCGGTCGACGCCGAGGGTCTCGGTCGCGGCGTACAGGTACAACCCGTGGCCGGCCTCGTCCTGCACCTTGGCCAGCAGGATCGCCTTGCGGCGAAGCGACGGCGCGCGGCTGATCCAGTTGCCCTCCGGCTGCATGCCGATGATCTCGGAATGGGCGTGCTGGGCGACCTGGCGGATCAGCGTGCGGCGGTAGCCGTCGGGCATCCAGTCGCGCGGCTCGATGCGCGAGTCGGCCTCGACGATCTCGGTGAAGTGCGCCTGCCGCGCGGCTTCGTCCATGTCACGATGTTACAGATCGACGCCCGATTTCGACCCGAGTGTCACAGCCGGTGTGGCAGCCGGTGTCACGGCCTTCGGCCCGCGGGGCGACCTTCGCCACAACCAGAGCGCGGGCGGCGCCAGCACCACCCAGATCCCGACCACGGCGAGTGCGATCGGCAGCAGCCCGAGCTCGAATCCCCGGTCGGCCACGCGCACCAGGTCCGGGTTGGCCACGTCGTACTCGACCCTGATCAGCTGGCCGGGCTCGAGACCGCGCGGGTAGAGCACCCCCCGCTGCGGGCTGCGTACGGCGCCGTCAGGCGTGGCGAAGCGGATGATCGTGCGGCCGAACGTCGAGGACACCACCTCGGCGGTCGCCCGGCCGGTCCTGGAGTCGATCGCAGCATCGTCGCGCCAGGCTCCGAGCAGGGCCATCAGACAGGCGAACGTCAGCACGGCGGCGACCGCCAGCAGGCCCGCGCCGAGCCGGCGGCGCCAGTTGACCCGCAGCACCTGAATGGGTGCCCGCACTGTTTGCTGCACCACCTAAACGAGCCTACGACCGCCGGGTGCCCATACGCTCAGGGGGTGGTCTCCCCGACAACCGTCGCGTCCGCACGCGTCCAGGTGCGCACCCGGCCCTCGGGCGAGGCCGGTGACCTGCTCACACGGCTACCGCGGCCGGACGACGTGCTGTGCTGGCTGCGCGGCGGCGACGGGCTGGTCGGCTGGGGCGAGCTGGCCAGGTTCGAGGCGTACGGGCCGCGCCGGTTCAACCAGCTCGACGCCGAGTGGCGGGCGTTCGCGGCGCGGATGGACGTGCACGACCAGGTCGGCCGCCGCGGCAGCGGACCGGTGGCGTTCACCAGCGTGGCGTTCGCCGACGACCCAGGTCACTCGGTGCTGATCGTGCCGCGGGTGGTCGTTGGCCGGCGCGACGGCGTCACCTGGGTCACCGAGCTGGGCCGCGGCGGGAACGACCGGGCCGTCCGGCGGCCGGCCGCCATCCAGCCGGTGCGCGAGCCCGGCCAGCTGTGCTATGCCGACGGCCAGCTGCCGGTCACCTCGTGGCGCGAATCGGTGGCCGACGCGGTCGACCGGCTGCGGGCCGGCCTGCTGGACAAGGTGGTGCTCGCACACGACCTGATCGCGCAGGCGCAATGTCGGATCGACCCCAGGTTCCTGCTTCGCGGCCTCTCCGCGCGATACCCCAACTGCTGGGCGTTCGCCGTCGACGGCCTCGTCGGTGCGACCCCCGAGCTGCTGGTCAGCCGCGCCGGTGACCGGGTCACCGCGCGCGTGCTCGCCGGCACGATCTGGCCGCAGAACGGCCGCGGCCGGGCGGAGCTGGCCGACGAGCTGCTGGCGTCGGAGAAGAACCTCGCCGAGCACAGGTACGCGGTGCAGTCCATGGTCGAAGCGCTGCGCCCGTTCTGCCGTGAGCTCGTCGCGCCCGACACCCCGACCGTGCTCGACCTGCGGAACGTGCTGCACCTGGCCACCGACGTCAGCGGCCAGCTGACCGGCCGGCACTCGGTGCTGCGGTTGGCCTGGTTGGCCCACCCGACCGCGGCCGTCGGCGGCACCCCGGCCCCGGACGCCCGCCGGCTGATCGACGAGCTCGAGACCATGGATCGCGGCCGCTACGCCGGGCCGGTCGGCTGGGTGGACGCCGACGGCGACGGAGAGCTGGGCATCGCCCTGCGGTGCGCCCAGGTGGACGGCCACTCCGTTCGGATGTTCGCCGGCTGCGGCATCGTCGCCGACTCCGACCCCGACACCGAGGTCCGGGAGGCCGCCGCGAAGCTCGTCCCCATCCGCGAGGCCCTCGAAGGCATCTAGGTTCCTCGAATGACTCAGTGACCGGACCCGCTTCGGGATCGGAAGACCGGTTGGCTTCGGTCGACCCGGACACGCCCGCCGTCATGATCGCTAGTAGTGCTACTCCAGGATTCACTTCGGCGTCGGATGTGAATCCTGGGCTATCACTACTGGCGATCTTCAGCATTGGATCGACGTCCCGGGGTAGGTCGACCCAATCCGAACTCGATCAGTGGCGATCGGCCGGCGGTGCGGTTGTGCCAGGTCGAGGCGCCTCACACCCGCCGTCACCCCTGTGCGGACCTGCTCTTCCGGGCCCTGCACGTCAGCCGAGGGCGTGGGCGACGGCGGCACGCAGGCCCGCGTGCAGCTCCCTGAGGGCGGCGCGGTCGGCGCGGACCTCGACCACGCGCAGGCCTTGCGCCGCAGCCAAGGCGGCGGTCAACCCGGCCGGCGTGTCCACCAGGACGTACGGCGTCCCGGTAGCCGCGCACAGGGCGCCGAGGTCGACGCCGTGCGGCGTGCCGAAGATCCGCTCGAAGGCGTGCGCGTGCTCGGCGGCGCCCTGTTCGAGCAGGCCGAAGATGCCGCCGCCGTCGTCGTTGAGCACGACGAAGGTCAGGTCCGGCCGCGGCTCGTCCGGCCCGATGACCAGTCCGGTCGAGTCGTGCAGGAAGGTGAGGTCGCCGAGCAGGGCGTAACCGGGTCCGCGGTGCGCCAACGCCGCACCGACCGCGGTCGACACGGTGCCGTCGATGCCGGCAACGCCCCGGTTCGCGTGCACCGCGATGTCGGCGCGGGGCCCGGCGGTCAGGGCGACGTCCCGGATCGGGTTGGACGAACCCAGCACGAGCAGCGCACCGGATGGCAAGGCCTGCACCAGGTCGCGGGCCAGTGCCAGGCCGGTCGGCCACGGCGCCTTGTCCAGCGCGGTAGCGACGGCGTCGGCGGCCAGCGAGCCGGCTGCGCCGAGCGCACCGGCCCAGTCGAGGTCGAACGCCGCCGGGGGCAGCGGCGGCGCGGCCCGGTGCACGGCGCGTGCGGTCCCGGCCACGTCCGTCCACTGTGGACGGCCCGTGAGCACGGTCACCCGGATCGCAGGGTCGGCGAGCAGGCGTTGCACCGGCCGGTGCAGGGTCGTCCGGCCGGCCACGACGACGTCCTGCGGGCGCAGCCGCTGGGGCAGCGCGCCGAGCAGCCACGGGCCCGCGGCCAGCGAATCGGCCCACAGCGGCGTGCCGGGTTCGGCGACCCGAGGCAGGGCGGCCAGCCACGGCGGCAGCGGCGGCGCGCCGTGGCCGGCGACGACCAGCGTCCGCGGCGACAGGTCCCATTGCCCGGCGGCCGGCTGCGGCGGCTCGGGCAGGACGGTCCACGGCAACCCGCCCGCGCGTCCGTCCAGCGGCTCCGGCCAGCCGGCATCCTGCTCCGGCACGAGCGGCTCCCGGAACGGGACGTCGAGCTGGACCGGGCCGGGCGGGTCACCGGTCGCGGCCGCCAGCGCGCGGCACACCGCCGAGCGCCACCTGGCGTTCTGGCCGGCTGCGCGATCGGCGGCCCCGAACGTGACGGCGAGCCGGGCGGCCTGGCCGAACAGCCCGCCCTGGCGGACCGTCTGGTTGGCGCCGGTGCCGATCAGCTCCGGGGGCCGGTCGGCGGTCACCAGCAGCAGCGGCACCCCGGCGTGGTCGGCCTCCAGCGCCGCGGGGTGCAGGTTGGCCGCCGCGGTGCCCGAGGTGCAGCACACCGGGACCGGGCGGCCGGAGCGCGCCGCCAGGCCGAGCGCGAGGAACCCGGCGCCGCGCTCGTCGATCCGCACGTGCAGCCGCAACCGGCCCGCGGCATCCGCGCCGTGCAGCGCGAACGACAGCGGGGCGTTGCGCGACCCCGGGCAGAGCACCGCGTCCCGCACGCCACCGCGGACCAGCTCGTCGACGAGCACCGTGGCCTGCGCGGATGACGGGTTCACAAGGCAGGCAGACTAACCGGCCGGGCTCGCGGTCACCCAGGACTGTCGGTGCCCCACCCTATGTTCGACCCGTGACCCGGATCCTCGATCTGCCCGCCGATCAGCGACCACGCGAGCGACTGCTGCGGCTCGGCCCGCAAGCGCTCACCGATGCCGAACTGGTGGCCGTGCTGCTGTCCGCAGGCCGCCACGGCGAGAACGCGTTGCGCCTAGCCGACCGTCTGCTGCATTCGGTAGGCGGCGTTCCCGGGCTGGCTCGCATGCATCCCGAGCAGCTGGCCATGGTGCACGGCGTCGGCCCGGCCAAGGTGGCCAGGCTGGTCGCCGCGCTCGCGCTGCCAGCTAGGCGGGACCCGATCGGCGAGGTCAAGGTCACCGAACCGGCCGACCTGGTGCCGCTGCTGCGGCCGCTGTTGTCGGGATTGCGGCACGAACGCACCGCGATCGTGGTGTGCGACCGGCGGCTTCGGGTGCGCAAGGTCACCGCCGTCGCCGAGGGCGCCAGTGACGGCGCGCCGCTGCCGGTCCGGGACATGCTCTCGACCGTGCTGCGCAACGACGGGTTCGCGTTCGCCGTCGGCCACAACCACCCGTCGGGCGATCCCCAGCCCAGCCCGGCGGACCGCAACGCGACCATGCGGCTGCAGGTCGCGGCCGACGCCGCCGGTCTGCGGTTCCTGAGCCACCTCGTCCTCACCGACGACGACTGGAGGGTGGCGTGAGTGCGCTGGCGGGAGCTACGGGCGTTTCGGGAACCGGCCGAAGTCGGGCTGGCGGCGACCGGTGTAGGCATCGCGGCCCTCCTGGGCCTCCTCCGTCATGTAGAACAGCAGCGTCGCGTCGCCGGCGAGCTGCTGGATGCCGGCAAGGCCGTCGTCAGCGGCGTTGAGCGACGCCTTGAGCATGCGCAACGCCAGCGGCGAGTGCCGCAGCATCTCGCGGCACCACTCGACGGTCTCCCGCTCCAGCTGCGCCAGCGGTACGACGGCGTTGACCAGTCCCATGTCCAGCGCCTGCGCCGCGTCGTACTGCCGGCACAGGAACCAGATCTCGCGCGCCTTCTTCTGCCCGACCATCCTGGCCAGCAGCCCGGACCCGTAGCCGCCGTCGAACGAACCGACCTTGGGACCGGTCTGGCCGAACCGCGCGTTGTCCGCGGCGATCGTCAGGTCGCACACCACGTGCAGCACGTGCCCGCCGCCGATCGCGTAGCCGGCGACCATCGCCACCACGGGCTTGGGCGTGCGCCGGATCTGGATCTGCAGGTCGAGCACGTTGAGCCGGCCGATGCCCTTGCTCGCGACGGTGTCGGTCGCCGAGTCGCCCAAGTACCCGTCGTCGCCGCGGATCCGCTGGTCACCGCCGGAGCAGAAGGCGAGGTCACCCGCGCCGGTCAGGATGATCGCTCCGATCCGGTCGTCGTCGCGCGCGGCGTTGAACGCGTCGGACAGCTCGAACAGCGTCTGCGGCCGGAACGCGTTGCGCACCTCGGGCCGGTTGATCGTGATCTTGGCGATGCCCTCGGCAGTCTCGTACCTGATGTCGCCGTAGTCGCCGGCCGGCTGCCAGTCGGCGCCCGGTTCGATGCTGGACTTGGCGGGATCGGTCACCTGGGTCACCCCGCAAGGCTAACCACCGGCCGCCGGCACGGCCCGCAGCGGCGGCTAACGTCGACGGCGTGAGCGCGGTGCGGGTCGTCGACTGCGATGGCTCTGCGGAGTCGGCACTCGCGGTCGCTGCGGCGCTGGCCGACGCACTCGCCGGTGGGCCGGCAGTGCTACCCGTGCCGGCCGACGGGCCAACGAGCCGGCGAGCACCGGCCGACGAGCCAACTGGCCCGCGGGTACCGGCCGACGGGCCAACTGGACCGCGGGTACCGGCGAGCCGGGCTCTGGCGGGGCGACCGGGTGGCGGGGCCGAGCGGGGGCGGGTGCTCGGGGCGGCTCCACCCGGGCCGGCCTCCGACGCGGCCCTGCGGGGGGCGGACTCAGGATCGGCCAGGGAGGCC
>OBLK01000144.1_pt1 | contig 24733 bp, 21 predicted proteins | sample 1518871 | NCBI WGS metagenome assembly OBLK01 (sample SAMEA2464837, study PRJEB22497) | soil metagenome | biome: Grassland; feature: Farmland; material: Clay | place: Australia | collected 2013-02-01 | depth 0.8 m
CTTCGTTGCCAGAGTGCCTGTGTGTACAGCGCAGCGCCGACTCTCGCCACATCGTCCACCGTCGGGCCGCGGGCTTCCGCGGTCATCATGCTGCTGACCCACGCGGACAGCGACCTGGCGGCTCTCAGCCGGGCCCTGCCGGCTCTGCCGCCGGACTTCCCGCGCGTGCGCGGGCACAGCCTGCAGAGTCTGGGCGTCGAAGGGATGGGAGCGCTGCTTACGGGTGAGCTCTCGGCCGCGCGCGTCATCGTGGTCCGCATCCTCGGCCGCTTGAGCGCCGTGCCCGGGTGGCAGGCCTTGCACAAGGCGGCGGCGGATCGCGGCCAGGCGCTGCTGGTCGTCAGCGGCACCGGCGAGCCCAACCCCGAGCTGGAATGTCTCTCCAGCGTCGCGCCGCGCGTGCTGCACGAGACACAGAGCTTTCTTCAGGCCGGGGGGCCGGAGAATCTCGCGCAATGCCTGCGGTTCCTGGCCGATCACCTGCTGCTGACCGGCTACGGTTACCGGCCTCCCGTGCCCCTGCCCGAGCACGGCATCTACTGGCCAGGCCTGGGTCAGGGGGCCGCTGCGACCCTCGAATCGTGGCTCGCCCGCCCCGGGCAACCCGGCGGGGAGGCGCAGCGTCCGGTGGTCGGTATCACGTTCTACCGGGCGCACCGGCTGAGCGGCAACCTGCGCTTCATCGATGCGCTCATCGAGGCGCTCGAGCGCCGTGGGCTCGACGCGCTGCCGGTCTACACCGCCTCGCTGCGCGCGCTCGACGGCGAGGGACGGCCGGCGGCGCTGTCGCTGTTCTTCCATGAAGGCCGGCCGTTGATCGATGCCCTGATCAACACCACATCCTTCGCCAGCGGCGAAGTGAGCGCCGAAGGGCCCACCCTCGGGGGCGGCTCGGCGGCCGGCCTCGCGCAGCTCGATGTGCCGGTCTTCCAGGCCATCGCCAGCGGCATGGAGCGCACGGCCTGGGAGGCCGCCAGCCGCGGCTTGAGCCCGCTCGACACCGCGATGAACGTCGTGCTGCCGGAGTTCGACGGCCGGATTCTGACGGTGCCGCTGTCGTTCAAGGAAAAGCGCCGCCACCACGGCATGGAGGTGATCGAGTATGCGCCGCTGCCGGACCGGGTCGAGCGCATCGCCGCCGTCGTCGCCGCGCAGGTGCGCCTGCGCCGCCTGCCGAGGCAACAGCGGCGCATCGCCTTCGTGCTGACCAACTCCAGCGCCAAGGCGGCGCAGATCGGCAATGCCGTGGGGCTGGATGCCCCGGCCTCGCTGCTCACGCTGCTGCGCGCCATGCGCCAATCCGGCTACCGCATCGAGGGCCTGCCCGAGAGCTCCGATGAGCTGATGCACGCGCTGATCGACCGCGGCTGTTACGACCTGGACCACCTGACGGCCGGGCAGTGCCGGCTGGCCGCGGGCCGCGTGGACGCGCAACGCTATCAGGGCTGGTTCGAGCGGCTGCCGCGGGCGCTGCGCGAGCGCATGCGCGGGCAATGGGGCGAGCCGCCGGGGGAGGCCTATGCGGTCGAGGGGCATCTGATCCTGACGGGCCTCGACCTGGGCAACGCGCTGGTGGCCATCCAGCCGCCGCGCGGCTTCGGCATGGACCCCGACGCCATCTATCACCAGCCCGACCTGCCGCCGACCCATCACTACTACGCGTTCTATCGTTGGTTGCGCGAGGAGTGGGGGGCGCACGCCATCGTGCACGTCGGCAAGCACGGCACCCTCGAATGGCTGCCCGGCAAAGGCGTGGGTCTGTCGGAGAACTGCTTCCCGGATGCGCTGCTCGGGGATCTGCCCCTGCTGTATCCGTTCATCATCAACGATCCGGGCGAGGGCGCGCAGGCCAAGCGCCGCGGCCATGCGACGATCGTCGATCACCTGACGCCGCCGATGACGACGGCGGAAACCTACGGCGCGCTGGCGCAGCTCGCCCAGCTCGTCGACGAGTACTACCAGCTCGAGATGCTCGATCCGTCGAAACTCCCGTTGCTGCAGCGGCAGATCTGGGAACTGGTGAAGGACTCGCGCCTGGATAGGGACCTCAACGTCATCCGCGCGGACGACAACGAGGTGTGGGACGAAGGCTTCGACGAGCACGGCGTGCCGCTCAGCCTCGTGCGCATGGAGGGTGCGGATTTCGCGCACCTGATCGAAGACATAGACGGCTACCTGTGCGAGATCGGCGCGGCACAGATCCGCGACGGCCTGCACATTCTCGGGGCGGCGCCCCGGGGCGGGCAGCTCACCGACATGCTCTGCTCGCTCACCCGGCTGCCGAACATGGGGGTGCCCGGCCTGCCGGGCGCGGTGGCCCGCTGCTTCGGCCTCGATTGGCAGGAGTTGCTCGAGCAGCGCGGCAGGCGGCTGCCGGCCGCGCCCGCCGGCCTGGAGCGGCTCGCGGGCCGGACGCTGACCACGCGGGCGGACGCCATCGAGGCCATCGAGCAGTCGTGCCGCGCGTTGATAGGTGAGTTGCAGGCGCGGGAGTTCGCTGTCAGCGCGGTGCCCGAGATCGCGCGGGCCTGCCTGGGCGAGGATGCCGCGGCGAACACGCCCGGGCGGGCCGTGGGGTCCGACCTCGAGGTGGCCGGCGGCGGCGTCGCGGCACGCGGTCTCGCCGAGGTGCTGGAGTTCATCTGCCGCGATCTCGTGCCGAGACTCGACCACACCGGCGATGAGATCGAGAATCTCCTGCGCGCGCTGGACGGCCGTTATATCCCCGCGGGCCCGAGCGGCGCGCCGACCCGGGGCATGGCGCACATCCTGCCGACGGGCCGGAATTTCTACTCCGTCGATCCGCGCAGCCTTCCCTCGCAGGTCGCATGGCGCGTCGGCGAGCAGCTTGCCGCGGAGGTGCTGCGGCGTCACCTCAAGGAGACCGGACGCTATCCGGAGAGTGTCAGCATCAGCATCTGGGGCACCAGCGCCATGCGTACGCACGGCGACGATGTGGCGGAGATTCTCGCGCTGCTCGGCGTGCGCCCGCTGTGGCAGGCCGAGAGCCGCCGGCTGACGGGAGTGGAAGTGATCCCGCTCGAGGAGCTGGGACGTCCGCGCATCGACGTCACCACGCGCATCAGCGGCTTCTTCCGCGACGCCTTCCCGCAGCTCATCGAGCTGATCGACCGGGCCGTCGAGACCGTGATCGGCCTCGATGAGCCGCCGGAGAGCAACTTCGTCCGCAAGCACTTCCTGGCGGAGTGCGCGGCGAGAACGGCCGCCGGCGAGAGCCGGACCGACGCCGGGCGCAGCGCGCGCTACAGAATCTTCGGCTCCAAGCCCGGCAGCTACGGCGCGGGCATCCTGCCGCTCATCCAGGAGGGCAACTGGCAGGGCCCCGGGGATTTCGCCGAGGCCTACGTGAACTGGGGCGGCTACGCCTACACGGCCGCCGAAGGGGGCGTGGAGGCTCGCGAGCCGCTCAAGACCCGGCTCGCCTCGGTCGAGGTGGTGCTGCACAACCAGGACAACCGCGAGCACGACATCTTCGACAGCGACGACTACCTGCAATTCCAGGGCGGGCTGATCGCCACCATCGGCCACCTCTCCGGCCGCAAGCCGCGGCATTACTTCGGCGACACCCACGACCCCGGGCGCGCGCAGGTCCGCGACCTGAAGGAGGAGTCGCTGCGCGTGTTCCGCTCGCGTGTCGTCAACCCCAAGTGGCTCGAGAGCATCCGCCGGCACGGCTACAAGGGCGCGCTCGAGTGTGCGGCCACGGTCGATTATCTGTTCGGTTTCGACGCCACCGCCGGGGTGATGGACGACTGGATGTACGAGCAGACGGCGCAAAGCTATGCGCTCGATGAGGGGATGCGCGAATTTCTCGAGGAGAGCAATCCCTGGGCGCTGGGCGCAATCGCCGGGCGGCTGCTGGAGGCGGCGCAGCGCGGGATGTGGACCTCGCCGGAGCCGCGGACGCTCGAGGCGCTGCGCGAGGCATATCTTCGCAGCGAGACGGTGTTGGAAGCGCGCGGCGAGGACATTGCCGGAGGACGCCGCTCGTGAGCGATCACCCTCATCCGTTCCCGTTCGCCGCCCTCGTCGGGCAGGAAGCGCTCACCAGCGCACTGATGCTGTGCGCGGTCAATCCCGGCATCGGCGGCGTGCTGATCCGCGGGGACAAGGGCAGCGCCAAGAGCACCGCCGCGCGCGCGCTCACCGGAGTGCTCTCGCCCATCGAGCGCATCGCCGGCTGCGCCTACAACTGCGAGCCGGGCAGGCCCGCCGAGCCGTGCGAGATCTGCCGGTCGGGCGCGCCGGCCGTGCAGCTCTCGCCCGTGCCGTTCGTGAATCTGCCGCTCGGAGCGACCGAGGACCGGGTGCTCGGCAGCCTGGACATCGAGCGGGCGCTCAAGGAGGGACGCAAGAGCTTTCAACCGGGCCTGCTGGCGGCGGCTCATCGGGGAATTGTCTACATCGACGAGGTGAACCTGCTGCCCGATCACCTGGTGGACGTGCTTCTCGATGCGGCCGCCATGGGCGTCAACCGCGTGCAGCGCGAGGGGCTCTCGGTCGAGCACCCGACCCGCATCGCGCTCATCGGCACGATGAACCCCGAGGAGGGCGAGATCAGGCCGCAGCTCCTCGACCGCTTCGGGCTGATGGTGGAGGTCACCGCTCCCGAGGATGCGCGCGAGCGGACCGAGATCGTGCGGCGGCGGCTGGCCTGGGAGCGCGATCCGCAGGCTTTCAACCGCCAATGGGAGCCTCGTCAACAGGCGCTGCGCGCGCAAGTGGCCCGCGCACGCGAGCTGTTGCCGCAGGTACGCATCGCCGAGGGTCTGATGCTGCTGTCGAGCGAATTGTGCTGCGCGCAGGGTGTGAGGAGCCTGCGGGCGGACCTCGTCATGACCAAGGCGGCCTGCGGCCTCGCGGCCCTGGCGGGCCGCACCGAGGTGCGGCCCGGGGACCTCGAGCAGGCGGCCCGCCTGGTGTTGCCCCACCGGCGCCGCCGCAAGCCCTTCGAGGCGCCGGGACTCGACGAGCAGCGCCTCGAGGACACCCTGCGGCGGCCGGCTCCTCCCGCACCTCCGGCGCCAGCGGGCGCCGCGGCGGCCCCGCAGGCCGAGAGCGGTGCCGGCGAACCGTGCCCGGAGGAGGATTCCCCGCCGCGGCACTCCCAGGCCGCCGAGCAGACGTTTGCGCCGGCAAGCGCCGCGGCGCCGCACATCGACCTGAAGGACGCGCCGGCAAGGGGCGGCGTGGGCCGCCGGAGCCAGTCACGCGACTCCAGTCGCGGCCGCGAGGTCAGGGCCGCGCCCGACGAGCAGCCGACCGAGCTCGCGCTCACCGCCACGTTGAGTCACGCCGCGCTGCGCGGCGGCGGTCTGGCGCACGCGGGCGGCCGGCTCGATGTGACGCGGGCGGATCTGCATCGGAAGGTGAGAGCGGGCCGGCAGGGCAGTCTCATTCTGTTCGTCGTGGACGCCTCCGGCTCGATGGCGGGACTGCGCCGCATGGAGATGGTCAAGGGAGCGGTGCTGGCGCTGCTGTCGGATGCATACCAACAGCGCGATGAGGTGGCCGTCATCGCCTTCAGGGGCGCGGGCGCCGAGGTGCTGCTGGCCCCGACCCGCAGCGTCGAGATCGCGGAGCGCTCATTGCGCGAGCTGCCCACCGGCGGCCGTACGCCGCTCGCGCACGCGCTCAAGACCGCTTTCGAGGTGCTCGAGCGCGCCTCGGGCTCGGGCCCGGAGCCGCTGCTGATCGTGTTGAGCGACGGCCGGGCCAACGTGGCGCTCGAGGCGGGAGCCGACCCGTGGCAACAGTCGCTCGCGTGGGCCCGCTCGCTCGAGCGCAGCGGCGTCGCCGCGCTGGTGTTGGATACCGAGGCGGGCCGGGTCCGCCTGGGCCGCGCGGGCGCGCTGGCGCAGGCGCTCGGCGCGCAGTGCCTGGAGCTGGACGGTTTCGATTCACAGTCGCTGTCGATCACCATCCGCGCCCGGATGGCGGGCGGCAAGAGGAAGCTTTCATGATGATTTGTGTCGGCGCCGGTCCCGGCGATCTCGGGCTGTTGACGCAGCGCGGGGCCGAGCTGGTGCGTACGGCGGATGTGGTGGCGGGGTTCGATGCGGTCGTCGGGCTGGTGCGGCCGCTGATCCGCCCCGAGGCGCGCATCGTCACCATGGGCTATCGCGACCAGGTGCGCAAGCTCGAGCAGGTGGCCGACGCCCATCGCGGCGGCGCGCGCTGCGTGGTGGTGTTCATGGGGGATATCCATTTCAGCGGCTTTCAGTTCCTGGAGCGCATCGAGCGCGCCTGCGGCGGGACGGTCGAGACCGTGCCCGGCATATCCTCGGCCCAGGTGCTCGCCTCCCGCGGCCGGGTGTGCTTCGACGAGACCACCTTCATCACCTTCCACCGCCGCGGCGATCTGCAGCCGTTCAAGCGCCACCTGGTGCGCGTGCTGGAAGACGACCGCAACGCCATCGTCATCCCGAGACCCTGGGATTTCATGCCCAAAGAAGTGTGCGCATACCTGCTCTCGCGCGGCGTGAGCGCCGATCATCCCGTGGAGGTGTGGGAAAACCTCACCAGCCGGGAAGCTCAATGGAGCGCAACGCTGGCCGAGTGCACGCGCGATTTCAGTGACATGAGCATCATGCTCATCCGCACGCTGCGGCCGATGCCGAGCCAGATCGAGGCCGCCGGCTGAACGCCGCATGAGCACGCAGGATTACAGCATCGTCCTCGCCGCGCACGGCAGCCGCGACCCGAGGGCCATCGAGGAGGTGGAGACCCTGGTGGCGCTGATGAAGGCGCGCTCGCCGCGGCGCACCATCACTCACGGCTACCTGGAGTTCGCCCGTCCGACGATCGACGAAGGCGTGCGCTCGGCCCTGCAGGCGGGCGCGGGCCCGATCGTGATGCTGCCGGCGCTGCTGTTTGCCGCCACGCATGCCAAGAACGACATGCCCGGCGAGCTGGCGCTGCTCAAACGCGAGTATCCGGCGGTCGATTTCCACTTCGGCGCGCCGGCGGACCTGCATCCGGCCCTGCTGCGCCTCGCGCAGCAGCGCATCACCGAAGCCGAGGCGCGCTCCACGCGCGTGCTCAGGCGCGCCGAGGCGTGTCTGGTGGTCGTCGGACGCGGCACTTCGGATCCGGATGCGAATTCGGAAGTCTGCAAGCTCGCACGCATGCTGCACGAGGGGTTGGGTTTTGGCCATTCATACGTGTGTTACGCCGGCACCGCGGAGCCGGAAGTCGGCGAGGGTTTGCGCAGCGCCGCGCGGCTCGGCTGCGCGCGCATCGTGGTGTTTCCCTACTTCCTGTTCGACGGCCGGCTGGTGAAGCGCATCTATGCGGCCGCCGACGACCTGTCCGCGCGGCATCCCGGAATCGAGGTGCTCAAGGCGGGTTACCTCGGGCCGCACGACGATGTGGCGGATGTCTTTCTCGAGCGGGCCCGGGAGGGCCTGGAAGGCCGCGCGGCGATGAACTGCTCGCTGTGCAAGTATCGGGTGCGGATCGTGGGTTTCGAGGAGCAGGTCGGTGAGGCGCAGCGGGCTCATCACCTGGGCGTGCGCGCCCGGCCGATGGAGACGGCGCAGCCGGCCGCCGCGGCGCCCGAGCCCTACCGGCCCCATCCCATCGAGGCCGAGAGCTTCAGGATCATCGAGGCGGGCCGCGACTGGTCCGGGTGGGCCGCGGGCGAGCGGCGGGTGGCGCAGCGCCTGGTGCACACCAGCGGCGAGTTCGGCATCGCCGATGACCTGTATTTCTCGCCCGGTGCGGTGGAGGCGGGCGTGCGCGCGCTGCTGCGCTGCCGCCGTGTCGTGACGGATGTGACCATGGTGTCGAGCGGCCTCAAGCGCAGCCTCCTGGATCGGCTGGAGATTGCGGTCTGGTGCGGTGTTCACGACCGGGAAACGCGGGTGTTGGCCGAGAACACAGGCTTGACACGCTCCGCGGCGGGTATCCGCCGCGCGTGGGAACGATGGGGCAACGAAGCGGTCGTCGCCATAGGCGATGCTCCCACCGCGGTGATCGAGGCGGTGCGCCTGGTGCGCGAGCAGGGCTGGCGGCCGCAGTTGATCGTCGCTCTGCCGGTGGGTTTCGTCGGCACCCGTGAATGCAAGGAGGCGGTGCGCAAGTGCCTGCAGGTGCCCCGGATCACCAACCGCGGCACGCGCGGCGGCTCGCCCTGGGCGGCGAGCGTCGTCAATGCACTGCTCATCGGGGCCGTGGACCATCTGGCCGGAGCGCGGGCGCCGTGAGCGGCAGCGCCGGGCGCATTCCCTTCGACCTCGGTGTGCGGGCGGACAACGGCATGCGCCGGGGCCGCACGACGGGGGCCTGCGCGACGGCCGCCGTGAAGGCGGCGCTGCTGATGCTGGTGCGCGGGCAAACGGCCCTCGAGGTCGAGATCGACCTGCCGGACCCGCGATACAGCCTGAAGGTGCCGGTGCGCGCGGTGTACAGGCTCGATGACGGCGCGGTGCGCGCGGAGGTCGTCAAGGAGGCCGGCGACGATCCGGACTGCACCGACGGCGCCACGATCTTCGCCTCGGTTCGCCCCAACGACCTGGGGCGGGTGCGCTTCCTGGCCGGTCCCGGGGTGGGCACCATCACCCAGCCCGGCATCCGCATCCCGGTGGGCGAGCCGGCCATCAATCCCGTGCCGAGACAGATGATGCGCGCGGCCGTGGACGAGGTGTCGGGGGGCGCACGCGCGGGTTTCGATCTGACCATCGGCTGCGAGAACGGCGAGGTCCTGGCGCGCAAGACCTTCAATCCCCGCCTCGGCATCGCCGGCGGCATCTCCATACTCGGCACCAGCGGACTGGTCGAGCCGATGTCGCTCTCGGCCTACATGGCCTCCATCGAAGTCTACATCCGGGTCGCGCTCGCCGATGCGCGCGAGGTGGCCTACGCGCCCGGCAAGATCGGCACGGCGTTCGCGCGCTCGGCGCTGAAGCTGCCGCCGAAGCGCATCGTGTCCGTCTCCAACTTCATCGGCTTCGCGCTCGAGTGCACCGAGCGGGAGATCGCCGGGCAGGACCGGCGCCTGCCGGCCCTGTGGCTGGTCGGCCACCCGGGCAAGCTCGCCAAGCCGCTCGCGGGCGAGTGGGACACGCACTCGCGCAGGAGCGCCATGGCCATGCGCGCCGTGGCGCGGGTCGCCGCCGAGTGTGGCTTTGAGCCGCGGGAGACGGCGGCCATCGAGCGGTCCAACACCGTGGAGGCGGTGCTGGGCGCGCTGCGCGATCACCCGCGCGCGCGCGAGCTGTGGTGCGAGGTGGAGGATCGCGTCGCGGCGCTGGTGCGCTCGCGGCTCACGCGGGTGGACCGGGTCGAGGTGCGTCTGTTCGGTTTGAGCGGTGTGGCGTTGGGAGGGAGCGGATGAGTGTGGGGGAGTTTTTCGGGGTGGGAGTGGGGCCCGGGCCCGCGGGCTTCGTGCCGGTGGCGGCGCTCGAGGCGCTGCGCCGCGCCGAGGTGATCTATCTGCCGCGCGCCCGCTCCGCGCAGCGGTCGGTGGCGAGACAGTGCCTCGCCGGCCTGGAGATTCCGGCGGCGAAGCTGCGCGAGGTCGAGTTCGAGATGGACCCCGATCGCAGTGTGTTGCGGGAGCATTACGGCGCGCTGGCGCGCGACATCGCAGCCGAGCTTCTCGCCGGACGCGCTGTCGCCTATCTGACCATCGGCGACCCGATGACTTTCTCCACGTATGGCTACACGCTCGAGGCGCTGCGCGGGTGTCTGCCGGCGGCCCGGATCCGCACCTTCCCCGGGATCACCAGCTTCGCCGCCGCCGCCGCCGCGCTCGGCTGGCCGCTCGGGGAGGGCAAGGAGCGCATCCTGGTGCTGCCCTGTCCGGACGATCCGGACTCGCTCCGGCGGGACATAGAGACCCACGATGTCGTGGTGCTGATGAAAATCGGCGCCCGCCTGCCCTGGGTGATCGCGCTGCTCGAGGAGTTGGGCGTGGCGGCCCACTGCGCGCTCGCGGCGCGGATCGGACTGCCGGGCGAGGTGCTGTGCGCCGGCTTGAGCGGCTTCGACGGTCCGGCGCAGACCGGCTATCTGTCCACGATGTTGATTCGCCGGCGGGCGAGGGAGCCACGGCACCCATGAAAGCGTTCTTCATCGGCGCCGGCCCCGGCGCCCCCGACCTCATCACCGTGCGCGGCGCTAAAATCCTCGAGCGCGCACCCGTGGTGATGTACGCCGGCTCGCTGGTACCGCCCGGGGTGTTGTGCCACTGCCGCGCCGATGCCGAAATCATCGACACCGCTTCGCTGGATCTCGATCAGCAGGAAGCCTGCTACCGCCGCGCGCAGGCGGCGGGCCTCGACGTGGCGCGGCTGCACTCGGGAGATCCGGCGATCTACGGCGCCACCGCCGAGCAGATGCGCCGTCTCGAGAAGCTGGGCATCGAGTACGAGGTGGTGCCGGGGGTGTCGTCGTTCACCGCGGCGGCCGCCTCGCTGTGCAGCGAGCTGACCAGGCCCGCGGTGTCGCAGACGGTGATTCTGACACGGGTGTCGGGACGCGCTTCGGCGGTGCCCGAGCGCGAGCGGCTGGCCGAGCTGGCCCGATCGGGCGCGACGCTGTGCATCTTTCTCTCCGGGCCGCATCTGAAAGGCATCGTGGCGGATCTGCGCCCGCATTATCCGCCCGACACGCCGGTGGCGCTGGTGCACCGGGCAACCTGGCCGGATGAGCGCTCTCATCGCAGCACCCTCGGGCGTCTGTTGCGCGAGGTCAGGCTGCGCGACTGGCGGTTGACGACGCTGCTGCTGGTCGGCGGGGCGCTCAGCCGCGCGCCGGGGCTCGAGTCGCGACTGTACGCGCCCGAGTACCCGCATATTTTCCGTCCCGCCCGCCGCAAGGCGAAACGTGCCGGGCGCGGGACCGGCGCGGCGCCCAAGCCGGGCGGAGCGCCATGATGGACGAACGGTTGGCGATCTGGCCCGTGCGGGCCGAGAGCGAGCGGCTGGCGAGTCTGCTGTCGCGGCGGCTCGGCGCCGAGGCGCACCGGCCCTGGGAGCTTGCCGGGCCCCAGCGCGAGCGGTTCCGCGAGCGGTTCACGCATTACTCGCACTGGGTGTTGGTGATGGCCGTTGGGATCGCGGTGCGCTTCCTCGACGGACTCATCGAGGACAAGCAGCGGGACCCGGCCGTGGTGGTGATCGACGAGGCGGCACGTCACGCCATCGCGCTGGTCGGCGGCCACGAGGCCGGCGCCAACGCGCTCGCCTACCGGATCGCCAACGCGGTGGGCGCCGTTCCGGTGGTGACCACGGCGACCGAGGCGCTCAAGCCGTTGGTGGCGGGCGTCGGCTGCCGCAAGGGCGTCGGCGCGGATCGGATCGAGCAGGCGATGCTGCACGCGCTGCGCGGGCGTTCTCTGAGCGAGGTTCGCGAGATCGCCACGATCGACCTGAAGGCCGGGGAGCCGGGACTGCTCGATCTCTCCCGCGCGCACGGCATCCCGCTGCGCGTCATTGCGCGCGAGCAGATCTCGGCACGGCCCTGGGTCACCGGGGCCTCGGACTGGGTCCGGCGGAACGTGGGCGTGGAGGGTGTCTGTGAGCCATGCGCGCTCATCGCCTCTCCCCGCGGCCGGCTGTTCGCTCCCAAGACCTGCCTCGACGGTGTGGCGGTCGCGCTGGTCGAGGATGCGCCGTGGGCAACGCCATGAGCCGCGGCAGCGATCGCGGCGTCCTCAGCCTGGTCTCCGTGGGACCGGGCCTCGGCGATCTCATCGCGCCGAGGGCGGCGCAGGCGCTCGGCGCGAGCGAGGTGATCGTCGGGTACGAGCTGTATCTGAAATGGATCCAACCCTGGATCGAGGGCAAGGAGATCCATTCGCCGCCGCTGACGCGGGAGCGCGAGCGCGCGCGGCTCGCCATCGAGGCGGCGCGCCTGGGCAGGCGCGTGGCGCTCGTCTCGAGCGGCGACATCGGCATTTACGCCATGGCCTCCCTCGCCTTCGAGCAGATGCGTGAAGATGACACGTTCGACGTCGCGGTGATCCCGGGAGTGACCGCGGCCAACGCCTGCGCATCGCTGCTCGGTGCGCCGCTGGCGCACGATTTCGCCACCCTGAGCCTCTCGGACCTCATGTGCCCGTGGGAGTGGATCGAGCAGCGCGCCCATCACATCGGCGCCGCCGACCTGGCGTGCGTGCTCTACAACGTGCAGAGCCGCGCCCGATCCGATGGGGTCTACCGGGTGCTGGCGATCCTGCGGGAGCACAAATCCCCCGACACCCTGTGCGGCGTGGTGCGCAATGCCTACCGCCCCGACGAGCGGGTGAGCGTGCACCGGCTGGCCGAGCTGCCGGCACTGACGTTCGACATGTTGACCACGGTCGTGATCGGCAACCGCTTCACGCGGCGCAGGCGTCAGTGGATCTACACGCCGCGGGGCTATCACGGGTTCGAGCAACCGTCGCACAGCGCGCCGCGGCCGCCTTCGCGGGCCATCTGGGTGTTCTCCGGAACTCGCGACGGCAACGAGCTGGCGCGCGAGCTGGTCGCCCGGGGCCATCCGGTGGTGGTTTCAACCGCGACCGGCTACGGCGGCGAGGTTGCGCGCTCGAGTTGTGAGGGCGTGACCGTCTGGTCGGGCCAACAGGGCATGGAGCCGCGGCGCCGGGCGCTCGAGGCCGGCGCCGCCCGGCTGATCCTCGATGCCACGCACCCGCACGCGGCACGCATGTCCGGGCAGCTCATCGAGCTGGCGCGGCAACTGGACATCCCCTACCTGCGCTTCGAGCGGCCGAGCGCGCTCGATCCGGGCCGCGCCATCGTCTGCGAGGACGCGGCCGATGCGGCCGGACGGGCCATCGAGCTCGGCAGGCGGATTTTTCTCGCCACGGGCTCGAAGGATCTGCCGACGTTCCTGCGAGCCCCTGGGGCGGGGCGGTGCGAGTGGTTCGTGCGCCTGACGCCCGATCCCGAGCGGCTCGCGCGAGCCATCGCCCTCGGCATCCCGCGGGAGCGCATCCTGGCCATGCAGGGACCGTTCCCGGCCGAATTCAACCGCGCGCTGTGGCGCTCGCAAGGCATCGAGTGCGTCGTCACCAAGGATTCGGGCGAGGCGGGCGGGTATGGCGAGAAGCAAAGCGCCGCGGCCGATCTCGGCATCCCTCTGCTGGTGATCCGCCGGCCGCATGTCGACTATCCCCGCCAGGTCGCCAGTGTCGAGGAGGCGGTGCGGGCGGCGGCGGAACTGTTGCGCGTCCGCACGGCCTGCGCCGCGGAGCAATTGCCGTGAACGGCCGCATACCGGTCACGGTGGTGAGCGGGTTTCTCGGCTCAGGCAAGACCACGTTGCTGTGCGACCTGCTGAGTCAGCGTCGGGATCTGCGTCTGGCGGTTCTGGTCAACGAGCTGGGCGAGGTGTCCATCGACGGCGCGCTGGCCCGTGGCGGTACGCCGGGCGGTGAAAAGCCCGAGAGCGGCGAGGCCGCCACCCGGCGGCCGGAGGTCGTGGACTTCCCGCAAGGACTCATCGCTTACGCGGAGGATGCGAAGTTCGCGCCCACGATGTTGGAGCTGGCCCGCCGGCGGGACCGTATCGATCACGTGCTCATCGAGACCTCGGGAGTGGCGCTGCCCACGGCGGTCATGGCGCGCCTGCAGGAGCCGGAGCTGTCGGCCGACTTCGTGTTGGATGCCGCCCTGACGGTGGTGGATGTTCCTCTGCTGCTGTCCGGCGAGATCGAGCCGGGAGATGGTGCGGGGGGCGCCGTGGCGCAGGCGGTGGGCGCGCTGTTCGACCTGCAGCTCGAGCAGGCCGATGTGGTCGTGCTGAACAAGATCGACGGGCTGGAGGAGCGGCGGCTGCTCGAGGCCGAGGAGCGGATCCGTAAGAGAGCGCCGGCCGTGCGCTTCGTCGAGCTGGCGCACGAGGCCCGGCTGGATGCGCGAGTGGCTCTCGGCCTGGGTCTGCATCAGCCGGGAAAGACGCTGCTGAAACGGGCCGGCGCGGCGCCCGCGGTGCCACTGGCGGGCACCGACTGGCGGCCGCTTGCCGATCACGGCCGGGTGGACGGACACAGTCACTCCGGCCTGAGCGCCCACGCGCATGGTCTCGCCACTCACTCGCACTTCCACGAGCAGGACCCGGGCTGGCTGTCCTTCGTGCTGCGCAGCGGCGAGGCGCAGGACGTGGCCCGGCTCCGGCGGGCCATTGAGCAGACTGCCTCCAGCCAGCCGCTGCTGCGCTGCAAGGGCTTCGTCACGGATGCCGACGGTGTGCCGACACTGCTTCAGGGCGTTCGCGCCCGGGTTGTTTCCGGTGAAGCCCCGGGCGGCGCGCAATCGCCGGCGGCGATCCGCGGCGGCGAACTGGTATTCATCGGCTATCACTTGAATCGGACGCGGGTTGCGTCCATCCTGACTCGCGCGACGGGAACGACGTGGCGCTGATCCTCGGAGGCTCCTCACGGTGAACACCGATCCCGACTCCCACAAGCGCATGACTCAACGGCACAAGGAGGGCTTCGAGCGCAAGAAGGCCGCGGCCACCAGGGAAAAGGGCCTGTTGATCATCAACACCGGCACGGGCAAGGGCAAGTCGACCGCGGCATTCGGCATGGGCCTGCGGGTGCTTGGCCACGGCATGCGCCTGGGCGTGGTGCAGTTCATCAAGGGCGCGCTGGACAGCGCCGAGCGGCGTTTTCTGTCGGCGCAGCCGGACTGCGAGTTCCACGTCGTCGGCGAGGGCTATACCTGGAACACCCAGGACCGCGAGGCCGATGTGCGCACGGCGCGCAGGGGCTGGGCCGAGGCCGTGCGCATGATCGGCGATCCCTCCTTCGGCATGGTGATTCTCGACGAGCTCAACATCGTGCTGAAGTACCGGTACCTCGATCTCGAGGAGGTGCTGGCGGTGCTGGCCGCCCGCCGCGAAATGCTGCACGTGGTCGTCACCGGACGCCACGCGCCGCAGCCGCTGATCGATCTGGCCGATCTGGTGAGCGACATCCGCCCGGTGAAGCATCCCTACAAGGAGCAGGGCGTGAAGGCACAGGCGGGCGTTGAGTTTTAGCGTCATGAGCGGCAGGCGCTGCCCGGCTCTTTTCCTCAGCGCGCCGGCATCGGGTCAAGGCAAGACCACGGTGACCGCCGCGCTGGCGCGGTATCACGCCGCGCGGGGACGCCGGGTGCGGGTGTTCAAAACCGGTCCCGACTTTCTCGATCCGATGATCCTCGGGCGCGCCGCCGGCCGGCCGGTCTACCAGCTCGATCTGTGGATGGGCGGGGAGGCGCATTGCCGGCAGCTTCTGTACGAGGCCGCCGCCGAGGCCGATCTCATTCTGGTCGAGGGCGTGATGGGACTGTATGACGGAACACCGAGCAGCGCCGATCTCGCGCGCCTGCTGGGTATTCCCGTGGTCGCGATCATCGATGCCGAGGCCATGGCCCAGACCTTCGGCGCGGTGGCCTTCGGCCTGAAGCATTATGCCGGCGGCCTGCCCCTGCACGGTGTCCTGGCCAACCGCGTGGCCGGCGACCGGCACGCGCAACTGCTGCGCCAGGGAATGCCCGAGGGCCTGCCGTTCCTCGGCTGCCTGCCGCGGGATGAGCAGTGCGAGCTGCCGGATCGCCACCTGGGGCTGGTGCAGGCCGAGGAGGTCGGGGATCTCGATCGGCGCCTGCGCCGCGCGAGCGAGCTGATCGCCGACACCGCACTGGCCGCCCTGCCGCCCGCGGTCGAGTTTCGCCCGGCGCAGGCGGACTCCGTGCCGCGGCCGCTGGAGGGATTGCGCATCGGCATCGCCCGCGACCTGGCGTTCTCCTTCGTTTACCCGGCCAGCCTCGATCTGCTGCGCGCCATGGGCGCGGAGCTGGTGTTTTTCTCGCCCCTGAGCGACGCCGGGCTGCCCTCCGTCGACAGCGTCTACCTGCCTGGCGGATATCCGGAGCTGCACCTTGAGCGGCTCGGCGCCAACCGTGCCTTCGCCGGCTCGCTCGAGCGGCACGCGCAGGCGGGCAAGCCGCTGTATGCGGAGTGCGGCGGCATGCTGTACCTGTTGGAATCGGTGACCGACATGCGCGGCCGGCGCGCGCTCATGGCCGGCATCCTGCCGGGCAACGCGCACATGCACGGCCGCCTGAAGGCGCTGGGCTACCAGTCGGCGCCGATGCCCGGCGGCGTGCTGCGCGGGCATACCTTCCATCACTCGACCATCGATATGGCGCTCGAACCCGCTGCGCTCGCCGAGCGCCGCCAGGATGGCTCGGCGGGCGAGGCGATCTATACTCGAGGGCGGCTCATCGCCAGCTACTTCCATGCCTATTTCCCGTCCAACCCCCACGCCGCGGCGCAACTGTTCCAGCCATGATCGAATCGACACATCGCTACGATGAGCAGTCTCTCGAGGCCGTATACCGGGTCATCTACGAGCGGCGGGACATGCGCCATTTCCTGCCGCTGCCGGTGGAGCCGGCGATCCTGCGGCGACTGCTCGGTGCCGCGCACGCCGCTCCCAGTGTCGGCCTGAGCCAGCCCTGGCGCATCGTGCGCATCACCAGCCCGGAGCTGCGCGAGCGCATCTACGATCTGGTGCAGCAGGAGCGCCGGCGCACCGCCGAGGCGCTCGACGGGCGGGGCGCGGAGTTTCTGCGGCTGAAGGTGGAGGGTGTCAGGGAGTGCGGCGAGCTGCTGGTGGTCGGTGTGCGCGACGGCGGCACGAAAGAGATCTTCGGCCGGCGCACGCTCCCGGAGACGGACGTGGCCTCGACCGCCTGCGCCATTCAGAACCTGTGGCTCGCGGCGCGCGCCGAAGGGCTGGGCCTGGGCTGGGTGTCGCTGTTCGATCCCGGGGCTCTCGCCGACCTGCTGGGGTTTCCCCGGGACGTGCGCCCCATCGCGGTCCTTTGCCTCGGCCATGTCGAGCGGTTCTATCCGGCGCCCATGCTGGCGCTGGAACGCTGGCGGCAACCGCGGCCCCTGTCGGAGTTGATGTGCGAGAACCGTTGGCCGGCTGAGACGCCGGATGCCGCGGGCGGAATCGGCGGATGAGCGCGACGATCCTGGGCTCGGACAACAAGGCGCGATGCCGCTGGTGCGGCACCGTGGCGGAGTTCGTGCCGTATCACGACAAGGAGTGGGGTTTCCCGGTCGCCGACGATCGCCGGCTGTTCGAGAAGCTGAGCCTCGAGGGGTTCCAGGCGGGCCTGAGCTGGCGCACCATTCTCGTCAAGCGCGAGAACTTCCGCGCCGCCTTTCATGGCTTCGATTTCGAGCGCGTCGCGCGCTTCACCGGCCGCGACGTCGAGCGGCTGCTGAAGAACGCGGGCATCGTCCGGCATCGCGGCAAGATCGAGGCGGTGGTCAACAACGCCCGCAGGGCCAGGGAGCTCGTCGAGCGGGAAGGATCGCTCGCGGCCTTCGTCTGGCGCTACGAGCCCGACCCGCAATCCCTCGCCAGGCCTCAGAGCGTGTCCACTTCGGCCGAATCGGTTGCGCTCTCGAAGGCGCTGAAAAAACTCGGCTGGCGATTCGTGGGGCCGACCACGGTGTACGCCTTCATGCAGGCCATGGGGCTGATCAACGATCACGCCGAGGGGTGCGCGATCCGGTCCAAGGCCGAGAGCGCCCGCAGGCGGTTCAAGCGCCCCGGTCGCTGAGTCGGGCGAGGCGCTTCGGTCTTAGCTCTTATACGGTGCTTTGCCGGGTGAGGATACGGTCAAGCCTCCCACTAAGGTAGCTTGCCCTGCCGGTCTTGACGCGGCCGACTGCACTCTGTATTTTACCGATAAGTTAGATAACTGAATGGTAAAATGCAGTGGATCCGCTGAGCAGGACGTTTCAGGCCCTGGCCGACCCGACGCGGCGCGCGATTCTGGCCCGGCTTGCCCAGGGAGAGACCTCGGTAACCGAGCTGGCCCAGCCGTTCGACATGTCTTTGCCCGCCGTCTCGAAGCATCTGAAGGTGCTCGAACGCGCGGGCCTGATCAGCCGCGGCCGGGAGGCCCAGTTCCGGCCCGCGCGCATCGAGCCTGAGGCGCTGATGGGCATCGATGCCTGGATCGAAAGCTATCGCAGGCTCTGGAACCAGCGGCTCGACCGGCTGGAGGACTACCTGCGGGAGATGCAAAGCGGTGCGGCGCCCGCACCGGAGGGCAACAGCGGGAACGAGAGCGGCAAGTAATCGCGTATCGGATTCCAGGAGATTCCCATGTCAGATCAAAACGTAGAGCACGGTTCCTTTGTCATCGAGCGCCTGATCGACGCGCCTCCGTCGCGGGTGTACGCCGCCTTCGCGACGGCGGAAGGCAAGGAGCGGTGGTTCAGCGGCCCGGATACGAAAGTGCAGAGCCGGGAGTTCGATTTCCGGGTGGGAGGGCGCGAGCGGCTGTTCTGCCAGTGGCCGGAGGGCGCGCACCCGAACCTGCCTGGCGTGCGTACCAGCGATTTCCGTGCCGAATACTGGGACATCGTGCCAGGACAGCGCATCGTCTACGCGTACGAGATGTATCTCGACGAGACCAAGATTTCCGTTTCGCTCGCGACGGTGCAATTCCACCCGCAGGGGCAGCGCACGCGGCTGGTCATCACCGAGCAGGGCGTGTTCATGAACGGCTACCGGGACACTGGCTCGCGGGAAGAGGGCACCAACTGGCTGATGGACCGGCTGGTGGCCTCTCTCCCGGCCACGGATCAGCGCATCCAAAGCCGCGAGATCACGCTCACCCGCCTCCTGTTCGCGCCGCGGGAGCTCGTTTTCCGGGCGTGGACCGATCCGAAGCATCTGGCGCGCTGGTTCGGCCCGGCAGGCTTCACGGTGCCCGAGTGCCGGGTGGACGCGCGCGTCGGTGGCAGGTGGGCGCTCACCATGCGCGCCAATGACGAGCTGGCGGCCACGGTCGGCCGCGATTGTCCCGCGAGCGGCGAGTATCTCGAGATCGAGAAGCCCTCGCGGCTGGTCTTCACGAACAATGCGCTCGATGCGGCCGGCAACGTGATCCTCGAGGGTCTTACCACGGTCACCTTCGAGGACCTGGGCGGCAGGACCCGGATGACCCTGCGGACCCGCGCCTGGGGCACGGGCGAGCATGTGCCGTTCATGCTGGGCGGCATGGAGCAGGGCTGGAGCGAGAGTCTCTCGAAACTGGGGCGGACGCTGACGAATGGGTGAGCCGGATGCCGGAAGGGTGCGCAGCACTAAGATAAAGTTGAGTCAGAACACGATAAAATAGACTTGAGCAAAAAGCGCATTTCGCTAAACTCTATGCGTGCCAAAGCCTCCTCCAGCCCTTGAGGCACTGCCCCCCGCGGTGACGCGAGCCCTGCGCGATCTGGGCGAAAATCTCACCATCGCGCGAGTCAGGCGCCGGGAGTCTCAGCGGACCTGGGCGAGACGCCTGGGGTGCTCGGTGCCGACCCTCATCCGACTGGAGCGCGGCGACCCCGGGGTGGGAATGGGCTTGTACGCGACGGCCCTGTGGCTGATCGGCGCGGTGGGCGGCCTGCCTGGACTGGCTGCGCCGGGGGAGGACCGCGGAGCGCTCGAGGGCGAGGTTCGCGACGCCCTGAAGCGGCGCTCGGCCCGGACGGCCGCTTCGCAGGCCCGCCTCGGGCGGAAGCGGGAGTGAGGTACCTGCCGAGGGACCTGCTGTACCTGTGGTGGCTGACCGACCCGGCTCGCCCGCGCCTGGTGGGCGAGCTGAGGCTCATCCGCTCCAATCGAAGCGTCTCGCTGCGCTACGCGCCGGGCTGGCTCCAGCGAGGCATTGCGCTCAGCGAAGACCTGCCGCTGATCGACCAGGAGTTTCTGCCCGCGCAGAGCGATACCGCGGCGGGGGCGGTCGACGCCGCCCGTCCGGACCGCTGGGGCGAGACCGTCATCCGTCTCATCGACAAGCCGCCGCGTCTTTCCCTGCTCGAGTTCCTCTATTTCGCGGGAGACGAGCGATTCGGCGCCCTCGGTGTCTCGAGCTCGGCCGAGCGGTACCTGCCGCGGCGCTTCGGACCTCTGCCCACGCTGGAGGAAGCTCAGCGGCTCCAGGAGCTCGTCCGCAGGCTCCGTGACAACGAGGCGGTGCCGCCGGAGCTGGCGAGACTGCTGTCCAGCGGGGCCGCTCTGGGCGGCGCGCGCCCCAAAACGCTGCTCGAGATCAACGGGGAGCAATGGCTGCTCAAGCTGCCCGATACGCAGCCCGCGGACACTGCGCTCGTGGAGCACGCCACGATGACGCTCGCCCGCAAGGCGCAGATACGGACCGCGACGACGATGGCCGTGCGGCTGCCGCACGGGCACGCGGTCGCGATCAAGCGCTTCGATCGCGACGGCGGCGCCAGGCGCCACTGTCTGTCGGCCGCGGCGGCGTTGCGGGCCGCCGGGGAGCCCGGCGGATATCCCGAACTGGCGCAGCTTCTGCGGCGCACCGGCGTCGCGCAGGGGGAGCGGTACGTCGCGGACATGCGCGAGATGTTTCGCCGCATGGTATTCAACATTCTCATGGACAACACGGACGATCACGAAAAGAACCACACGCTCATGATGACGGATCAGCGGCGGTACGAGCTGTCTCCGGCGTACGACGTGCTGCCCTCCGGGCAGGCGCTGGGTTTTCAACAGATGCGCGTCGGCGAGCTGGAAACGGACTCGACCCTGGAGAATGCTCTTTCGATGTCCACGCTGTTCTCCCTGAAGAGGGATGATGCGGCACGAGAAGTGCGTATGATCGCGCATGTCGTAAGCGGCTGGCAGGCGCATTTCCGTACGTGCGGGGTCACGGACGCGGACTTGGGGCGGTATGCGCAGCAGATCGACCGGCCGTTCCTGCGGAATCAGCGGGAGGCGGCGCGCGTGCGCCTGAATCGCCGCTGAATGCAACTCGACGTGTGCGGCCACCCGGAGTTACGTTCGGGTTACGGTTGCATGACGTCCGGATGAAAATATCTCAATCCCGGTGGTGACGCAGTTCTCTTGATTGCCCCGCGGGTTTTGATAACGTGGCCGCCGCAACGCCGCCGATGATGACGACCGCCGCATGGCGGCGCACTGGAGGGATCAGACGATGATGACCAAACATTACATGCTGGCGTCGGATTTCGATCAGACGCTGAGCTTCAACGACTCCGGTCACGTGCTGGCGGAGCTGCTGGGCGTCACCGATTTCGAGCACAAGGTCGCCGGGCTCGCGCGCAGCAACCTGGTCCAGCAGGGCGGCGAGCTCGCCTACCTCATCCGTCACGACCCGGATTTCCGCGGCGTGCGGCACGAGCACCTGGTGGAGGCGGGCCGTCGCGTGCGGCTGAAGGGCGCCCTGCCGGCGCTCGTAAAGAGCCTGCGCGACGGCATCGGCGGCTACCGGTTCTCGTTCTACGTCGTGTCCGCGGCGCCCAGGGAAGTGGTGGTGTCGGCGCTCGCCGGGATCGTGCCGGCCGAGCACATCCATGGCACGGAGTTCGGATACGATTCCGGCTCCGGCGAGGTGAACACCATCAATCGCGTGGTCGCCGGCTACGGCAAGGTGGCGGTGATCGACGAGTTGAGCCGCGAGCACGCCATCCCTTCCGACCGGATCATTTACGTCGGAGACGGCAGCTCGGACGTCCACGTGATGCTGCACGTGAACAACGGGGACGGATTCACGATCGCCGTGTCGGAGAACCGGCAATTGGCGCGTATCGCCAGGTGCACCGTGCTCAGCGACAACGCCTGCAGCGTGCTCGTGCCCGTGCTGGACCAGGTACTCGGCATGCGCACACCGGAGATTCGCACCGTTCTGGAGTCGAACGGCCTGATGCTCGATGACTGGGAGCGGGCCCGGACCGACCGGGTGCAGATCCGGGAGACGCCGCCCGCGCCGGCGGCGGCATGAATGCCTTGCACCTGTCGCTGACCGATTGGCTGGGCTGGACCGCGACCGCGGTGTTCGTGGGCTCGTATTTCTTCCGGCAGCCGGCGGCGCTGCGGGGCATCCAGATGCTCGGCGCGGCGCTGTGGATCCTCTACGGGGTGCTGATCGCCGCCAGGCCGGTCATCGCCGCCAACGTGCTGGTGTTCGCAGCCGCGGCCTGGACGCTGATCCGCGATCAGCTCCGCGGCGCCGCGGTCGCCCGCGGGGTGAGTCAGGGTTGATTCATTCGCGGCCGCTTTGCGAGTCGCTCTGGATCAACTCCGCGCCCGTGGCCGGCGGTGGCCTGCTCATGCGCAGAACCGCGATGTAGTACGTGAGGTAATAGGCGATGAACGCCCCGGACACCGCGAGCGTCAGCGGGGTGTAGTGCGGGGACGCCGGATACCGCGGTCCGCCGGCCGCGCCGGACGGCATGCCCTGGTACAGCATGAAGTAGTCGTAAGCGATCCGGGCCAGGAAAAGCGCAGTGACCGCAAGGCCGATGTAGACGTGCGGAGTATAGAAACGGCCCTCCGCGCTGACTTCGAACCGGGTATGCCGCAGGGCGATGGAGGCGAGTACCGCCCCGCAGGCGCCGCCCAGGAGCAGAGCGGCGAGCATGCGCACATCGCGGCTGGCCGCCACGGCCACGAAGGCGCCGGCGAGCGCCAGAACGACGATTCGTATCGTCATCGGCCGGGGCCGCACGAGCTGGCGGCCAAACGAACGCCGGGTGCGCGTGTAGAGTCTCCAGACGATGAGCGCCCCAATCAGGATCGGTGCGAAGAGTTTCGGATTCACGATGGCCTCGCTTGCCTTGCCCGCCGGCGTTTCATTCCCACTCTATGGTCGCCGGCGGCTTGCCGCTGATGTCGTAGACGACGCGCGAGATGCCGTCCACCTCGTTCACGATCCGGCGGGAGACGAGGTCGAGAAAGTCGTAGGGCAGGCGGGCCCAGTGCGCAGTCATGAAGTCGACGGTTTCGACCGCCCGCAGCGCCACCACGTAGTCGTAGCGCCGGCCATCGCCCATGACGCCAACCGAGCGCACCGGCAGGAAGACGGCGAACGCCTGGCTGGTACGGTCGTACAGCTCGTGCCGGCGCAGCTCGTCGATGAAGATGGCATCGGCGCGGCGCAGCAGGTCCGCGTATTCCTTGCGGACCTCGCCCAGGATGCGAACGCCCAGTCCCGGCCCCGGGAAGGGGTGGCGGTAGACCATCTCGCGCGGCAGGCCGAGCTCGACGCCGAGCCGGCGCACCTCGTCCTTGAACAGCTCGCGCAGCGGCTCCAGGAGCTTCAGGCGCATCTTCTCCGGCAGACCGCCCACGTTGTGGTGCGATTTGATGACATGCGCTTTGCCGGTGCGGGCGCCGGCGGATTCGATGACGTCGGGGTAGATCGTGCCCTGGGCCAGGAACTGCACGCCCGTGAGCTTGTGGGATTCCTCGTCGAACACCTCCACGAAGGTGCGTCCGATCATCTTGCGTTTGGCTTCCGGGTCCTCGACTCCGGCGAGCGCGCCGAGAAAGCGCTGCTCGGCGTCCACGCGGATGACTCGCACGCCGAGGTGCTCGGCGAAAGTGCTCATGACCTGGTCGCCTTCGCCCAGGCGCAGCAGGCCATGGTCGACGAACACGCACACGAGCTGGGTGCCGATGGCGCGGTGCAACAGCGCCGCGACCACCGAGGAGTCCACTCCCCCTGACAGTCCCAGAAGGACCTTGCCGGCGCCGACCTGGGCGCGCACCCGGGCGATCGCATCCTCGATGATGTTGCCGGTGCTCCACAGCGCGTCGCAGCGGCAGATCTCGCGGACGAAGCGCTCGAGCAGCCGCGCTCCCTGGGTCGTATGCGTGACCTCGGGGTGGAACTGCACGCCGTAGAACCGCCGCTGGTCGTCGCACATGGCGGCAAAGGGGATCGAGCCGGTGGAGGCGACTGCGCTGAAACCCTCGGGCAGGGCGCCGACCCGGTCGCCGTGGCTCATCCACACATCGAGAACGGCCCGGTCCTCGCCGTCGCGCCGATCCTCGATGCCATCGAACAGGCGGCACGCGCCGGTGAGGGTCACTTCGGCGTAGCCGAACTCGCGCTCGGTGGAGCCGATCACGCGTCCGCCGAGCTGCTGCGCCATGGTCTGCATGCCGTAGCAGATGCCGAGAACCGGCACGCCGAGGGAGAACACCGTCGCGGGCGCCTTCGGCGGCCGGCTGTCTGTGACCGATTCCGGGCCGCCGGAGAGGATCACGCCGCGCGGTCCGAAGGCGCGCACTTCCTCGTCGGTGATGTCCCAGGGATGGATCTCGCAGTACACGCCGAGCTCGCGTACCCGGCGCGCGATGAGCTGGGTGTACTGCGCCCCGAAATCCAGGATCAGGATGCGGTGGGCGTGGATGTCTGCGTAACTGGCTGGGCGGGCGGCGCTGACACTGTTCATGAATGCGGGAGGTCGCTCGGTATCAGGACGCGCGGTAGTTGGGCGCTTCCTTGGTGATGGTGACGTCGTGCACGTGACTTTCACGGACGCCGGAGCCGGTGACGCGGACGAACACCGGGCGGGTGCGCATTTCGGTGATGTTGCGGCTGCCCGTATAGCCCATCGCCGCGCGCAGTCCGCCGGCGAGCTGCTGCAGGATGGTGACCACGCTGCCCTTGTAGGGCACGCGACCCTCCACGCCCTCGGGCACGAGTTTCTCGAGCTCCGTGGCGGCGTCCTGGAAGTACCGGTCCGCCGAGCCGTGCCGCTCCGCCATGGCGCCGAGCGAGCCCATGCCGCGGTAGGACTTGTAGGAGGCGCCCTGGTAGAGCTCGACCTCGCCGGGGGATTCCTCGGTGCCGGCGAAGAGGCTGCCGATCATGACCGCGTGGGCGCCGGCGACGATCGCCTTGGCGATGTCGCCGGAGAAGCG
>OBLK01000145.1_pt1 | contig 24290 bp, 26 predicted proteins | sample 1518871 | NCBI WGS metagenome assembly OBLK01 (sample SAMEA2464837, study PRJEB22497) | soil metagenome | biome: Grassland; feature: Farmland; material: Clay | place: Australia | collected 2013-02-01 | depth 0.8 m
CGGCGGAGGAGGTGCCGGAGGAGGGCGTAGCGGGGCCAGGGGCCGCGGGGGTTGTTGCGGTGCCCCCGGCGGTGGGGGTGGACGATGCCAGGGTGGAAGCGGAGGGGGCGGTAGTGGTACAGGGCGCCGCGGGGGTAGCGGACGGCGCGGCGGGGAAAGGCGGAGCCGCCGTAGGCGGCGCCGGCGATGGGCACCCAGCCGCCGAGGTTGTGGCCGCCGATGCCGACGTAGACGCCGTTCTGGCGCAGGCCGAGGTGCACGTGCCGCCCGCTCGCGGCGCCGCCGCAGGTGACGTCGGTGCCGGTGTCGCCGAGGCGGGTGCCGGCGGCGATCGCCACGCCGTTGACGTTGATGTTGTTCCAGAGGTGGTAGTAATCGGTGGCGTAGCCGCGGTCGTGCATGACGCGGATCCAACCGCGGCACATGGTGTACGCGGTGCCAGCGCGGACGGCGCGCACCACCTGGTCGCCGCCGTACAGGTCCAGCGAGCTGTACGGCGACTCGTAGCCGCCCCAACCGTGCGGTCCGCCGCTCATGATCCAGGTGGCCCCGACGCTCCACGGCAGGCTCATGCCGGTGCGGTAGTCGCCGCCGGCCTGGTCGGTCCGCGCCGATCCGCCGTGCGAGGCGAGCACGTCGCGCTCGGTCGCCGCGATCACGGGGGAAGCCTTGGCCAGTTCGGCGAACGTCGCCTGACCCTCGAACCCGAGCTGCCAGCCGCCCGCGGTGCGCCTGGCCAGGAACAGCCACCCGTGCGGGTTGGCACCCTCGACGCCCGGCGTCCCGGCGAGCACCGCCGTTCCGAACGCCCAGCCACCCGACTCGCGGCTCACCGTCACGTCGGGCCGACGGTTCTCGGCGACGGCACCGTGGGTGGCTATCAGCTGCTGGGTCACGGTGCCGACCAGGTCCGCGGGGCTATGGGTGGCTGGTGCCGCGGTGGCGGGTATCGAGGTCAGCGGTGCCAGCAGCGTGAGGCCGGCGGCGGCCACGGCGGACAGCAGGACACTGCGCATGGTGGGTGCTCCTCGCGCTCTTCGATGACGGATCGAGGTCGTTCGATCACTCCAAGTGTCACCCTGGCGAGGACGCCGGCAGTACCGGCCGTTGGCCCAACCGCATTACGACAACCGACAGAGCGGCTGGCGAGAGTGGCGTCACCGCGTCCCGACGATGCGGTTCTCCCAGGCCCAGGCGGCGATCTCGACCCTGTTGCGCACCCCGAGCTTGGCCTGGATGCCGGACACATGGGTCTTGACCGTTGCTCAGCGAGATGAAGAGTTCCGCGCCGATCTCCTGGTTGGTACGACCCCGCGCGATCTCCCGCACCACCTGAACGCGCGCTACTGGCGGTTCCAGTGGCTCGAATCCGCGATCTACCTCGGGCTGGCGGCGGGCTTGGCGGGCCTGGGCCTGTGGCGGATCCAGCGCCGTTCTGTCGGTCGGCGTGGATAGCCTCGGCTGGTGGCTGACTACGCCGAAGCTCCCGCCGAGATCGTCGCCCAGCTGCGGCGCGGTGTGCCTCAGGCTGCCCGACGTCTACGAGGAGAAGGCGTGGGTCGGCACCCGCTGGCGGGTCCGCAAGCGCACCTTCGCTCACGTCCTGACGATCGACTCCGAGTGGCCGCCGGCGTATGCGAAGGCCTCAGCGGCCGAGCAGGAGATGTGCGTGGTGACGTTCCGCGCGCCGCTGGTGGAGGTTGACGCGCTGAGCAACGCCGGCCACCCGTTCTTCAAACCGCGCTGGGGTCCCGACGTCCTCGGCATGGTGCTCGGCGACGACGTGGACTGGGCCGAGGTCGCCGAGCTTCTCACCGAGAGCTACTGCGTCCTGGCTCCCAGGAAGCTCGTTGCCCTGGTCCACCGCCCCACCCCGGATTGAGGTCGCCGCGGGACCTCCCCTGCAAGGCCGGGCATGGTCTGCCGCCGGTCACCGGCCGATCCACCGGCGCCACCACGGCGCTCGCTGTGGGGCTGCGGTCGGTTCGCCGGGAGGCTCCGCTCTGGCCGGCTCACCAGCTGGCTCAGCGGCGGCCGGCCTTCCAGGTGGCTCAGCGGCGGCCGGCTCAGTGGTGGGCTCGGCCGACGTTGGGGGTCGCGCGGCTCGCCACTGCTCGACGACGCGGTCGACGTTGACCGGGAGCAGGTGGATGCGCGGTTCGGACGGCGCCAGCAGCCAGTTCTTGATCCGGCGGTTGAGCGACTCGACGGCTTGGCGCACCTGCGCCTCGGTGCGTTGAACGGCCACGGTCGAGGGCAGCCGCTCGACCTCGGCGCGTAGCCGTAGCGACAGCGGAAGCAGGGTGTCGGTCGGCAGGCCCTCGCGGCGCAGGTAGTTCTTGATCCACCAGTCCTCGTCGTCGGGTTGGCCCTGGCCAGGGATGGGTTTGCCGGCGCCGGGGAGCTTGTCGAAGTCGCCGCGGTCGGCCGCCTCGCGGATCTGCCGGTCGATCCAGGATTCGAAACCGACGCCTGGAGGTTTGCGCTCGGTCACCACTCCAGCTTACCGGCGAGGCCGATCAGGTGACTATCAGTGATCAGAGCACTCGGCTGAGTGAAGATGGTGGCGCCCTGAGCCAACGCTGTCGAGGGGAAGGATGTCGATGTCCGAATCAACCAGGGGAGGGCCACGGCGGACCCGGCTGGCCCGCGTGCTCGCCGCCCTCGCTCTGACCGTCGCCGGCCTCCCGGCGCTCGCCGCCGGAGTCCCGACCCCGACTGTGGACGGCCAGCGACCGGCCGCACACGTCGCGGTCGAACAACAGGTTCTCACCGAACTCGCGGCCAACGGCCAGACCAGCTTCTTCGTGTACCTCACCAAGCGCACCGACCTGGCCGAGGCCGCCGCGCTGCAGTCACACGCCGCCAAGGCCACCTACGTCTACCAGCGGCTGACCGACACCGCGCGGCGCAGCCAGGCCGGCCTGACCAAGCTGCTGACCGAGCGCGGGGTCCGGTTCCAGACGTTCTGGATCTCCAACGTGGTGCACGTGACCGGCGACCGCGCCCTGCTCGACGAGCTCGCCGCCCGGCCGGACGTGCAGCGCATCGAGGCGGCCAAGGTCTACCAGCTGCCGCAGCCGAAGCCGGTGCCCAACCCGAACGCGGGCGTCGACGCCATCGAGTGGGGTGTGAACAACATCGGGGCCCCGAGGGTCTGGTCGGAGCTGGGGACCCGCGGCGACGGCATCGTGGTCGCCAACATCGACACCGGTGTCGACTTCGACCACCCGGCGCTGGTGCGCCAGTACCGCGGTAACACCGGCGGCTCGTTCAACCACAACTACAACTGGTTCGACCCCGCCCGGGTGTGTGGCAACCCGTCGCTGGTGCCGTGCGACAACAACAACCACGGCACCCACACGATGGGCACGATGGTCGGCGACGACGGCGCCGGTAACCAGGTCGGCGTCGCACCCGGCGCCCGGTGGATGGCCGCGAAGGGCTGCGAGAGCGGAAGCTGCTCGTCGACGTCGCTGCTGGCCTCCGGCCAGTGGGTGATCGCGCCCACCGACCTGACCGGGGCGAACCCGCGCCCGGACCTGGCCGCGGACATCGTGAACAACTCGTGGGGCGGCGGCCAGGGCAACACCTGGTACCAGGACACCATCCGGGCCTGGATCGCCGCCGGCACCTTCCCGGTCTTCTCGCAGGGCAACTCCGGCTCGGCATGCGGCAGCGCGAACTCGCCCGGCGACAACCCGGACGCCTACGGCGTCGGCGCCTACGACATCAACAACGCGCTGGCCAGCTTCTCCAGCCGCGGCCCATCGCAGTTCGGAGAGATCAAGCCGAACATCGCCGCGCCCGGAGTCAACGTCCGCTCCAGTGTCAATGGTGGCGGCTACTCCTCGTTCAACGGCACCTCGATGGCCGCGCCGCACCTGTCCGGCGCGATTGCGCTGGTCTGGTCGGCGTCGGCGACCATGCGCGGGGACATCAACGGCACCCGCACCCTGCTCGACGACACCGCCACCGACGTCAACGCCACCACCTGCGGCGGCACCCTCGACGACAACAACATGTTCGGCGAGGGTCGGCTCAACGCCTTCGCCGCGGTCAGCGCGGCGCCGCGCGGTCCGACCGGCACGCTCGCCGGCAGGGTCACCGACGCGGCGACCGGGGCCGGCATCGCCGGCGCCACCGTGACCGCCACCGGCCCGAGCCAGCGCACCGCCACCACGGGCAACGACGGCAGTTACACCCTGCCGCTTGCCGCAGGCACGTACACCGTGACCGCCAGCCACGGCCTGTACAACAGCGCGACGGCGACCGGCGTGGTGATCACCGTCAACCAGACCACCACGCGCAACTTCGCCCTGACCCGGCTACCGACCGGCACGCTCACCGGGGTCGTGACCGACCAGTCGACCGGCCTGCCGCTCGCCGCCGCCTCGGTATCCGCCAGCGGGCCGACCTCGGTCACCGTGTCGACCGGCAACGACGGCCGCTACACCATGACGCTGCCGGTCGGCACGTACTCCGTGTCGGCGAGCAAGACGCTCTACAACAGCCGCACGGTGAGCGGTGTGGTGATCGCGACGAACCAGACGACGACGGTGAACCTCCCGCTGTTGCCCGACTTCGGCACGATCACCGGCGTGGTGACCCGGTCGACCACCGGGGCACCGATCGCCGGGGCGAGCATCACGTTGTTCGGCGGCCCGGGTGGTTCGTTCCGCACCACGACCGACAGCCAGGGCCGCTACACGATCACCAGGGTGCAGTCCGGGGAATACGTGATGCACACGAGCGCGTCCAGCTGCTTCCTGAGCAGCACCCGCCCGGTCATCAACGACGGCCAGACCACCGTCAACAACATCCGGCTGCAGTGCACGACCTGACCCCGTCCTGAAGGTGCCGGCGGTAACCGTGACCTGGTCGCCGCCGGCAACAGGGCCGGACACGAGTTGCGGTGTGGCCTACGTCTCACCGCCGAACGCGGCGGATCACGGCGGGTCGCCGCGGATAGACGTGGACCTGGCGAGGCCTGACCGGAGAGACTGGGCAGGTGACAATCGTTGCCGAGCGCCAGGGCGTCCAGCGGCTGGCCTACGTCGACAACCTGAAGACCCTCCTGGTCGCCTGGATCATCGGTGGCCACGGCCTGCTCGGGTACTCCGCGATCGGCGGCTGGCCGTACGACGAGGTCAACGAGGTCACCTTCACCTCGAGGTCGGAGCTGATCCTCGCGGTGCCACTCGGACCGTCGGCGCTGTTCGTGATCGGCGTGTTCTTCTTCCTGGCCGGGCTGTTCGTGCCGAGCGCCCTGCGCCGCCGCGGCGCGAAGCGGTTCGCCAAGGACCGGATCATCCGGCTCGGGCTCCCGTGGCTGGCGTTCGCGCTGCTGATCTGGCCGCTGCTGATGTGGCTGACCTACCAGGCCGCCGGCCGCCAGGAGTCGTACTGGTGGGTGTTCACCCACCGCGACCCGTTCCTTCACTCCGGCCCGCTGTGGTTCGCGCTGGTCCTGCTGATCTTCTCGCTGGTGTACGCCGGCTGGGTGGCGCTGCGCCGGCGGGCGCCGGCTGTGCCGGTCACGCCGGTCACGCCGGTCACGCCGGTCACGCCGGCCCCCAAGGCCGTGTCCAAGGACGCCGCAGCACCCGCGGAGCCCGGTTCGGCATCGACGCCGCTTCGCCCAGGCCGGCTGATCGCGCTCGCGGCCGGCATGGCGCTGGCCACCTTCGCCGTCCGGCTGTCGTTCCCGGCGCGCAGCACCCAGATCGGCGACCTGCACCTCTGGCAGTGGCCGCAGTGCGCGGCGATGTTCGGTCTCGGCATCGCCGGCGCGCGGCAGGGCCTCGCGGCTTCGGTACCCGACCGGCTGCGCCGCGGCTGCGGCGCGGTGACGATCGCGGCGCTCGTGCTCGTGCCGGTGCTCGGGATCGCGGCCGGCGTGGTCGACCTCGCCTCGGACGTCGGGCCGTTCCTCGGCGGCTGGCGCTGGCAGGCGCTGGCGACCGCGATCTTCGAGTCGATCCTCGTGGTCGCGGGCTCCGTCTGGCTGCTCGGCGTGGCCCAACGACGGTTCAACCATCGAGGGCCGCTCGCGTCCGGATGTGCACGGGCGGCGTTTGCCGCGTTCGTGCTGCAGGCTCCGGTGCTGTTGGCGCTCGCCGTCGCGGTGCGGCCGCTCGACGTGCCCGTCGAGATCAAGTCGTTCCTGGTCGCGGCGCTCGGCGTCTCGGTGTCGTTCTGGCTCGGCTGGTTCGCCGTGTCACGCACACCCCTGCGCCGGATCCTGTGATCGGCCGGCCCGGGCACCGCTCAGGGCGACGGCGACCTCGGCGCCGGCGGGCCGTCCTGAGTCATCGTCTGATCCAGCCGCAGGACGCTGAAGGCCCCTGGGCCCCGCAGCCGTAAGAAGCTGGGATTGCCGCAACCCGGGCACCCGGAGGCGTCACGCAACGCAGAAGCACTGAATACGTTGCGGCAACCCAGGCACAGCATTCGGTTGGTGCCAGTGCTGGCGATCGGGGTGACGTCCACCGGCCCTCCTCGGATGAGACGACCCGGGTTACGTTACCAAGTCGTTTTCTTGCATGGGTTATCGGGGTAGCAATGAATTCCCGTTAGTTATATGCGGAGAACCTCGAACGCCGGCCAAGATCTGCCACATTCCGGTCAGCTGGGCAGCTCGCCGTCACCGCGGATCGCCCCTGGTCCGGCACGGGTCGAAGGAGCATAGTCACCGTCGTGGTGTTCAAGGTGGCGGTGCCGGCGAAGTTGATCGCCGGCGATGTGGACGAGGGTTACGGCCCGGTGGCCGACGCCTTCCGCCGCAATTTCGCGGAGCGTGGCGAGATCGGTGCGGCGTGTGTTGTTTACCGGGATGGCCGGCTCGTCGTCGACCTGTGGGGTGGATACCGCGACGGCTATCGCCGGCTGCCGTGGGAGCCCGACACGATGGTCACGGTGTTCTCCACGACCAAGGGCGTGGCGTCGCTGGCGATGGCTCACGCGCACTCGCGCGGCCTGCTCGACTACGACGCGAAGGTCGCCGCCTACTGGCCGGAGTTCGCCGCGAACGGCAAGGCCGGCGTCACCGTCCGGCAGCTGCTGTCCCACCAGGCCGGGCTCGCGGTGATCGACGAGCCACTTGACCTGCCGATCCTGGCCGACCTGGACGCGCTGGCGGTGGTCCTCGCCGAGCAGCGCCCCGGTTGGGAGCCGGGGACCCGGCACGGTTACCACGGCATCACGCTCGGCTGGTACGAGAGCGAACTGCTGCGCCGCGTCGACCCGGAGGGCCGGAGCCTGGGCCGCTACTTCGCCGAGGAGATCGCCAAACCGCTCGGCATCGAGTTCCACATCGGGTTGCCCGACGGCGTAGACGTGTCCCGGCTGGCGTTCGTGCACGGCTACCGCAAGTGGGAGATGCCGCTGCACGTGCACGAGATGCCGCCCAAGTTCGTGGCCGGCTTCCTCAACCCGCGCAGCATCACCGCGCGCGCGTTCGCCAACCCGAAGGTGCTCTCCGAGCTGGAGGGCTACAACCGGATGGACGTGCTGCGGCTGGAGCTGCCGGCGGCCAACGGCACCGGCGAGGTCCGGGCCATCGCCAGGGCCTACGGCGCGATGGCCACCGGCGGCGCCGAGCTGGGCGTCACCCGGCCGACCCTGGACGCGCTCGAACAGCCGGCCCGGCCGCCGTCAGGCGGGCTGCGCGACGTCGTGCTACGGCTGGACTCGATCTTCTCGCTGGGCTACGTGAAGTCGTTCCCGAAGTTCCGGTTCGGCACCGCCGCCGGCCGCGCCTACGGCACCCCTGGCGCCGGTGGCTCGTTCGGTTTCGCCGACCCGGACACCGGCGTCGGCTTCGGCTACGCGATGAACCGGACGGGCTTCCGGCTCTGGGACGACCCGCGCGAGGTGGCCCTTCGCAATGCGCTCTACCAGGACGTCCTTGGTGAGATGCCGCAGCGTCCGGACTGACCGGTCGCGCCTGCCGGCCGGCTCAGCGGACGTTGCGCGGGCGGAACTGGATGCTGATCCGCGGGCCGACCGGGCGCGCCGTCTTGGGCACGGCGTGCTCCCAGGTCCGCTGGCACGAGCCACCCATGACGATCAGGTCGCCGTGGCCGAGAGCGTGCCGGACGGTCTCGCCGCCGCCGCGCGGGCGCAGCAGCAGCGACCGTGGCGCGCCGACCGACACGATCGCGACCATCGTGTCCTGGCTCGCGCCCCGGCCGATCGTGTCGCCGTGCCAGGCGACGCTGTCGCGCCCGTCCCGGTAGAAGCACAGCCCCGCGGTGCGGAACGGCTCGCCGAGCTCGTCCAGGTAGTGCTCGGTCAGGGTGTCGCGCGCGGCCACGAGCACCGGGTCGGGCAGCGGGTCGGCCTCGCCGTAGAAGCACACCAGGCGCGGTACCTCGACGATCCGCTCGTACATCCGGCGGCGCTCCGCCCGCCACGGCACGTAACTGGCCAGCCGCTCGAACAGCAGGTCGGCGCCGGTGAGCCAGGCCGGCAGCACGTCGACCCAGGCGCCGTCGCACAGCCGGGTACGCCTGATCTCGTCGAGCCCGCCCAGCTCGACCTGGCCACCCTGGTCGAACAGCGAGCCCTGCAACGACATCGACACGCCGGCAAGCCTACCGGCAATCGAACACGTGTTCTAGTCAAACCTGTGACGTCGCGAATCTTGTTCGGTGTTGTTCGACATCGCGGGCGGGACGCGCGCGGTTGCGGCAGCCTGGCCAGCCGCACCCCGCTGACAAGGCGGGGTCGCGAACACTCGGTGGTGGCTGCCGCATGGGCGTGCCGGCAGCCACCACCGGGTGGTTCGGTCGCCGGTTCCGCAGTGCGCGCAGACTGGACCTCGAGCCCAGCCGCCCCAGAAGGGACGTGACCGATGTCGTATCCGCAACCGCGCTACCTCGGCGACAAGGGCGAGGTCGGCGCCACCTACCGGCACGCCGACCAGGGTCCTGAGCTGGAGTACGCCAACGGCGGCAGCGCGCACTACCTGGCGACGGGCGCGTCGACCAACGGTCAGTTCGGGCTCTACCGGTGGGTGATGGGTCCGCAGCCCAGCGGTCCCGATCCGCACTTCCACCGGTCGATCTCCGAGTCGTTCTACATCCTGACCGGAACGGTGCGGATCTTCGAGGGCAACCGGTGGATCGACGCCCACCCCGGCGACTTCGTGCACGTGCCCGAGGGCGGCATCCACGCCTTCCGCAACGAGTCGGGGGAGCCCGCGTCGATGCTGCTGCACTTCGCACCCGGCGCGCCGCGCGAGGGCTACTTCGAGGGCCTGCCCCAGCTCGGCAAGCTCAGCGACGAGGAGAAGGCCGAGTTCTTCATCCGTCATGACACCTACTGGGTCTGAGACGGGGGTTGGCGGCGCTGGCACCGGGTATGTGCCGGAAGTGACCGAGCAGCCCGGGACCGTCGACCCGCCGGTCGCCGCGGTCGAGACCTTCGACGCCGTCGTGATCGGCGCCGGCCACAACGGCCTGGTCGCCGCGAACCTGCTGGCCGACGCCGGCTGGGAGGTGCTGGTCCTGGAGGCGGCGGCTGAACCGGGCGGTGCCGTGCGAACCGCCGAGACCACCGCACCCGGCTTCCTCAACGACAAGTGCAGCGCGTTCTACCCGCTGACGGTCGCCTCCCCGGTGATCGCCGCCCTCGACCTGCCGCGGCACGGCCTGCGCTGGCGGCATGCCCCTGCAGTGCTCGGCCACGTGTTGCCGGACGACCGCCACGTGGTGATCCACCGCGACGCCGGGCGCACCGCCGAGTCGGTCGCCGCGTTCGCCGAGCGCGACGGCGAGACCTGGCTGGCCGAGCTCGACCACTGGCGGCGCATCCGTGACGACCTGCTCGGCGCCCTGCTGAGCCCGTTCCCGCCGGTGCGGCCGGTCGGCCGGCTGCTGCGGACTCTCGGGCCGGACGGCGCGCTGCGGATGGCCCGCCGGGCGGTGCTGCCGGCCAGGCGGCTCGGCCGGGAGCTGTTCGACGGCGAAGGCGCGCAGCTGCTGCTGGCCGGCAACGGCATGCACACCGACCTCGGGCCGGACCAGGCCGGCAGCGGGGTGTTCGGTTGGCTGCTGGCGATGCTGGCGCAGGACGTCGGCTTCCCGGCGCCGGAGGGCGGTGGCCAGCAGGTCACCGACGCGCTCGTGCGGCGGTTGCGCGACGCTGGCGGCCGGCTCACGTGCCGGCGCCGGGTGGACGGCGTGCTGGTGGCCGGTGGCAGGGCGATGGGCGTTCGGGACGAGCACGGCGCCCTGGTCCGGGCGCGGCGCGCGGTGCTGGCCGATGTGCCGGCGCCCACGCTGTACCTCGACCTGGTCGGCGCCGACCACCTGCCGCCGCGGCTGTTCGACGACCTGCGCCGGTTCGAGTGGGACCACGCGACGATCAAGGTGGACTGGGCGCTGTCGCGGCCGATCCCCTGGACCGCCGCCGAGATCGGGCAGGCCGGCTGCGTGCACCTCGGCGGCGACCTCGACGGGCTCGCCGGGACCAGCCACGAGCTGGCCTGCGGGCGGGTGCCGCGCAACCCGTTTCTGCTGCTCGGCCAGATGACCACGACCGACCCGGCCCGCTCGCCGGAAGGCACGGAGGCGGTGTGGGCCTATACGCACGTGCCGCGCGGCCAGGCGTGGAACGCCGACCGGCTACGCCGCTACGCCGATCGCATCGAGCGGGTCGTCGAGGCCAGGGCGCCGGGGTTCCGCGACCGGATCATCGCCAGGTCGGTGACCGGGCCGGCCGAGCTCGAGTCGGGCAACCTCAGCCTGGTCGGGGGAGCGATCAACGGCGGCACCGCGGCGATCCACCAACAACTGTTCTTCCGCCCGGTACCAGGCCTGGCCAGGGCGGACACCCCGTTGGACCGGCTGTACCTGGCCGGCGCCTCTGCCCATCCGGGCGGCGCGGTGCACGGCGGCCCCGGCGCGAACGCGGCCAGAGCGGCCCTGCGCCGTTACGGCTTGGCCGGGCCGGGTTACCGCGCCGCCGTCCACACCGCCTATCGCGCGATCTACCGCTGACCCTGGGGCAGCGCAGCCGTCCGGCCGGTCACGATGTCGGCGAGCCGGTGCAACGACTCCCGGTTGCGAGGCTTCAACAGCACGGCCTGCACCGGGTGCGGCACCAAGCCCGCCGGTCCCCGCACCACCTGCTCGTACATCCTGAGCTTGGTAGTGCCCGGGGCGATCTCATCGAGCTCCAGCCGCACGATGGCCGCCCCGAACGGCCACACCCTGGCCTCCAGCTCGAGCAGGCGTGACGGCTCGACCGCGCGAACCTCGGTGGTGTCGCGCACCTGCAGCGGCCACGGGCCGACGTTGTGGTGGATCCTGGTGCCGGCGTCGGGCCAGCCCGGGTCGACGTGCCGGATGTGCGCTGCGCCGACGACCCAACTGGCGAACAACCAGCCGTCCGACAGCACGGCGAAGACCTGCGCTGGGGTTGCCTGCACGGTCACACTGACCTCGGCCATCGCGGCCACCTCCTACGGCTGCCCTCCACCGCAGGTACCCCTCGATCCGCCGCGGAAACGCCTGCGCTCCGGGCCGGCATCGATAGGGTGGCCGGGTGGCATGGTTGGGCACGATCTCCCGAGCGGAGGCGAGCGGGGAGCTCGCCGAGGTCTACGCGGCCATGGCGGCGCGCCCGATTCCGGACGCCTACACGCCGCCGCACGGCGACGCCCCTGGGATCATCCGCGCGCACAGCCTCGACCCCGAGCTCATCCGCCGCACGTTCGGCATGACCGGCTCGCTGCACGGGTCGACGCTCGAATGGGCCGAGCGTGAGCTGCTCAGCAGCGTCACCTCGCGCACCAACGAGTGCTTCTACTGAACGTCGGCTCACGCGGAGTTTCTGCGTGCCGCCAACGGTGACCCAGGCCTGTCCGAGGCCGTGCTCGATGGGAAGGACGACCAGCTGCCCGAGCGCGCCGCCGCGCTCGCCCGCTACGCCACCACCCTGACGGCGCAGCCGTGGACCCTGACGCCCGACCATGCCGCCGAGCTGTCGGCGCAAGGCCTGGACGCCGCGGGGATCGAGGCGGCCACCGGGGTGATCGTCGTGTTCAACTACCTGACCAGGGTGGCCGACGCGTCCGGCATCGAGTTCGACTACACCTCGCCGCTGCCGCGGTTCCAGCCCCAGCACGACCGGCTCGCGATGCCGCGGCCGGACTGTGGTTCGTGGCCGGCCGTCGAGCCCGAGCTGCGAACGTTCTCGCGGTTCCCGACGCTGGCCCAGGCCTGGCAACGCTGGCAGGAGTACGTCTTCGACTCCGATCGGCCGCTGAACCGCCGCGAACGCCTGGTCCTCGCGCTGGCTGCCGCTGTCGAGTGCTGCGACCGGTGGCGGGCCGACACGCTCTGCGGCTTCGAACCTCGCGACGAACGCGAGCGCCGCCTCGCCGCCTTCGCAGGCAAGCTGAGCCTGGAACCATGGCGCATGCTCCCGGGCGACCTGGAGGCACTGCGCGAGCTCGGCTACCCCGAGCCGGCGCTGCTGCACGCGATCGCCGTGGTCGCCCTGCAGAACGCCCAGTCCCGCCTAGCCCTGGCCCGCGCCCTCGCTACCGGCTAACCGCACCCCAAGTGGCCCGAGGCTGAGGTCAAGCCGTGTCGACCCCGCCGTTACGCCAGGCATGACAGCGGACTGGAAGTGAAATGAGAGCGGCCACCCCCACGATGGGACCGAGCCCGCCGCCGCTGGGATCCGTCCCCGGGTCAACACCACTGGGGGTGCCCCGGGTACGGATCCCCGCAGGTCACGACGTCTCGCCGCCGATGCAGAAGACGTTGCCCTCCGGGTCAGCGAGCACGGTCCAGGCGAAGCCGGGCATCTTCTGCTCGTCGACGACGGTCGCGCCGAATCCGACGAAACGCTGCACGTCGCCCTCGCGGTCCTCGCTGTGCAGGTCGATGTGCACGCGGTTCTTGCCGCTCTTGGGTTCGGGAACCTTCTGCAGCCCGAGCACGGTGGCACCCTCGCGCGACGGCGCGAGGATCATGAACTCGCCCTGGAAATCCTGGACGACCTTGGCGTCGAGCACCTTGGTCCAGAACTCGGCGAGGCTTGGCGGGTCTGCGCAGTCGATGGTCACCATTGCGATGTTGGTCATGAGCGAACGCTAGCGCCGCCGGCCGACAGTTCCGCACCGAAGTTGACCGCGCCCGCGGACACCGGGAAGGTGATCGGATGAGCGCCGACGAAGTGCGGGACGGGGTGTCGCTGACCAACCTCGACCAGCCGCTTTTCGACGACGCCGGGGCGACCAAGCGCGACCTGGTCGACTACCTCGACGCGATCGCCGACCGGATGCTGCCGCAACTGCGGGACCGCCCGCTGTCGGTCATCCGGGTGTTGCGTGGTCAGGCCCCGTTCATGCAGAAGAACGTCCCCAAGTACACCCCGGACTGGGTGCCGACCGTGACGCTGTGGGCCGAGTCGTCCAAGCGTGAGGTGTCCTACGCGCTGTGCAACGACCGCCGCACGCTGCTGTGGTTCGGCAACCAGCGCGCGATCGAGTACCACCCGATGCTGGTCCACTGCGACGACTGGCAGCACCAGACCCACCTGATACTCGACCTCGACCCGCCGGAGGGCGGCGCGTTCTCGATGGTGGCCGCGGTGGCGCAGCTGGTCCGGCAGGCGCTGACCGACTCCGGGCTCGAGGGCGTCGTGAAGACAAGCGGCGCCAAGGGCCTGCACGTGTTCGTGCCGCTGGCGCCCGCCGCGACCGACGACGTGGCCGCGGCGACCAGGGCCCTGGCCGCGCGCGCCGAGCGGATCGACCCGGCGCTGGCCACCACGGCGTTCATCCGGGAGGACCGCGAGGGCAAGGTTTTCGTCGACTCGACCAGGTCCGGTGGGGCGACGGTGGCGGCGGTCTACAGCCCGCGGGTGCGGCCGGGCGTGCCGGTGTCGTTCCCGCTGGGCTGGGACGAGCTCGACGGCGTCACGCCGGGGGACTTCACCGTGCACACCGCGCTGGAGCGGCTCGGCGACGCCGACCCGTGGGCGCAACAGATGCCGCAGCCGCAGCGGTTGCCGGACGACCTGGTCGCCGAGGGACACACGATCCCGATCGCCAGGGTGGCGGCGATGCACGAGGGCAAGCGTCGTGCCAGGGCGCGGCGCGACTGACGGGCCTACTGGCATGGACCGCTCGGAACTGCGCGCCGACTGCGAGCGTTGCGTCGGGCTGTGCTGCGTCGCGCCGGCGTTGTCGGCGTCGGCGGACTTCGCCATCGACAAGCCGGCCGGCCAGCCGTGCCCGAACCTGCGGCCGGACTTCCGCTGCGGCATCCACGACCAGCTGCGGCAGCGCGGCTTCCCCGGTTGCACCGCCTACGACTGCTTCGGCGCCGGGCAGCGCGTCGCGCAGGTGACGTTCGCGGGCCGGGACTGGCGGACGCCGGAAGTCGCGGCTCGGCTGTTCGCCGCCTTCGGCGTCATGCGGCAGCTCCACGAGCTGCTCTGGTACCTGACCGAGGCGCTGGCGCTGCCGGCGGCGCGGCCGATGTGCGACGAGCTGGGACGGGCCGCCGCCGAGACCGAGCGACTCGCCGGGCACGGCCCGGACGCCGCCCTGGCCGGTCTGGACGGTCTGGACGGTCAGGACAGTCTGGACGGTCGGGACGTTGGCGCGCACCGCACCGAGGTCGGCGCGCTGCTGAGGCGGGGGAGCGAGCTCGCCCGGGCCGGGCTTGGCGGGCGCGGGCTCGTGGGCGCGGGCCTCGTCGGCAGGAACCTTCGCGGCGCCGACCTGCGCGGCGCGGACCTGCGGGGCGCCTATCTGGTCGGCGCCGACCTAACCGGCGCTGGTCTACGTCTGGCTGACCCGGTCGGCGCGGACCCGCGGGGCGCTCGACTCGGCCGCGCCGACCTCGGCACGACCTTGTTCCTCACCCAACCGCAGGTCGCCTCGGCCAGAGGCGACGATGGCACCGCGCTGCCGGCCTGGATCAGCCGTCCGGTGCACTGGTCGCCGCAAGGTATTCCTTGGCCAGCCGCTTCGGCGCACGAAGCAGCCACGCCTCGACGATCAGTTCGGTCAGGTCCGGCACCGAGATCCGGTCCAGCCGCACCAGGATCGCGGCGTAGCCGTCGAAGTGCGGGGTCGTGAAGTAGACGTCCGGCTCGTCGTTGATCAGCGCTTCCTTCACGCCGACGTCGGCCACGTAGGCGCCGAGGATAGGGCCGTCCGGCGCCGCGTCACCGAGCGCCTCGAAGTCGGCCCGCCGAAGCGGTCGCTCCCAGGCGAACCCCTTGCCCTTGACCTCCCAACCGGGCTCGCCCCGGGACAACTGCTCGCTCGTCTCGGGCAGCGACAGCGCGATCCGGCGCACGTCGTCCCAGCTGGCCATGGCTCGGGAGCCTAGTCGAGGCCGCTGTCCATCAGGCCGCGGACGAAGGCCGCCTGGCCACCGTGCTGCAGGTCGTCCTCGATGACGCTGACCAGCCGCACGCCCAGCGTTACGGGCGGATCCCAGGACCGGTCGACGATCCGGCTCAGGTCGTCGTCGCCGAGCGAAGCGACGTAGCCGACCGTCTGATCGTGCACCGCGTCGTGGTAGCCGGCCAGCAGGTCCCCGCCGGCCCTGACCTGGTCGACCTGCCCGTCGCCGTGGCCGTACCCGGTGTCCCGGACGGGCAGCGGCAGGCCGAAGCGCTCGCACCAGCCGCCCGAGGTCCACACCTGCTCGACGCCCGCCGCCGCGGCGACGTGATCGTCCTGGATCCGGGTGAGGTGCCACACCAGCCACGCGATCGAGTTGGACCGGCCGCCGACCCGGAAGGCCAGCTGTTCTGCGGACAGGCCCTCGACCACGTCGTGCACGACGCCACGGATCCTGCCGAACGCGTCGGTCAGCAGCTGCGCACTCGTCACCGCCGAGACTCTACGTCGGCCGCTCGAAGGTGCTCGGCGCTTCTTCGGGTGGGCTGGACCGAGGTGACGGTGCGGCGCGACGATGGTCTCGCTGACCACGCCGCCGGCCACCGCGCCCGCGGAGACCCGGCGCGGCCGCTGAACGAGGAGGCGAGTCGATGCGTGCGCAAGTAAGCGACTGGATCGTGATCGAGAGTGCCAAGCTGGACGGGCCGCGGCGCGCGGGCCAGGTGGTCGAGCTGCGCCACCCGGACGGGAGCCCGCCGTACCTGGTCCACTGGATGGACACCGGCGAGACGACGCTGACCTTTCCCGGACCCGACGCCAGGGTCCTCGACGAGCAGGGATACCAGGAGCTGGCCGAGCGCAAGGCCCAAGGTCCGTCCGGCCTGCATGGAGGCGTCCGGTGAAGCTGCAGGAAATGACCACCTCGGCGCGCGACGCGCTGACCGCCAAGCGTGTGTTCACCGAACCTGTCGAGCGCGACGGCGTCACGATCATCGGTGCTGCCGCGGTCCGCGGTGGCGCCGGTGGTGGGCAGGGCCAGGACGAGGCGGGCCCACAGGGGGAGGGCGGCGGGGTCGGGCTGTCCGCCCGGCCGGGCGGGGCCTACGGGCTCAAGGGCGGCAACGGCCAGTGGGGGGCGGCGGGGGGAGGCAACCCGCTGGGGGCCCGGATCGCAGGGGTCGGCGGCGTCCCGGGGGGTCTCCGGGCCCCGCTTGGCATGGGGGCGGTTAAGGGGGCCCCGGGGCCCACCCAGGGGTGTCCACGCCGACAGTGGCGTCTCTGGCGTCGGAGGTCACCACCTGCGGGGCCAGCCCGGCGCCGGCGAAGGCTTCGACGGTGAGCGGCGCCTGCTGCCGGCTGGTCTCCACCAGCAGGTGGCCGCCCGGCGCCAGCCACCGCGGCGCCTGCGCGATAACCCGGCGCTGCACGTCGAGCCCGTCGGGGCCGCCGTCGAGCGCCACCCGCGGCTCGTGCACGCGCGCCTCTGGCGGCATCGTCGCGACCGCGCGGGTCGGCACGTACGGCGCGTTGACGGCCAGCACGTCCACCCGGCCGCGCAGCGTGGCTGGCAGCGGGTCGTAGAGATCGCCCTGGTAGACGGCGCCACCGGCCGGAACGACGTTGCGCCTGGCGCAGCCCACAGCCACCGGGTCGACGTCGGTGGCGTGCAGTTCGACCCCGGCCACCGCAGCGCACACGGCCACGCCGACCGCGCCCGAGCCGCAGCACAGGTCGACCACGACCGCCCGTTGCCGGTCGGCGATTACGGCCACGGCCCGATCCACCAGGAACTCGGTGCGCCGCCGTGGCACGAAGACGCCCGGTTCGACGGCGATCCGCAGCCCGCGGAATTCGGCCCAGCCCAGGATGTGCTCGAGCGGCACGCCGTCGACCCGCCGCTGCACCATGGCGTCCAGGTCGGCCGCCGTGCCGGCCGCGGCGATCAGCAGCCGCGCCTCGTCCTCGGCGAACACGCAGCCCGCGGCGCGGAGCCGATCGGTGGGTTGGTTCCCGGTGATTCGGCTCATCGGAGGTCTCCGTTCGGTGACACCGCGAAGCTAACCGCCGCCGACGGTCATCACGACGGTGTCACGACGGTGATCACCACATTGCCGACCTTCTGGCCGGTCTCGACGTAGCGGTAGGCCTCGACGATGTCCTCGAACGGGTACCGCCGGTCGATGACCGGCCGGAACGCTCCGGAGGCGAGGTGCTCCCTGAGCTTGGCCAGCACCGCGACGTCCTCGACCGGCAGCGGGAACACCAGCTTGCGGCCGCGGAACAGCGGCGTGACGAGGGCCAGCAACAGGTTCTGCCACCCTGGACCGAGGTCCGTCGACACGTAGATCCCGCCCGGCTTCAGCAGCCGCCGGCAGCGGCCGAACGTGCTCTTTCCGACCGCGTCGACGACCAGGTCGTAGCGCTGCTCGTCCCTGGTGAAATCGCCGGCGGTGTAGTCCACGACCCGGTCAGCTCGCAGGCCCCGGACCAACTCGACGTGAGCGGTGGCACAGACGGCTGTGACACGGGCGCCGAGCGCCTTGAGCAGCTGGACCGCTGCCGAACCGATTGCGCCGGTCGCGCCGTAGACCATCACGTCCTGACCGGCGCGGACTTCGGCCCTGATGATGATCGACATCGCATAGTGCGACCCCTCCGTGCCCGCCGCGGCCTGCTCGTAGGTCAGGCCGTCGGGAATCGTCGCGATCCAGCCGTTGTCGGCGACGGTCAGATACTCGGCGTGTGCCCCGAACCGGCCCTCGACGTACCCGAAGACGCGGTCACCGATCGCGAACGAGCCGACGTCGCTGCCGGCGGCCTCGACCTCGCCGGCGAACTCGGTCCCGAGGACCGGCCGCTTCGGCTTCGTGAACCCGGCGAAGAACCTCACGAAGAACGGCCTCGGCGCCCGGTAGCTGCAGTCGGTCCGGTTCACTGTCGTCGCGTGGACCCTGACCAGCACCTCGCCAGGCCCGGCCGCCGGCTTGTCCACCTCGGAGATCACCACTACCTCGGGCGGTCCGTACCTGGCGCAGACGGCTGCCTTCACGGGTGGACCCTATAGGCGGCATCGCCCCAGCTCAGTCCGCCTCGTCGACTTCCTGCCGGTACCACGCGAACTCCTCGAACGACCAGATCGCCTCCTGCTCGTGCTCCGGGGTCGGGAAGTGGGAGTGGAATTAGCCTTCGATGAGCCGTGAGCGGCGTCCGATTCGCTGGGGAGGGATGTCAGCTCATCGAACGCCGCTCACGTGGCCCGCGTCATTTACGCGTTGGCTATGCGTCAGACGCCGGAGTTGGCGAAGATCCAGTCCCGGTAGGCGGTGACGTTGGCGTAGCCGGTACGCACGTGGCGGTCGCTGGTCGAGGCGACGCCGACCTGGAGGCCATCGGCGAACATCGGACCGCCGGAGTCGCCGCCGGCGGGGATGCCGTCGATGCGCCGGGCACAGATGGCGATGCCGCCCTTGTAGTCGGCGCACATGACCGAGTTGACCCGTACGTTGGCGACCTTGAGGAACTGCGACTGGCAGTTGATCTCCGGCTGGCCGGTGCAGGTGGCGCCCCAGCCGTAGACCTGCACGACCTGACCCACGCGCACGTCGCTGGCCGTGCCCAGTCGCGCGTAGGTCGTGCTGACCGCGTGGTCGATCTGGACCACCGCGATGTCGGCCTCCGCGTTGGTCGCGTAGGAGACCGCGGTCGCCAGTTCACCGCCGCTGAACTGGTCGAGGCTGCCGATCCGGAACGTGACCTGGCTCGGGGCCAGCCCGGTCACGCAGTGCTCGGCGGTGAGGATGTAGGTAGGTGAGATGATCGTCGCGGTGCAGAACTGCTGCCCGTCGATGAACAGCCGTGCGGCCCATGGAGCGTTCGTGGCGAGGCTGCCGTCGATGATCTGGATGCCGACGTCCGAGTCCGGGGCCGGCGCCGCGGTGGCCGCCGGAACGAGCCCGACGCCTGCCAACGCGGACAGTGCCAGCCCGGCGAGGGCAGTGCGGAGTTTCATGTGCTCTCGATTCCGCGGCCACTGGCCGCTACGGGGTGGAATCAGGACAGGCGAAAGCCTCATCCGGTCGGCCGATAGCCAGAAGCCCCGAACGAATGGTTTGCACGAGTAGTCAGTTGGGCCGATTGGCCTAACGTCCAGGCAAGATCAGGGTTCTGGGTTCGTGCCGGCGGCAAGCAGCCGTCGCCCGAGTGCGCGCGCCATGTGCTGGACCTCGGGGCCTCGCACGATTCGGTACGACGCCGGAACCACCGCGAGCTGCTCGGCATACCAGACGGGGTTGCTCGTGCTGCCGACCAAGCGGGTGGTCTCGGCGTCGATCGGTTCGAGGCGCCCGAGGGTACGGGACAGGCAGGTCAGGCGGCCGATGGGCGCGTCGATGACGATCTCGACGTCGTACTCCCATCCGACGGCCAGATGGTCCTCGAGCGCGGCGACCGGGTCGAGGTCGGCCGGCGGGATGAACGTGCCGTCGAGCAGTTCCACCCCGCGCACCCGGTCGATCCGGTAGGCCCGGCGGGCATCCGCGGCGTGGGATCGGCACAGCAGGTACCACCGGCCGTGGCGGACGACCACCGTCCACGGGTCGACGTCGGCGAGCCACTGCGACCCGGCCTCGGAGCGGTAGTCGATCCGCACCGGCCGGCGATTCGAGCACGCCTGCACGAGGACGGCCGTGGTGCCCGGGTCGGGCCGGGCGGCGGCCCGGTCGGGTGCGGGCGCCGTGGTCCGGCGGACGGCCTCGGCCTGAGCAGCAACCGGTTCCGGGAGCGCTCGCACGATCTTGCCGAGGGCGCTGCCGACCGGGTCGGTGGGATCGCTTGCGTTGTGATGGCCGTCGAGCACGGCCATCACCAGACCCAGGGCCTCGGTTGCGCTGAACAACAGGGGCGGCAGTCGCAGGCCGCGGCCGAGCCGGTAACCGCCGTAAGGTCCTCGCACGGAGTCGATCGGGATGCCGGCCTCGCGCAGGATCGCTACGTACCGCCGGACCGCTCGCTCCGAGACGCCGAGCTTGTCGGCCAGCCGATCGGCGGTGATGTCAGGGCTGTTCTGGATCAGTTCGAGGGCGAGCAGCGCCCGCGCCGTAGGACTCGCCTCGGGACTCACCGCTGACTCCAACCGATCCGGAAGTACAACGTCCGGAATGCAGCTTAGGGTGCCGATCATGACCGAGCACATCACACTTCTGGATATGTCGATCGACGAGCCATCGTGGACGGCCGGTGAGCTCGAGATCCAGCTCTGAGGCCACCGAGGTCACCGAGGCGCCGACGCTCCCGGATCGGCTGACCATCGTCCCGGCCAACGAGACGTCCTGGGACGACATCGCAGCGATCTTCGGCACCGCCGACTACCCCAGCCGCTGCCAGTGCCAGCGCTTCAAGGTCATTGGCTGGATCTGGCGCGACTCCACCCTGCCGGAGCGGACCGAGATGCTCCGGGCACAGACCGCCTGCGGTGACCCGAAGGCCGCCGAGACCAGCGGGCGCGTCGCGTACCTCGACGGCGAGCCGGCTGGCTGGGTCGCCGTCGAGCCGCGGATCGCCTATCCCAAGCTGCGCACCACCCCGGCTTCACCGAGGTCAGCCACCCGACGCTGCGGCGGGTCGTCATGCGGGTCGCCTTCGACCAGGACGGCGACCCGCATGACGGGTAGAGACCTTGGTTGATCAGCGGCGGCTCACCGGGCGACCACCGTGCAGGCCGCGGTCGACGTCTTCGACGGGTCGCTCTCCGACGTCGCGGTCATCGACACCTGGACCTGTCGCGGTCCCGAGCCGGTCAGCCTCGCGTACACGGGCACCTGAACCTGGCCGCCGAACTCCGCGGTGGCCAGCTGGTTCGGCACCGACACGGCCCAGCCGCTGCCCTCGACCGACGCCGAGACCCGGTAGACGTCGCTGTCCAGGTACCGGCTCACGTCCTCCGGATGCGTGCCGGCCGGCGGGGCCGAACTGCCGGTGTTGAGCAGCGGGAACTGGCAGGTGGCCAGGCCATCGGCGTCGGTACGGGCCGAGGTCGGCCGCAGGGAGACGCCGCGTGGCTGCGGGCCGGGTCCGTCCAGCGAGCGGATCGCGACCGTGTAGGTCAGCTGGCCGAACCGGTCGCGATGCAGGTCGAGCACGTAGAAGTGCAGCCGGTTGGCCTGGTCGACGTACTCGTACTCGCTGCCGGAGTTCGTGCCGGCGTGGAACAGCGCATCGGAAAGCTGCCGGTAGTCGCCGATCGTGATCGGGACGGCGGTTCCGTCCGGCAGCACGTAATCGGTCATCCCGATGTCCTGCGGGTTCGCGTCGATGACCCATTCGAACGGGGCGCGGTCCTGGTCCTTGGTCTTGGCCAGCAGCACGCCGGCGTCCGGGGTGAACGAGTCCGAGCCCATCCGGTCGACGACCTCGACGGTGTAGTTGTTGTAGTTGCCGCCGTCGCAGAACGGGTTGGTGTTCACGTCGCAGGCCGGGCTCAGATCACCGGTCCCGAGCTGGACGTTGATGCCGGACAGGCCGTTGCGGCCCGGCTGGACGGAGCGCGCGGTGACCTTGGCGACCACCAGGCCGGAGTCGTCCAGCGCCTCCCGAGACAGCCGCAGCACGTTCGCCTCGTCGACCATCTCCAGCTCGATCTTGTTGCGCAACATGTGCTGAGCGCCCATCGAGGCGCCCGCGGTCGGCGGGATCACCCACCGGCTGTGTGGACCGCCCGGGCCGTTGAACGTGCCACGGGACAGCATCTCCCAGATGCCCGAGTAGGCGCGCCGCGGTGGTATGCCGTACGGGTTGTTGTAGTTGTCGGCGATGCCGAGGATGTGGCTGAACTCGTGGGCGAACACGCTCTGGCCGGAGCTCTCCGCCTGGGTCGACGAGCCACCGCCGGCGTTGGGCCACAGCGTCGAGCCGGCCGCCCACGACGTCCAGTCGACGTAGCGGGTGTCGACCCAGTTGGGCAGCGCCGGGTCCGGCGGACCGAAGTCGTCGGTCACGTCGTCCCTGGTCGGGAACCTCATCATGCCGAACTCCTGCCAGGTCGAGGACTCGTCCTGACCGGCGGAGAGGAAGAAGACGAAGTCGAAGCCCGCCGGCACCTCCGGGCCGACGGCGGCGACCCACGCGGCCCGCCCGTCGGTGCGCAGGTTCCGGTCGCAGCGGTCGCCAGCGGGGCAGCCGGTTCCGCTCTGGAACTCCATCGCGTACTCGTGGTCCTTGCCCGGCATCTCGTACGGGCCGAACGCGGTGAGGTCCACGCCGTACCGGCCACCCGAGTCCTCCATCCAGTACTCGTGGATGGTGTGGCCGCGGTTGAGCGCGCCCGGCGTGTTGATGAAGTCGTGGTAGAAGTCCGCGACCTGCTCGCGCGGCACATCGTGAGCCTCGGCGCTCGGGTTGCCGAACAACGACGAACCCTGCGGCTGGGTCACCACGAACGGCTGGTTCGCGTAGTCCAGCAGCACCAGCGCGCCGCGGAACTGGCGCACCGAACCCTCGACCGACGGGTCGGCCCAGTTCGTGTTCGGCGGCCTGCGGTAGTCCGCCCAGGTCATGTTGTCCGGGTTCTGCCAGTCCTGCGGGTCGATCGGCACGGGGAAGCCCGAATCGGCGGCGCGTTGCGCCTCGGACGGCTGGGCGCCGGGCTTGGACTGTTGCCACGGCTGCTGCTGTGGCCAGTGGTCGTACTGCCATGGGTGCTCTGGGACATTGGGGGAGGGCGCGGCGGCGGCGGGATTCGCGGCCGCGGCGACGAGCGCCGCGGCGGACAGGAGCACTGTTACCAGCAGAGTTGGGCGCGTCACGAGAGGTGACGCTAGTTACCTCGATCGTCCGGCGCTACAGCTGAACCGAACATCATCCGGCGGGGCCGGCGGCAGCTGAGCCCTCGCCCGCCGCGACTTCATCCGCGCTGAGTGAGGCCACTGCGAGCAGGACGGACCTACCGTCGGCCGACTGCGCTCCTCCAAGCAGCGGAAGGTGGGCGTCCCAAATGGTCCATCGACTCGACCCTGACGCGGATACGCTCGCGCCGGCCTACGCCGGCCGCCTGTGGACCGAGCCGATCCCGAAGAACCGGCTACCTGACGGTGAGTCGCCACCGACGGCCGTCTATCGCCTGATCCACGACGAGATGCTTCTGGACGGAAGCTCCCGGCTGAACATGGCCACGTTCGTCACGACGTGGATGGAGCCCGAGGCGGACCGTCTGATGGCCGAGACGTTCGACAAGAACATGATCGACAAGGACGAGTACCCCCAGACCGCCGAGATCGAGCGGCGCTGCGTGAACATCGTCGGCGATCTGTTTCACGCGCCCACTGACGGCGACGCCGTCGGGGTGTCGACCATCGGGTCGAGCGAGGCGGTGATGCTCGCCGGGCTGGCCATGAAGTGGCGATGGCGGGACCGCCAGCAGGCGGCCGGCCGCTCCACCGACCGGCCGAACCTGGTGCTCGGATCGAACGTGCAGGTCGTCTGGGAGAAATTCTGCCGCTACTGGGACGTCGAGCCGCGCTACGTCCCGGTGACGACAGGTCGCTACATCGTCGATCCCGGCGAGGTCATGGAGCGGGTGGACGCCGACACGATCGGCGTCATCCCGATCCTGGGCACCACCTTCACCGGCGAGTTCGAGCCGATCAAGGAGATCCACGACCGCGTCGTGGCCTACAACGCCGCCAACGGGCTCGACATACCGGTCCACGTCGACGCCGCCAGCGGCGGGTTCGTGGCCCCGTTCCTGCATCCCGACCTCGAATGGGACTTCCGTCTCCAAAAGGGCCCCCCGATCAATACCTCCGACCACAAGTTTGGCATGGTTTACCCGGGGGTCGGCACCCTCGTCTTTCCCGACCGGGCCCTCCTCCCCGAAGAGTTGATTTACCAGATCACCCACCCCGGCGGCGAGAGG
>OBLK01000146.1_pt1 | contig 24087 bp, 13 predicted proteins | sample 1518871 | NCBI WGS metagenome assembly OBLK01 (sample SAMEA2464837, study PRJEB22497) | soil metagenome | biome: Grassland; feature: Farmland; material: Clay | place: Australia | collected 2013-02-01 | depth 0.8 m
AGCGGTTGCGGTCGCGCTTGGGCGCGTCCCAGATGCCGTCCTGCATGCACAGGTGCGCCGTGTATGCGCCGATCGCCCACATCCTGTTCAGCATGGGATCGGACGATTCGAAAGATCCCCGGTACTCGACCGGATACGCGATGCCGTCCAGGCGAATCGCGCGCAAGCGGGTCGAGCGCCCGCCGGTGAAGCGGATGATGGCGTAGCGGAAGGCGCTCTTCGGTCCGTACGCCGTTCCGTGGGGCGGCAGATAGACGGGGTCCACGCCCAGGTACGGCTGCATCCGCGCCTCGGCCTCGGACTCACCGTATTGGACGGTCGCTTCGGCGGGCGAATTCGAGTCCGATCGCAGCTCGATCCGGCCGGTCACTTCGCGCCCGAAATCGAGCTCGATCTGCGGAGCGTCATGAGCCGAAACGCGCGCGCGCGGCAGCGTGACAGTAAACTCACCGCCGTGCCCGTCACCGGTCAGCGCCCGTACGTTGCGTATCGTGCCGACGCCCGCGTAGACACGCCGCGTCTCCAGGGCCTTCAACCGGTAATGCGCGAGAAACGCGGAAATGCCGTCGTAGCCCGGCCAGGCGTACATGCCCGCGTCGGCATTGGCCTGAAACAGATCGATCGAGCTCTCGATGCCGCCGAGATCCTCGACATGCGGCCAGGCGGCATCGTTGAAATCGGCCTTCCACCACCCCGCCGGAGCATGCCGTGCCACGGCTTTCCACCCGGCATCGCTCATCACCAGGGGCGGCGCCCGTATGCCGCGCGCGGCCGGCACGATCATCGCCGCCAGGACTTTGCCCTGTTGCAAATGGCGGCTGACCGCATCCTCCGCTTCGTTGCCGGCAAAGGGCCCGCGGCTCGCCTCGATCGCGAGCACATTTCTACCGGCATGGAGCACCCCGGTCACGTCGCACTCGTAGACCTGGATCCCCATGGGGAAGTCGCCGTTCAGCCGGTAATGACCGACTTCCCTGCCGTTGAGATAAATCGCGGCGCGACGCGGGCCGGCCACATAGAGCGTGGCATGCCGCGCGACAGTGGCGACATCGAAGTCGCGCCGGAAGTAGAACGGCCCGATACCGTGACTGTGGACGACGTGTGCGTTCGTCCAGATGTATTGCTCGGGCAGAGGGCGATGCCTGACGGATTCCAACTGGGAGGGTTGGAGGTTGCGCGCCGGATCGAGCTCGGCGTCGGGAATGTCAGTCGGCCCATAGGGAGGCTGGCTCAACCGTACGGGTCCCGAGCGGGCGGGGACTTTCGCCAGAGCGGCGTCGATCCTGGCCAGCACCGCGTTCGTCAAACGGGCCGAGGCATACGGCTGCGCCTGCTTCAGCGTCACGTGTCTTCCCCGATAGGCGATACGGGAGGCGCTGAACCCGGGCAGGTAATGATCGAGGATGGCGCGTGTCCGGGAATTGGCCAGCAGCGCGCCGATGGTGGAATACTCGACGCTGTAGGCCGACGCCGGGCGCGCCGCCGCGGGCGGAGCGGCCGCGGATGCGGGTAGCCCGGCAACAGACATCGCGCAGCCGAACATGACGCTCGCGGCGCTAAGCGAAATCAGGCGGGAAAACACGTTGTCATTCATGGGAGATGCTCTATGGCCAGGCTGCGCAGCGTCACGGGACCCAACAGTCCCGCCGGCGACAGGGTGGCGCCCGCGCCGCCGGGCAGCCAGGGTTTGCCCAGGCGAAGCATGGGCTCGACGAACGTCGTGCGCTCGTCGGACGGTTTGCCGTCGTCGCCGATGATGCGGTTGCGCCAGGTGTTGGTGACCCGCAATCGCAGCGTGTTTCGGCCGGGATGTGCCGCCGATGTGATATCCACGATAAACGGGGGTTTCCACAGTACGCCGAGATCCACGTCGTTGAGCTCGACCTCCGCCATGTCACACACCTCACCGAGATCGAGCTGCAGCAAGCGATCCGGCGCGAGGCGGGCCGCCGGCAGATCGAACTCCAGCGTGTAGCCGGCCGTGCCGGAGAAATAGCGCGCCCGCGGATCGGGCAGCCTGGACCAGGAGATCAGCTCCGCGAGGCGCAGGCGCAGCGGTTCCGGCAGGCGTTCCGCAAAGGTGAGCGACCAGGGACCGCCGAGCGGCAGTGGCGCCGGGACGGTCCCCACCTCCAGGGATCGGCGTGCGCCCGCAGCCGTCTCGATCAGCCAGGCGCCCGGTGCGGATACGATCGCCCGGGTGCGCCCCGCCATTCGCCGCAGCCGCACCGCATCCACGTCACTGCCCGGCGCCTGGGGATACACGCCGACCACCCGCCGCTCGTCCGAGGGTCGGGCGAACAGCACGAATACCGACCCGTTCGGATCCATGGCCAGCGTTACGGCCGTGCGGCCTGAGCACTCGCGCCACTGCGCCAGAGCCTCGGTTGCACCGGTGTCGGGATGCCACAGCTCTGGTACCCGGCCTGCAATGCGGAAGGTGACTTCCACACGGCGCGCTTCGGCGGATTGATTGCTGACGAAATACAGGTCCCAGCCCTCGCCCGTGCGATGAGTCCACTGCAGCGTGCCGTCCCGGACCGAGGACTCGACATCGGGCGGCACGTTGAGTCCATTCAGTACCATCTCGAGCGGCTGGCCCCAGATCACTCTGCCGGCGCCGACGCACCGCTCGGTTCGGTGCACACCATCGAGGTTGCCCCACAGCTCATCGGCCACCCGCCGCACCGTGGCATCGGCCGCCGGATAGTCCGTGAGACTGGGCGAGCGCTCCGGCCGCGGCCCGACGATGGTTGCGCCGGCGTGCACCAGATCGCGCAGGCGGATCGCCATCTGCGGACTGAGCAGGGGGGAGTCCGGCAGAACCAGCACGTGATAGCGCGGACCTGTGGCGAGCTGGATTTGCCCATCACGCACGCTCGCAAGGCGCATGAGCGCGTCACGATTGATGGTGTCGAACTCATAGCCCAGCGGCGGCGGGCTCGTGAGCTGCCAGCGCAGGAACGAGCGGGCCGGAATGTTCTCGCCGTTGAAGTAGCACAGGTCGGATACCGCCCGGCCCTTTTGCAACAGGGCCTGGCTGCGGCGCAGGTAATCGAACCAGGCCCTGGCGGGACGCCACCACGTCTGTGTGCGGCTGAAGAAGGCGCCGATGGCGTCGAGCGTCATGCCGGGTGCGCGGTGCAGCCAGGGCTGTTGGGCATACACGTGCAGGAACAGCCGGCCGACACCCTGGCAGTAATTGTGATCGCCCAGGGGCTTGAGCATGTAAGGCTGCTCTTTCCAGGTGATCAGCCCCTCGGTAAAGGATTCTGCCTGGGCAAACGGCTTGCCGTACAAGCGTGCGCCATTGACCGCATCCTTGATGTCGGTGGGCTTGTCGTTGCGCGGCGTATGCAGCCAGAATTCGCCCATGGGCTGATCGACGTAGCGGAAGTGCTCCATGCCGTCGGCCGGAAAGGTGGGATTGGGCGGCTCGGCGCTGAAAATGCAGCCATTGCGGTGTGCGAGCTCGCCTATGGTGCGGAAGAAACCGCTGACCATCAGATCGTTGATGGTGCGGCGCACGTCGTGCAGTACGCGCTCTGACACGTCGGCGCTGACCAGTGGCACGCCCGTCATGACTGCGATGTAAGGCATCAGATCGTAGCCGCGCAGCCGCTGAAATCCCGCGGCGAATTCCGGCGACCAGTTCTGTGAGCCGGCTTCCCAGCTGTCCACGTGAATCACGTGCAGGACTTTGCCCGCGTAGCGCGGACCGACGCGCTCCAGCGCCCTGCCGAACCAGCGCTCGAACTGCAGTTTCGCCACCCCGGGGGAGAATTTGTCACATTCGAGGCCACCGGCGGCGCCGGCGGCGGAATTGACGCTACCGGTCGTGGTGCACCCGATGCGCAGCACGCGCCAGCGCCCGGGCGGAGCCGTCCACTCGAGCGTGCCGTCCGGGCGCAACCGTTCGGTCAGATCGACGATGTCCGCGAGCTTGATGCAGACTTCGTCAGGCACGTCGCGGGCAGTTAGTCGCCGGCTGATTGCCCACTGAGCGCCGGACTTGCCCTGGATATCGTTGATGCGCGGCTCGCTGCAGAGCACGATGCTAAACAGGCGGAGCCGGGTGTCCTGGCCGAAGTCATATTGCTCTTCATAGGACTGCGGCGGGATCGGGTGATGCACGAGACGAAAGACACGCGCCGTGACCTGCGGCACCGCATGTGTCAATGTCGTCAGATCCGTCTGCCAGCCGTGCCTGGGGTACTGCATCGTGCCGATGCGGCGGAAGGTCTTGCCGTCGTCGCTGGCTTCGATGACCAAGCTGTTGGCCGCCCGATATACCCCGGGCGCGAAACCCGGTGGCGAGGGTGTGTGCACGGTGATCGAACGCAGCGTGAACGGCCGGTCGAACTCGTACTGAATCCACGACGGCCCGCCGGTCGAGACCTTTTGCCAGTCGACGACCTGTTCGAGATTGCCCGGATCGCCGATCAGCGCCGGATCGACGACCTTCAACGGCACGTCGGTGGTGATCCTGGCCCGCCGCGTGTAGCTGGTCTCGTCCCACTCGGCCGGCCAGGGCAGCGCCAGGGTGGCGATGTCGCGATAATAATCGTGCAAGGCGTGCGGTTGCGGCATCGGTCCGTGCAGCGCGGTACCGCCGGCGAGGGCCCGATGAGTCCACACGACGCGCTGCATCGACAATTCGGGGGTGATCCAAGGTCCCCCGGCCGTCCCCCAGCCGTCGCAGTCGTTGAGCGCCAGGCGCATATCGAGCCGCGCGCATTCGTGGACGGCGTGCTCGAACAAGGACCACCAGAGGGGGGTCAGCGCATTGGCCGGTGGGCTCACCAGCGAGTGCGGGCCACTCTTGCCGATGGTGAAGAGCATGGGCGTGCGGATCCCCGCCGCATGCATCGCCTCGAGGTCGGCGGTTATGCCGGCCCGGGTCGCCTGGCCGCCGAGCCAGTACCAGTAGACGCCAGGACTGGCGCTTTCGGGTGGATGCTCGAAGTCGCGCAGAAGGTGCATGCGCGCATCGGCGGCGGTGCCCGCGTCGAGCGCGCCAGCCGACGCGGCTCGCGAGGCAGACGGGACACCGAGCAGCGGTGCGGCGATGCCGCCGGCGGCAAGCTGCAGAAACGCTCGCCGGTCGAGGGGCGCGCCCCCCGTCCCGGTGCCGTTCACCGGGCGTTCGCTACGCTCATCCCTCATCTGTCATGCCCCAAAGCGCGGCCCACGAATCCCATATTGTGGGCTATGATTCCATTGATTGAAACTCTCTCATGGCGTCGCCGTAAGCCCCTGGTGTCGATGGCGCGTTCGGAGAAGCGCATGCAGCCGATGCTTCAAAGTTCTCGTTCTCACCACGGAATGTACCGGCCGGGGCGGCCGCTGCGCGCGCTGCTGCTCACCGCATGCCTCGCGGGTCTGCCCGGCATGGCGACCGCCGCTGCGCCGCCGCCGCTGCTGCTCGGCACCGCATGGTATCCCGAGCAATGGCCGCAAGCGCGCTGGCCGAAGGATCTCGCCCTGATGCAGGCGGCGCACATCCACGTGGTGCGGGTCGGGGAGTTCGCCTGGAGCACCTTCGAGCCGCGCCAGGGTGTGTATCACTTCGGCTGGCTCGAGCGCGCCATCCGCGAGGCGGCCCGCCACCACATCTTCGTGGTGATCGGCACGCCCACCGCCGCCCCGCCGGCGTGGCTGACCAGCCGATATCCGCAGACGCTGCGCGTCAATGCCGATGGCCGGCGCGCCCAGCACGGCAACCGGCAGCAGTTCTCCTTCTCGAGCCCCCTGTACCGCAAGTTCTGCCGCGACATCGCCGCGCGGCTGGCGAAGCGCTTCGGGCACGACCCCGACGTCATCGGCTGGCAGATCGACAACGAAATGGGCCCGCCCTCGTTCGATGCCGGAACCCGCCGGCGGTTTCACGCCTGGCTGCGCCGCAGGTACCACACCATCGCCGCGCTGAACCGGCATTGGACCACCGCGTACTGGAGCCAGACGTACGAGCACTTCAGCCAGGTACCGATGCGCGCCCGGGGCGAGAACCCCGGGCTGCTGCTGGACTTCAAGCGCTTCGTGAGCGCCACCTGGGCGAGCTACACGGAGAATCAAATCCAGGTCATTCGCCGCTACGCCGCGCCGCGCCAGTTCATCACCACCAACACGACCCACTGGGGCGATCAGTTCGACCAATACACGATCAGCCGGGAGCTGACGCTCGCCTCCTGGGACGATTACGTCCCGGGCGGTCATTATCGATGGCTCGAGAACGCCGTCCAGGACGATCTGGTACGCGGCTACAAGCGCCGGGATTTCTGGGTCATGGAGACGCAGCCGGCGTTCGTCGACTGGGCACCGGTCAACGCGGCGCTGCCGCCGTACGCCATGCAAGAGCTGGCCTGGCAGGATGTCGGGCACGGCGCCAACGCGGTGCTGTACTGGCAGTGGCGCAGCGCGCTCAATGGCCAGGAGCAATACAACGGCACGCTGGTCGGGCCGGGCGGAGAGCCGGTGCCCGCCTACCGGGTCGTGAGCGCCATCGGCGCGCAGTTCGCGCTCGCCGGTCCGGCGCTCGCGGGTACGAGCCCGCACAGCCGCGTGGCGATGCTGCAGTCGTACGCCAGCCGCTGGGCCATCGGTTTTCAACGGCAGACGGTTCGTTTCGGCGTCGTCCGCGAATTCACGGCCTTCTACGAGCCGCTCGAGCGGTTCGCGCAGTCGGTCGACGTGATCTCCCCGAACGCGCCCCTGCGGGGCTACCGGCTGGTGGTCGCACCGGCGCTCAACGTGCTCTCGCGCGCCGAGGCGCGCCATCTGTCGGAATACGTGCGCGCGGGCGGCCATCTGGTGTTGGGTCCGCGCAGCGGCATGAAGGACCCTTACGACGCGCTGTGGACCGAGCGGCAGCCCGGTCCGCTCGTGCCGCTGCTCGGCGGCCACGTCGGGCAGTATTACGCGCTGCTGACGCCCGTGCCGCTCGCCGGGGCGCTCGGCTCGGGACGCGCCTCCGTCTGGGCGGAAACGCTGGTTCCGCAAGCGCCCGGCACGCGCGTGTCGATGCGCTACGGCAAGAGCAACGGCTGGCTGGACGGCAAACCGGCCATCATTACGCGGCACGTCGGCAAAGGAAGCATCACATACATCGGCGCGTGGCTCGATCCGCCGCTGATGCGCACCGTGATCGATGAGCTGGCCCGGGCCGCGCACGTGCACCCTCTGCTTCCTGACGTCGCACGCAACGTGGAAGTGTGCGAGCGCACCGGTGACGGCAAACGGGTGTGGATTCTCATCAACCATGGGCACCGCGCGCACACCGTCCACCTCCCGGCACCGGCCTCTCCGGTGCTGACCGGCGGTCCGGTCCGCGAGACAGTGGTTCTCGCTCCGCATCAGGTCAACGTGCTTCTGGCCCCGCTCACATGAGACGCTTCGCCCGATCGCCCCTGGCATGCGTGGCGGCCTGCGCCACACTGATGGGCGCGCCCGGCATCCGTCCGGCGCACGCTGCGGCGACGCCCTCGCGCAATCCATCCCCTGCCCTGCGCACCGCGCTCGGCCGCCTCTGGCTCGGCGCGGCCTGGTATCCGGAACAGTGGCCGCGGTCGCGCTGGCCGAAGGACCTGGCGCTGATGCAGGCCGCCGGCATCAACGTCGTGCGCGTCGGCGAGTTCGCCTGGAGCGCGCTCGAGCCGCGCCAGGGCGATTACCACTTCGGTTGGCTCGAGCGCGCCATCGCCGCGGCCGCCCGCCACCACATCTACGTGGTGATCGGCACGCCGACCGACGCTCCACCGGCGTGGCTGACGAGCCGCTACCCGCAGGTGCTGCGCGTCCATGCCGACGGACGGCGGGCCCAGCACGGCAACCGCCGGCAGTTCTCGTATGCGAGCCCGCTCTATCGGAGATTCTGCCGCGACATCGTCACGCGCCTGGCGAAGCGCTTCGGACACAACCCGGACGTCATCGGCTGGCAGATCGGCAACGAGTACACCGACGAGTCCTACGATCCCGGCACACGGCGGCAATTCCAACAGTGGCTGAGACACCGCTTCGGCACGCTCGCGGCGCTGAACCGGGCCTGGACCACCGCGTACTGGAGCCAGACCTACAGCGCGTGGAATCAGATTCCGCTCAACGCTCGGCCCGGCAATCCCGGCCTGCTGCTGGCGCACCGGCGATTCGTCACCGCCACCTGGCTCGGCTTTCAGCGCAATCAGCTCGAGGCGCTGCGCGCGCACATCGCACCGCGGCAGTTCGTCACCACGAACATCGGCGGACTCGGGTGGAGCGCTAACTGGGACCACTATGCGATCACCCGCCCCCTCGATATCGCGGCCTGGGACGATTACGTCGGCGAGGGCCAGCTCGACGCCTACCGCAACGGCGCCATGAGCGATTTCGTGCGCGGCTGGAAACGCCGGGACTACTGGGTGATGGAGGCGCAGCCGGGCTTCGTCGACTGGGCGCCGGTGAGCAATTCGCTGGTCAAGGGCGGCGTGCGCGCCATGACCTGGGAGTCGATCGGACACGGCGCCGACGCGGTGCTGTTCTGGCAGTGGCGCAGCGCGCTCGGCGGCCAGGAGCAGTACCACGGCACGCTGGTCGGACCGGACGGCGAGCCCGAGCCGCTGTACGCTCAGGCTCAGCGCATCGGCCGCGAATTCAAACGGGCGTCCGCCGTCATCGCCGGCACCGCGCCGCGCTCCCGGGTCGCGCTGCTGTTCGCCTACGCCAGCCGCTGGGCGATCGAGTTCCAACGCCAGAGCCGGCGCTACGACCAGTTGAAGGTGCTGCTGGATTATTACCGTCCGCTCGAGAGCCTCACTCACTCGGTGGACATCGTCCCGGCGAGCGCACCGCTCGCGGGGTACAAAGTCGTGTTCGCCCCCAGCCTGAACGTCATATCGGCGAAACTGGCGCGCCACCTGCGCGCCTACGTGCTGGGCGGCGGCGTGCTGGTGCTCGGGCCGCGCAGCGGCATGAAGGACCGGTACGACCGGCTCAACGTCCAGCGCCAGCCGGGCCCGCTGGTGCCGCTGCTCGGCGGGCGGGTACAACAGTATTACGCTCTGGACAAACCCGTCGCGGTCGCCGGCGCGGCTGGTCGCGGCACTGGGCGGATCTGGGCGGAGGCCCTGACGCCGCTGTCGCCCGCGACGCACGTCCTGCTGCGCTACGGGGCGGGAAACGCCTGGCTCAGCGGCGAGCCGGCCGCGATCGAGCACCGCTATGGCCAGGGCGCCATCATTTATCTCGGCACGATCCTCGATGGCCCACTGATGCACGCCTTCGTCCAGCGGCGGCTCGCCGCCGCGGGCGTGCGCTCACCGTTCGGCGAGTTGCCGCCCGGCATTGAGCTGATGCGCAGGGTTGGCGCCGGCCGGGAGGTGGTCATCGTCATCAATCACGGCGAGGCGGCCCGCAAAGTCCGCCTGCCCTACTCGATGCACGATGTGCTGCATCCCGGACACATCGTGAGTACGCTACAGCTCGACACGCAGGGCGTCGCGGTCCTCGAGCGCGCCTCTCCGGATTGAGTCATTACGCAGGTATCCACGCCTTGCAGTCCAAAGAGTCCGACATGCCATATCGCCGTAGTTCCGGTCAGCCGCGCGTAGCCGACTTCGCCCGGACCCTGAAGTTTTCGGTGCTGGCCGCGCTCGCTCTGATATTGAGCGCACACGCCTCCGGAGCCGTTGCCGCGGCAGCGCCCGTCCCGCAGGCGCGCAGCGTCCATACATTCCCGCCCTTGTGGGATGAGCCGAAGGATTACGAGCGGCTGCTGCGCCGCCAGATGCGCAAAGTCGCCGACGGCGCGCACCATGGACCCTTCGAGCCCACCTGGCGCTCGCTCGAGGGCTATCGCGCGCCACGCTGGTTCCGCAACGCGAAGTTCGGCATCTTCATTCACTGGGGCGTGTTCTCGGTGCCAGCGTTTCAGAACGAATGGTACTCACGCAACATGTACGTGAAAGGCTCGCCGGCGTATGAGTATCAGCGGGCGGTGTACGGTCCGCAGTCGAAATTCGGCTACAAGAATTTCATTCCGAAGTTCACGATGTCGAAATTCGACCCCAAGGCCTGGGCCGCGCTGTTCAAGCGCGCCGGCGCCCGCTACGTGGTGCCGGTCGCGGAGCATTCCGATGGCTTTGCCGACTACGATTGCAAATTCACGCTGTGGAACTCGGTGCGCATGGGCCCCGGGCGCGACCTGGTCGGCGAGCTGGAAAAAGCGGTGCACGCCGATGGCCTGCGCTTCGGCGTCTCCTCGCACCGCGCCGGACACTGGTGGTGGTTCAACCCGGGGACGAAATACCCGTCAGACGTCGACGATCCCCGCTACGCCGGCTTGTATGGCCCCGCGGAGCCGATGGGTCTGCCCGGCTCGCACGGCTCCGGCGAGCCCAATCCGGGCCAGTTGCAGGACTGGCTGCCGCCGTCGAAGGCGTTCCTGCGGGACTGGCTGGCGCGCAGCACCGAGTTGGTCGATGAGTATCATCCCGATCTGCTGTACTTCGACTGGTGGATCGACCAGCCCGCATTCGCACCCTACCTGAAGCGGATGGCGGCGTATTACTACAACGCAGCGGCCGCCCATCACCAGGGCGTGGTCCTGACGTACAAGATGCGCGCCTTCCCGCCCGGGGCGGCCGTACTGGATATCGAGCGAGGCAAGCTCGATTCGCTGCGGCTGCGGCCCTGGCAGACCGGCACCTCGGTGAGCCTGGATTCGTGGGGTTACGTGCGCGACGACCACTATCGCACCGCCCGCTCGCTGCTCACCGATCTGATCGACATCGTCAGCAAGAACGGCAACATGCTGCTCAACATCGGGCCGCGGGCCGACGGCACGATCCCTGCGAAAGTACGTCGCATCCTGCTGCGGATGGGCGCGTGGCTTACGGTCAACGGACAGGCGATCTACGGCACCCGCCCGTGGGTGCTTTACGGCGAGGGGCCGACGAGTGCGCCCAAGGGACGGGATGCCGGCCAGAAGTACACGTCGGCGGACATCCGCTTTACGCAGAAGCACGGCGTGCTGTATGCCCTGGGCCTCGCCCGGCCGGGCGATGGGAAGGTGCTGATCCGGGTGCTCTACGCCGCGACGCCCTATTTGCCGGGTCCCATCGCCCATGTCAGTCTGCTCGGCGATCCGGTACCGGTCCGCTGGCGGCAGACGGCCGATGGCCTTACGGTGCGGCTGCCGCCTTCGCACAGCGACATGCCGTATGCGTTGAAGATCCTCACCCGCCCGGCCGCCGGGCATTCGATGCGCTGAGGGAGGCATCATGCTGCTCGAAGGCAAGAAAGTCCTGATCACCGGCGCCTCGCGCGGCATCGGCCGCGCGACCGCCATCGAGTGCGCGCGCCACGGCGCGGACATCGGCCTGAACTGGTTCAAGGACCGGGAAGGGATCGACGAGACGCTGGCGGAGGTCGCGCGGCTGGAACGGCGGGCGGTCGAGGTGGAAGGCGATGTGGCGCTGGCGGAATCCGCCGAGCGCTTCGTGTCGCGCGCCGCCGGGGCGCTGGGCGGCGTCGATGTGTTCGTGAGCAACGCCGGCATCTGTCCGTTCCATGCCTTTCTGGACACCCCCATCGAGGTCTTCGAGCGGACCATGGCGGTGAACCTGCACGGCGCCTACTACATGACGCAGGCGGCGGCCCGGCGGATGAAAGACCAGGGCACGGGCGGCGCGTTGATCGCCATCAGCTCCATCAGCGCGCTGGTGGGCGGCGGCTTGCAGGCGCACTACACCCCGACCAAGGCGGGCGTGCACTCCCTGATGCAGTCGTGCGCCATCGCGCTCGGTCCGTATGGGATCCGGTGCAATTCCGTCATGCCCGGCACCGTTGCGACGGACATCAACAAGGAGGATCTGGCCGATCCGGCCAAGCGGGCGTACATGGAGAAGCGCATTCCCCTCGGGCGGCTGGGCGAGCCGCGCGATGTGGCCGGCTGCGTGGTGTTTCTGGCTTCGGATCTCGCCCGCTACGTGACGGGCGCCTCGGTGCTGGTCGACGGCGGGCTGTTCGTCAACCTGCAGTAGGGCGGTTCTCTACGTGAAGAAGGCGAAGCGCCGGCCATCCTGGCACGGCGCCCCGCCAGGGGGCCGGAAGCGACTCAGCCGTTCCAGGGCCGCGAGCGCGCCACGGAGATGGCACGGTCATCGTGCGGCCATTTGCCGCTCACGCAGCAATAGAATTGATACAGCGTGTCGTCCGCGTAAATGATCGATGGTTTGTGCGCAAAGTCGTCGTCGATCGATCCCGGCGGACCCACGTCGAGCATGATCTCCGGCACCTTGGTCAGGTGATACGGGTCCTGGCCCAGGGCGAGCAGGTCGCGCGCGTGCCCGTCGTTGGCGAAGCCGTAGTAATACATGCCCCACCACGGGCCCCAGCGGACCACGAACGGATCGCTCGCAAAGCGCGCGTCCCAGGCCCGCGGGCCGCCGTGACGGAGGACGGGGTTGCCGGGGTAGCGGGTCCACGTCTTCAGGTCCGGCGAGGTGGCAATGCCGGTCTGTTCGTGCCAGTCCCTGGAATCGTTGGTCTTGCCGTTGTAGAAAATGTAGTACAGATCGCCGCTCTTGATCAGATCGGCCTTGTAGAGGCCGCCGGCTTCCCAGGCAAGCGTCGGATCGGGTCTCAGGATCGGCTCGGTGATCTCCCAGTGATACAGGTCCTTGCTGTACGCCAGCCCGATCACACCCGGCCCCTGCTCGTAGCCCGGGTGCGGACAGGCGAACCAGGTGGCCACGTAGCGGCCATCAACCTTGATCAGCGAGCCTCGAGAGTGCAAGCCGTCCTCCCGCAGGATCGACATCATCGCAATGTTGTAGCGCGTGACGGGGTTGCGGGGATCGCGCCGCAGGATCAGGCCGGCGCGCCGCCAATGCACGAGGTCGTCGGATTCAGCCAGCCCGCTCTGGTAGCCGATGCCGTCGAAGCCTATGTACGTCATGTAATAGCGGCCGCCGTTCTCGAACACGAACGGACAGTCGACCAAGAGCCGGTCGAAGCTGCCGGCCACGCCCGAGCGCGTGAGGATCCGCCGCTCGAGCTTGTACGGTGTGCGAAACGGCTGGATGTCCGGCAGGCGCGCGGCCGGTTTCCCGGCCGCGCGCTTCACCGTCAGTCCCGTGCCGGCCGCCGCCAGCAGTCCGGTCAGAAGATTCCGTCTTTGGGTGTCAACCATGACTGTTTCCGGGGCTCCCCCTAGAACTTGACGTTCACTCCCGCCATGATTTCACGGTCATCGATGCTCGCTCCCTGCGGCAGGGTTGGGACTCCATAGTACGACACGATCTTCGTGCGCAGCAGATTGGAGCCATCGACGTACACCGATACGTTGTGGTCGACTTTGTAGCGCAGCGAGGCGTCCAGCCAGCCGTAGGCCTTCGTATAGATCGGATTGGCCGCGAGCTGGGCGGTCGATCCCGTGTACAACGAAGTATAGAAATCATCACGCCAATTGTATGCGACCCGGAGCTGCACCGGCCCCTTCTGGTAGATGCCGATCAGGTTGTAGCTGTCCTTCGACAGGCCCGGCAGCGTGGTCGACTGGCCCGCCACCGCCGTCGGCGCGACCGCCTTGAGGTAGGTATAGTTGGCCGCGAAGCCCAGTCCGCTCAGCCAGCCCGGCAGGTTGCGGAAGAACTGCTGGTAGCCGATTTCCGCACCCTTGATGGTCGCATCGCCGCCATCCACCGCACCGGTGAGATTGTAAGTGACGTGGTTGATGACGAATGCGTTCTGCTGCGTCTCGGAGAGCCAGAAGTTGTGCAGCTTCTTGTAGAAGAGATCCGCGGTGACCGCCGCGCCGGGCTCGAAGTAGTACTCGAGTGACGTGTCGAACTGCGTGGCGGTCGTGCGCTTCAGATTGGGATTGCCGCCGCTCGCCGCCCCTTGCGCGGGCAGGAGAGCGATCGACGGTCGGATCTGGCTGAAGTCAGGATAGGCGACGACCTTGGAGGCCGCGATGCGCCACTGCAGGTCGGGTCTCAGCTTGAACAGCAGGTTGAGGCTGGGCAGCGGATCGGTCTCCCCGTGCGAGAAGCTCGCTGGTGTGTAAACCCCGGCGGTGCCGAGCTCGCCGTGCATGAAGTCCTCGTGCCGAACGAGGCGCACGCCGATATTGCCCGACATCGGAATGCCGATGTTCTTCTCGAAATTCAACTGCACGAAGGCTGCGTAGGTACGCTCGTCGATGTTGTAATCGGCGGTACCATTGTCGGTCGGCGGCGGCGCCCCGAATGCCTGGTAGACGGTATTCGGGCTGTAATGCAGCAGACCCGGGTTGAAGACGATGTACGGCGGATTGACCCGGGTCGACGAGCCGTCCGCGAAGAACGGGCTCAGCGGCACATGGCCGAACCACTGCGGATTGGCCTGGACCTGGCTGGTGACGATGTTGGCGAATGTGGACGCCTGGTTGAAGGTGTCCTTGCGGTCGGCCCAGCGTATGCCGCCCTCGACCGACGTCAGGAAGCCGCTCGGCAAGACGTAGCTGGCATTGAGGCTGGCGGCGGTTTCGCTGCCGCGGAAATGCTGCTCCGTATCGTACAGGTAGCTCTGGTACGCATAGGGCGATCCCCCGTAGTAACTGAGGTCCAGGGGATTCATGCCGGTGACGCTCGAGATGGTCACGCCCGACAGGGAGTTGGTCTGTGTCAGGACCGGCGGGTTCGGCTGCTGGGGACCGAAGGCGCCGACAAAGACGGCGGGATTGTTCAGACGCTCGGTGGCCTTGGCGTAGCTGAGATCACCCTTGACGGTCCATTGGCCGGGGGTCCACTTGGCATGCAGGTTGAACTGGCGATTGACGTCCTCGACGGTGCGCCACGCGCCCACGGTGCCGATCAGTGCATTCTGGAAGCTGATTTTCTGTACGTCGTTCGTGCCCGGGAACAGCGTTACCGAGCCCGGCACGATCTGGTTCTGGACGCCGGCGAGCCCGGCCTGGTAGCCCGGAAGATCCTGGATGTAGAGCGTGTACTGATTCTGCGCCCAGACGAAATCCTCGCTCGATGCTTCGGCGTAGGTCTGGAAGTCCTCCGTGGGCTGCCATTGCAGCACCGCATCGAAACCGATGCGGCGGCGGTTGCCGACGAACATCGTGTTGTAGACGCCGCTGGTGAAGTCGACCGTCTTTCCGGGTACGGCAGTGGTGCTGGTGTCGATCGTATTGTTGGTGATGCCGTCCTCGCGGTAGGCGCGATCGTGGTAGGTGAAATCGAGCAGCGCACCGAACTTGCCGGCGCTCGTGTTCCAGACGTCGCTCGCCAGCACGTTGAAATTCGGCTTGGTCGCACCGCTCATGTCGGAGTAGGTTCCGCCGGCGCTCAGGTTGAGTCGCGGACCATGGAAATCGAATGGCCGGTGCGTGCGCAGATTGACGGTGCCGGCGAGGCCGCCGGCGATCAGGCTCGCCGTGGGATCCTTGTACACCTCGATGCTCGCGAGCAACGCCGACGGAATGTCTTCGAGGTTCAGCACGCGGTCGCCCTGGGCGCTGAAGACTTCGCGACCGTTGAGGGTCGTCTCGGCGTAGGGCAGGCCGCGGATTTCGTAGCCGCTCAGGATGACGGAGCCGCCGATGTTGACCCTGCCGCCGCCCTGGCCGAGCTCGCGACCGATCTGGACACCCGGAATACGCTGGATGGCGTCGATGGCGGTGACATCGGGGAGCTTGCCGATCTGCGAGGCGACGATGGCATCGACGATGGTATTGGAGAAGCGCTTCATGTTGAGCGCGCTCTCCATGCTCTCTCGCAGGCCGGTGACGACGATTTGCTGCAGGACGACAGGCGTCTCGGATGCCTTGTTCTTCTGAACGGTCCCCGCCGAGCCGGCGGGCGCGGCCTGGGCGGCGGGTCCGGCGGTTTTGGCCCACGCGGGTACGGCGCCGGCCATTGCCAGAGCGACGGCCCCGGACACGAGCCTTGACGTGAACTTCATGATCATTCCCCCTCGGTCAGTTGGTGCGAAGCAGTTGCGAAAACCCCTGATGCCGCCGCGCTGCGCGGTGGCATCCCCCCTGTCGGATCGTTTACAGGCGGACGATATCTTCGTATATAAATATAAATACCACTGCCGACCGGGGCGGCGCAAGAGGAATCTCATAATATGAGACGAATGATCATATTCCTGGACGTCTCGATCTGTGGGGGCCACGCCACATGACCTCGCGCCGGGATCTGCTGAGGCTGCTGGCGCTCGGTACCCCGCTCGCCACGGTGCCGGATCAGACGAGTGCCGCGGCCCGGACGGCCGGGCACTGTAGCGTCGCCGCGGAGAATCTTCGCATCGAATGGCGCGATGCCCCGCTCGGCATCGATGTGCCGCGGCCGCGCTTTTCCTGGACGCTCGCCCCGCGTGAGACCGGGCGAATGCTCGGGCAAAGCGGGTGCCAGGTGATCGTGGCGCACTCCCGGCGGTCGATCCGCGCCGGCCATGGCGATGTGTGGGACAGCGGCAAGCGCGCGGGCGCCGATCCGCGCATCGTGCCGGATCGTGATCTGCCATTCGCTGCGCAGAGCACGTACTGGTGGGCGGTGCGCGTCTGGGATCAGTGCGGCCGGCGCGGTGAGCTCAGTCCGCCGGCGCCCTTCGCGACCGGTATCCTCGATGCGGCCGACTGGCGCGCCCAATGGATTTCGGACGGACAGGATGGCCCGCCGAGCCCCCTGCCTCCGCCCGCCATCTACCGCGGACCGTCGTCCAAACCCCGGCCAATGCCTCTGTTGCGGCGCGACTTCTCGCTCGGCAAGCCGCTGAAGCGCGCGTTGGTGTCAATTTGCGGGCTCGGCCAGTACGCGCTGTACGTCAACGGCCGGCCCGCCACCGGCAGTGTGCTCAATCCCGGCTGGACGGATTATCGGAAAACGATTCTCTACGACACCTTCGATATCACGCCGCTGCTGAAACCAGGTCATAACGTGCTCGGCGTCATGCTCGGGAACGGGTTCTTCAACGTCGAGAAATACCCGGGACGGTACACCAAACTGGTCGGCAGCTTCGGGCGACCGAAGCTCATTCTGCGGCTGCGGCTGCTGTTCGCCGACGGCAGCGAGGGTCTCGTGGTCAGTGATGAATCCTGGCGGACACACCCCGGTCCCATCGTGCTCTCTTCTGTATATGGCGGTGAGGACTTCGACGCGCGGCGCGAGCCGGACGGCTGGGACCGTCCCGGTTTTGCCGCGGACCACTGGTCGCGCGCGATGCTCGTCTCGAGCCCCGGCGGGCGGCTGCGGGCGCAGAATGTGCCGCCGGTGGTGGTGGCGCGCACGCTCGCGCCGGTCGCGATCACACGACCCAAGCCCGGCGTGTACGTGTACGACCTCGGCGAGAACTTCTCCGGCTGGCCGGCGATCGCCGTGCGCGGTCCGGCCGGGCGTACCGTGCGCCTGCTGCCGGGCGAGCTGCTCGATGCCCAGGGCTGCGTGACCCAACGGAGCGCCGCCGCACGCCCCGGCGACGCGGTCTGGTTTACATACACCCTCGACGGGACGGGTATCGAGCGTTGGCGCCCGCGTTTCAGCTACTACGGCTTCCGCTATGTCCAGGTCGAGGGTGCGGCCCCGGGCGGCGAGAACGGTCCCGGGGAGCCCGAGCTGATCCGGCTGGACGGCGAGTTCCTGCACGATGCCCTGCCTCGGATCGGCACGTTCGAGACCGGGCAGCCGCTGCTGCAGCGCATCCACCGGCTGATCCTGCAGGCGCTGCTCAGCAACACCTTCAGCGTGCTCACCGACTGTCCTCACCGCGAGAAGTTGGGGTGGCTGGAGCAGACCTATCTCAATGCCGACACCGTCTTCTACAACGAGGAGGCGGTGACGCTCTACGAGAAGATGCTGGGCGACATGATGGACAGCCAGCTGCCCTCCGGCGTGGTTCCGAGCATCGCGCCGGAATACCTGGCGTTTCTCGACGCCGACGGCGCCAGCTCGGCGTTCCGCGACTCCCCGGAGTGGGGCTCGGCGATCGTGCTCGCGCCGTGGGCCGCGTACCGTTTCACCGGCGACCGGCGTCTGCTCGAGACCGGCTATCCCGCCATGTGCCGCTACGCGGCCTATCTGGCCTCCCGCGCACGGGACCATCTGCTCGACTACGGGCTCGGCGACTGGTTCGACTGGGGACCCGCGCCGCCGGGCGAATCCCAGCTCACCGGCAAACGGCTCACTGCCTCGGCCACGTACTGCCGGCTGCTGGCGACGCTGTCGGGCATCGCGCGAATTCTCGGCCGCCCGGCCGACGCGGGCCGCTATGCACGCCGCGCCGTTGCGGTGCGCCGCGCGTTCAACCGGGCCCTGTTCGACCCGGCGACCCATCAATACGGCTCCGGCAGTCAAACGGCCAACGCCATGCCGCTCGCGCTCGGGCTCGTCCCGGCCGGCCAACGCGCGGCGGTGCTCGGAAATCTGGTCGCCGATATCCGCGCCCATCACGACCACGTGACGGCCGGAGATATTGGTTACCTGTACGTCATTCTCGCCCTGATGCGCGCGGGCCGCGGCGACGTGCTACTCGACGTCCTCACACAGACCACGGCGCCGAGCTACGGCTATCAGCTCAGCCGCGGCGCGACGGCCCTCACGGAAACCTGGAACGCCAATCCGGACAATTCACAGAATCACTTCATGCTCGGTCAGGCGGAAGCCTGGCTCTACGGCGGGCTCGCCGGACTGCGCATCGACATGCACCGCCCGGCGACCGAGCGCATTTGGATCGCGCCCCAGCCCGTGCGGGGGGTGCCCGCCGCGTCGGTCCGCTATCGCAGCGTGCAAGGCGAGATCGTATGCGCCTGGCGCAAGAGTCCCGACCAGACCCGCCTGCGGCTGCTCGTCGACATCCCTGCCGGCGCCAAAGCCACCATAGCGATTCCCACCCACAGCGCCGCGGACGTCCGGGAAGGGGGTCGGCCACTCGCACACGTCTACGGTGTCCTCCATGTGCGCACGGCGGCCGGCAAGACTCTGGTCACGATCGGCTCGGGCCGCTATGAGTTCGACGCGCCGCTGGGGTGAGCCGCTGAAATCCCGCGCAGGGCCGCGGCCATCGTTGCACGGCCGGCTGGGCCGAGCCGCATCATCGGGTCATTTCCCGATGCAGAAACTGCTGAAAATCCGCCCGAGCAGATCCTCGCTGGTGAACTCGCCGGTAATCTCGCTCAAGGCCTGCTGGGCGCCGCGCAACTCCTCGGCGACCAGCTCGCCGGCGCGGCTGTCGCGGAGCCTGCGCTCGGCATCCTCGACCTGGCGACGCGCCCGCGCCAGGGCATCCAGGTGACGCTGCCGGGCCGAGACCGTTTCGCCTTCCAGCGTCTTGAATCCCACGCAGCTCTTCAGGTGGGTGCGCAACCCTTCCATCCCGGCGCCGGTCAGGGCGGAAATGGCCACGCGGGGCGGACCCGAAAGGGTATCGGCCAAAGGGATTCCGGCGGCCAGGTCGCACTTGTTGAGCACGAGAGTCACCGGCACATCCGCGGGCAATCGGGGCTTCTCCTGCGAGTAGGCGCGTGCCTCCGGGTCTTCGACGAGGTCCACGACGAACAGGACGCGATCGGCGCAGCGCATCTGCTCGTGCGCTCGCCGTATGCCTTCCGCCTCTACGACGTCCGCCCCGTCGCGCAGGCCCGCGGTATCGAGCACGTGCAACGGCATGCCATCGATGTGGATGCGCTCCCGCACGATATCGCGTGTCGTACCGGGTATGGGCGTCACGATGGCCGCGTCGTAGCCGGCCAGGCGGTTGAGCAGACTCGACTTGCCCGCATTCGGACGGCCGGCGATCACGATCGTCATGCCTTCGCGCAGCAGCCTGCCCTGCCGCGCGCTCTGCTCGATGGCATCGAAGTGATCGCGCACCGCCTGGAAACGCTCGCTGATCTGGCGGTCGGCCAGGAAATCGAGCTCTTCCTCCGGGAAGTCGATCGCCGCTTCGACATAGGTGCGCAAATCGATCACCGCGTCGGTGAGCCCGCGCACCATGGCGGAAAACTCCCCCTGGAGCGAGCGCATGGCGGCGCGCGCGGCCTCGCGCGAGCCTGCGTCGATCAGATCCGCGATAGCCTCGGCCTGGGCGAGGTCGAGCTTGCCGTTGAGGAAGGCGCGCAGGGTGAACTCGCCCGGCTGCGCCCGGCGCGCGCCGAGCTCGATGACTCGGGCCACGAGCGCCTCGAGCACCATCGGCCCGCCATGGCCCTGGACCTCCAACACGTGCTCGCCGGTGTACGAGCGGGGCGAGGGAAAGAACAGAGCCAGGCCGGCGTCGAGCGGCTCCCGGCTCGCATCGAGAAAGCGGGCGAACCGGGCGGTGCGTGGCGGCGGCAGCTCGCCGAGCAGCACGGCGGCGATCTCGGGCACCTTGGGTCCGGAGACGCGCACGATGCCGATGCCGCCGCGTCCCGGTGGAGTTGCCGGCGCCACGATGGTATCCACGCGCGTCATGCGCACAAGATTACCGCAGATGCCTGTGTTCCGGAGGCTCCGGCGTTTATGTGGGACGCTTCGCGACAGCGATGCGGCGGTTGATGTTCCACTGCTGCGCGATCGACAGCAGGCTGTTAACCACGTAGTAGAGCACCAGGCCGGAGGGAAAGAACGCGAACAATGCCGCCATGGCGACCGGCATGACCATCATGACCTTGGCCTGGACCGGGTCGGGCGGAGCGGGGTTGAGCCTGTACTGCAGGACGCCGGCCACGGCCATGATGCCCGGCAGGATGAAGTACGGGTCGCGCGCCGAGAGGTCGTGGATCCAGAGCACGAATGGCGCCTGGCGCAGCTCGGCGCTGTACAGCAGCACGAAGTAGAAGGCGATGAACACCGGTAGCTGCAGAATCATCGGCAGGCAGCCCGAGACGGGGTTGACCTTCTCGCGCTTGTAGACCTCGATCATTGCGCGGCTGAGCTTTTCCTTGTCGTCCTTGTACGTTTCCTGGATGTTCTTGATGCGCGGCCCCAGCGCCTTCATCTTGGCCATCGACCGGCCGCTGGCTTCCGACAGCGGATAGAACACCAGCTTCAGGAGCAGGGTCACCAGGATGATGGCCACGCCCCAGTTGCCCGTGATGCGATGCACCTGGCTGAGCAGCCAGAACAGCGGCCGCGCGAGGATGGCGTACCAGCCGGATATGGCGAGATACGTCAGGGTGGGATCGGCCTTCTCGAGCTGTGCCTGCAGCGTCGGCCCGACGTACAGGCTCTGGCTCAGAGTGAGCGTACCGCCCGGCGCGACGGTATGGGCCGGGCCCACGGCGGCGATCGCGTAGTCGGTCCCGGAAGCGTGGGATGTGAAGCGATATGCGCCGCCCTTGGGAGGCACGACGGCGCTCACGAAATCGTGCTGCGGGACGGCGATCCAGCCGTTGGTGACGACCTTCTCGTAGTGTTGATAGTCGGAGCTCGCCGGATCGAGCTCGAGATACTTGTGGCCGTTCCAGATCGAAGGCCCGTGGTAGGACTCGCTGTTGGGGTTGAAGTAGCTGTGCTTGGTGCGCGGATCGTTTCGGAAAAGCTGCGCGTATTGCGAAGCCTGCCAGGGCGAGGCGCCGTGATTGTGGATGGTGTACTCGAGGCCGATCCGGTAGGAGTCCGGCCGGAACACGAATGTCTTGGTGACGGTGACGCCGCCGCTGCTCCAGGTGAGCGGCACCCGCAGCTCTTTCGCGCCATCGAGCCGGTAATCGAGGCGCGGCGCGCTGTATAGCGCCGCCTGGTCCGGATGAGCCGCGCCGGCCGGGCCGGTCAGCCCCGTCTGCAGCAGGTATTCGGTCGCGGAGTCGGTGTTTTCCAACCGGACCCGCGCGGACTTGCCCTCGATCTTCGCGTACTTCAGCAGGTCGACCCTGACCAGTGTACCGCCCTGGGTGCTGATCTCGAGGTCATAGACATCGGTCCGGACATGAATCAAAGGCGCCTGAGCGCTGGGCGCACCAACGGGTACCGGCGTCGCCACGTGCGTCGCGGGTGTCGCGGGTGTCGCCGGCGGGCCTGCGGGCTTGCTCTTCGACTCCGGCGTCTGGCTCTGGGGTACACGGCTCGCCAGGCTCGAGGGCTCCGCGGGTGCGCTCGCGGTGGTAGCCGGGCCGGGATGGGGGGCGAATTGAGCGGTCCAGGTCGTGTAATTGATCCACAGGAGCGCCGCCAGCGCGAGCCAGAGGTACAGGCGGAAGTTGTTACTCATGTCGATGGTGGGTACAGGTCAGGGCGTGGGCGGGAGGCACGGGATCGTATCCTCCCGGATGCCAGGGGTGGCAGCGGCCGATGCGCTTCACGGCCAGCCACCCGCCCCGCAGCAGCCCGAAGCGGCCGATCGCTTCCGCGGCATAGTGGGAGCAGGAAGGATGGAACCGGCAGTTCGGGCCGAGCAGGGGACTGATCGTCCACTGGTAGGCGCGGATCAGGAAGACGGCGAGACTACGCATCGCTCGCTCACCTGTGTCCAAAGAGCCGCCAGACTCTCGCGCAATTGCCCGGCCGGAGCGCCGTGGGCCCGGGACCTGGCGCTCACGACGATATCGACCGCCGGGAGGGCGTGCTGATGCAGGCGGAACGATTCGCGGATGATTCGGCGGATACGATTGCGCTCGACGGAAGTTCGGGCGATGCGCAGCGCAACGGCAAGACCCAGACGGGGAGCGGACTTGTCGTTGCTGATCACTGTCACCGCGAAGAATCCGTTGCCAAAACGCCGGCCGCGCGCGTACGCGGCGTCGAACTCCGGTTTATGTCGCAGGCGCCTGGGCGCCGGAAAGGTCAGCCGCTCTCGGGACGCGCGGGGCATGCTGGCCATTGTCGGTCGGTTGCAGGTGGTACGCGGGCCGGCTTCCCACCACTTCGCAGGATCAGGTCATCCCACAGGGCCGGACCCGCACCTGCCGGTCCGCTACGGGATCAGCTTCCTGCGGCCCTTGGCACGCCGGCGGGCCAGCACCTTGCGGCCGTTCTTGGTCGCCATGCGCGCCCGAAAACCGTGCGTGCGCTTGCGGCGCAGCTTGCTCGGTTGATAGGTACGCTTCATGCCAGGCTCCAGGGATTCGGTTCCGGAAAAAGGGCGGCAAGGCTAAGCCGTTGAGCGCCAAGGTGTCAATATTTTTATCTGTGGAAAACCTTCAGCACGGCCGTCTAAGGGTATAGACTGCGCGCCCTTCCCACTTGATCATCCCGAGGCGGTCGTGGAGGCACGCGTGGAAGCGTCGCTTTGGGCTCGGTGCGTGTGCGCCTTGGAGGCCGAGCTACCCGAGCAGCAATTCAATACCTGGGTGCGGCCGCTGCAGGCACTGGAAGGTGCCGGGGCCCTGAAGCTTCTCGCGCCCAATCGTTTCGTGGTCGAGTGGATCAACGAAAAGCTGCTGCCCCGTATCGGAGAGCTGCTGCGGGACAAGAGTACCGGAGACGTGCCCATCGTGACGGTGGAGGTCGGCTCGCGCGCGGAGCCGGCGCCGGTGCAGGTCGCGGCTCCGGAGCCTGCTCCGCGGCGGGTACGGCGCGGCGAGGGGCTGGTGATCGGCGCCAGGCTGAATGGCGACTTCACCTTCGCCACCTTCGTCGAGGGCAAGAGCAACCAGATGGCCAAGGCTGCAGCCCAGCAGGTCGCGGAAAATCCCGGTAAGGCGTACAACCCGCTGTTCCTGTACGGGGGTGTGGGACTGGGCAAGACCCACCTGATGCACGCCATCGCCCATTTCATTCGCGGGCAGAGCGCCGAAGCGAGAGTGGCTTACGTGCACTCGGAGCGCTTCGTCAGCGACATGGTGCGGGCGCTGCAGCACAATTCCATGAACGAGTTCAAGGCCGCCTACCGCTCCCTCGATGCGCTGCTGATCGACGATATCCAGTTCTTCGCCGGCAAGGAACGCTCTCAGGAGGAATTCTTCCACACCTTCAATGCGCTGCTGGAGGGCCAGCACCAAGTCATCCTGAGCTGCGACCGGTACCCGAAGGAAGTGGCGGGTCTGGAAGAGCGGCTGAAATCCCGCTTCGGCTGGGGGCTCACGGTGGCCATCGAGCCGCCCGAGCTCGAGACCTGCGTCGCCATCCTGATGACCAAGTCGTGCCACTTCGGCATGCCGCTGCCGGAAGAGGTCGCATTCTTCATCGCCAAGAGGATCCGCTC
>OBLK01000147.1_pt1 | contig 23975 bp, 17 predicted proteins | sample 1518871 | NCBI WGS metagenome assembly OBLK01 (sample SAMEA2464837, study PRJEB22497) | soil metagenome | biome: Grassland; feature: Farmland; material: Clay | place: Australia | collected 2013-02-01 | depth 0.8 m
TTGCGGCTTTACTGGTTGTGACGAGAGGGGCCAGCCGCAGTAGCTCCGGAGCAGAGACACCCGGTAGACCCGGGCCGCCGCCAACGGTTCAGAATTGGCGGACGTGACCGCTTATCCCACGGAAGCCGCCGTGCGACGTCGCCCCTCTTGAGGCGGGTCTGCCAGGGGGTGGAACGGCCCGCAAACGCGAACCGCCGCGACGGTCTTGACTCAACCGTCGCGGCGGCTCCCGGCGGGATGCCGTTGTGGGCTCAGGCGGACTTGGCGACCGGCATGCGCAGGGTGATCTCGTGCTCGAGCTCGGGGAGCCGGTGGTTGTCGGCGTCGAAGACGGGGTTGGAGCGGAACTCCGAGGCGGTGACGGGGCGGTTGCCGATGTTGATGGCGGCGTGGGGAACCCCGCGGGGGATGAACAGGTGCTGGCCGGGACCCTGGGGCAGGTCGTGCATGACGCCCTGGTCGTCCCACCAGAGCGTGATGGCGTGCCCGTCACGGACCATGACGATGATGTCGGTCTCGAGGTGCACGTGGGCGTAGGCGGCATGGCCAGGGGGCATCCAGACGTCAGCGGAGGAGATGCCGGCGGTGGCGGCGTACGGGGCGGAGATGATGGGGGTGAGCGGCTGGCCCTGGTGCGACAGGATCGAGGGCAACGCGCTGGGGTCGAGCACCAGAGGTCGCCGCTCCGGCGCGTCCCGCTGGAGCTCGTCCAGCCGGTGCTTCGCATGCCGGATTCGACGCATGATCATCGATTTGGCCTCCTGGGCTCCCGCTGCTCGTTCGATGTCGAAATCGGGAAGACCGTTGGTGGCCTCGATGACCTGATCAATGTCGGCGACGATCTTGAATAGCTCGTTGATGACGAAACGCAGGTAGGCTAGATCATCTACGTCGCGAAACTCACCTGTTCCCAACACGTTGGTCATGGTTCGCCCCTTAGGCTCGGGGATCCATTGCCTCGTCCACGACGGCTGTCTTGTCGTCGTATCCGCGACAGTGGGTCTGGGCGGTCGCCAGCGGGCCTTTGAGCCTGCCGATGGGGTGGTCGTACACGCCCCCACCCGCGTGACGTCAACGTCACTGCGGTGGTAACGGCAGGCTCACCACCGCGTGGGAGCGCCTTCAGAGGCCCGGGATTCACTCGACCGGACTAGCGCCTGACCAGGCGATGTAACCAGTAGTCCCCGTCCCGCGGCGGCGCGTAGTTGACCGCCGCGGGACGCGCGCGAGTGGGCCGTTTGCTGGCTCCTGGCGACGAAACCGGGCACGATCTTGGCTCGGGGCGTGCGCGGTCATCTCGGCGAAGCTGCTCGGCCGAATGCGAAAGGGGGATCTTGATTGGGCGCCGATTCGGGGGCGCCCCGTGCGGGGTTGATCTACTTGGGGTGAGCGCTTAAGATCACCGCTACCCACAGGCGGTGCGCGCCATGCTCACTGGGTCGACGCGCTGGTTTTCCTGCGGTCGATCAGTGGATGTCCTTGTCCCGGCGGACGCGCACGGGCAATCACCTCCTCGCCGTGACCTGCCCGTTTTGGCGAAGGGGTAAGGCTATGGGAGTTGCAAGCCGGCACTCGATTGTTTTCGGCTCAGCGGACGGTGACTGGTCGTTGCGGTGCGCTAAGCGGCGCCACCCGGAAAGGCTCGTGACGGGCTGCACTACACCGGGCTACGGTGTCACCAACAGTGGCGCGGGGATGTCGGGCGGTGACGTCGATGGCACTAGACCCCGGCCCGCGCGGTAGCGGCGGGCGGACGCACACCTTCCGTCTGGTGCCGCCATGGCGATGGGCGATCTGGGACGCATCGCGCGCCTTCATGATCTACATCCTGGTGACCGACGCGGCGGCGCTCGCGGTCGTCGCGCTGACCGCGCAGATGGCACCGATCGGGCGTCAGGAACTGGTGTGGTTCGCCGCCCTGGCCGGGATGTCGATGCTGCACCTGGAGATCATGCGCAGCATCGAGCGGCTGCGGGAGCTGCACACGCACGGCCGGGTGTTCACCAACCTCAAGTCGGTGTGGACCTTCGCCGGGCTGCTGGTGCTGCCACCGCCGCTGGTGGCCGCCCTGATCGCGGTCACGTACGTGCACATGTGGTTCCGGATCAACCGGCGCATGATCCTGCACCGGTGGACCTTCGCGGGCTGCAACGTGATCCTCGCGTCGGCCGCCGGCGGGGCCGTGCTGGTCATGGCCTACCCGGACACCTACCCGCAGCTGCCGCACGGGCTGCTCGGGTTCGCTGCGGTGGCCGGCGCCGGCATCGCCCGCTGGGTGGTCAACAGCGCTCTCACCGGCTTCGCGCTGATGCTGATGAACCCGGGCACCATGACCGCCCGCAAGGCCTTCGGGCCGGCCCAGGACAACCTCATCGAGTTCGGCTCGCTCGGCCTGGGCGTGCTGACCGCGGTGATCCTGGTGTTCGACCCGGCCTTCCTGCTGGCGCTGGTGATCCCGGTGGCCGTCGCGCACCGCGGACTGCTGCTGCAGCAGTTCGAGAACGCGGCGCACCGCGACCGGGCCACCGGCCTGCACAACGCCGGCTTCTGGCACGAGCTGGCCTTCCAGTCGCTCGAACGCGCCGGCCAGCTCAAGACGTCGGCCGGGCTGCTTCTGATCCACCTGGACAACTTCACCGCGCTCAACGACGCCTACGGCAACGGGATCGGCGAGCGGGTGCTGCGCGGCGTGGCCGACGTGCTCAAGGCGGAGCCCCGGCAGGACGCCCTGGTCGGCCGGCTCGCCGAGGACGAGTTCGTCGTCCTGGACCCGGGCGTGACCGACAGCGAGTTGGAGAACCTGGCCGAGCGCATCCTGCGCTCCATCCGCCTGATCGAGGTCGACGTAGACGGCCCGCCGGGCACGCCGCCGATCACCGGCTTCACGGTGTCCATCGGCGGTGCCATGTACCCGCACAACGCCGCCACCCTGATCGACCTCATGCTGGTCGCCGACAACGCGATGTTCGCCGCGAAGACCTACGTGCGCGACCAGGCCAGGTTCGTCCGGCCGGGCACCCAGGCCCCGGGAGCGCCGCGAACCGGCCCTACTCCTCGTCCGAACCCGCCGCCGCAGGCAGTACCTGGCCAGGGTGCTCAGCCTGGTAGGACTGCGCCCACTTCGCCAGCGGCCGCAGCGCCGCCAGCAACGTCTGCCCGGTAGCGGTCAGCTCGTAGCGCACCGACGGGTGCGAGATCGTCTCGTCGTGCCTGACCAGCAGGCCGTCGTGCTCCATGCGGTCCAGCGTTCCGGCCAGCACCTTGCGGCTCAGCGGCCGGTCGTGGGTGCGCCGGCCCAGCTCGGCCTCGACCGAGTTGATCTCGGCGAGCAGCCTGGTGAAGTGCAGCGGGCCTAACGCCAACGCCGCCAGCACTGCGACCACCCACTGCCCGCTGAGCAGCCGCAGAGCCTGCTCCACGGCCTGCCGGTAGGAGATTCCCGCTGCTGTGTCCACGCACGCCCCTCGAAACGGTGCTACAGGCTCATAGTCTGCCGGCTCGAAGCGGCGTTCCCCAACTGCTGGCCCAGATCCTGGCACCCATTCCGGGTTCCGGTATTGCGGGCCGACCACGAACGGAACACCACTGCCCGATTTCCGAACCTAGTCGTCGCAACTTGCATTCCGCAATAGGCCGACTTCGCGAGATCATTTCCTGGCGACCTTTAGGTCAATTGATCAAGAAATGGGGCCTGTCGGAGCTGCTCGTGTCTGGGTTGATCACTGCGCCTGTGGAAGATCGAATTTGCTGGCGGGAGGTCGATGTCACCATGCCTGCATTCTGAATTGTCCGTGCTCGTGCTGACACAAGGAGTCTTTCCGCACCTCAATTGCTCGCTCAGGGCCGAGATCGCTCAGCTGGGTCTACCCGACCCTTGATCGCCGAAAGTGCATGCTGGCGTATCAATTCTGGCGATCATCGGGGGCGCACCGGCCCTAGGGCACCCAACCGGCCGGAAACCGGCAGGTTAGGAGATCCGTAATTCGCATGACTTCGGCCGCGTCGCGCATTTCGACCGATGATCGCTTTCGGTCGGCCTCAGCCGCTCAGACATTTGGGTAGCCACGGTTACCGATCACATTTCGTGACCGGGAGCCGCTGCCGGCAACTTTCTATTGAGCCTCAACACCTGGTAGAGGCGAAGGCCTTGCGGCCGGGGACGCCGAGCTTTCTATAGGCGCGGCCGAGGTGGTTGTCGACGGTTCGGACGGACAGGCCGAGGTGGTCGGCGATGCGGCGGCTGGCCCAGCCGGCCGCGGCGAGGTTGACGACGTCACGTTCGCGGCTGGTGAGCGGGCTCGGTGAGTCCGCCGGCAGCGTCGGGGTATACGGGTTGCCGCAGTCGGCGAGCCAGCGTTCGGCGCGGCCTGCGGAGGTCAGGGCGCTGCCGGTGTGGCCGGCCCGGCGGTGCGCCGCGGCGGCCGTCCGGGCGGCCTCGGCGGCCAGCAGGGTGGCGCCGATCGCGGCGTAGCCGGTGGCCACCACGTCCAGGGCGCGGCCGTCCGCGGTGCAGAGGGCGTCGGTGTGCTGCCGGAACAGGGCGGCGAGCCTCCCGTCGACGACCGTGGCCAGCCGCCGCAGGCGGTCGCGAACCAGCTGCGGCTCGCCGAACCGCGCCACGGTGTGCAGGGCGATCATCGCGTCGCCGTTGCCGCCGGCGGCCTCGGCCGCGTTGCCGGCGCGCAACAGCAGCCGGGTCGCCAACCGGTGCTTCCCGCTGCCGTAGGCGATCCACGCCTTGGCCTGCGCGATCCACGCCCCGGTCGCCCGGTTGACGCCGTCGCCGAGCTGCTCGAGCGCGGCCCGCAGGGCCTGCTGCGCCGGACCAGGGCGGCCCTCCTGGGCCAGGCCGATGGCCACCTCGATCAAGCAGATGCTGCCAAGGCGGAACGGGTCGTGCTCGCCCAGCAGCGCGGCCGCCTCGCGGTAGTGCTCCGTGCTGCTGGTGAGCCGCCCGCGGGCCCGGTCGACCAGGCCGGCGAAGCCCGACCAGCCGCCGGCCAGCTCGGGCTGCCGCCGCCGCACCCCGTCGGCGTAGCCGCGTTCGGCCATACCAGCTGCCTCGTCGAGCCGCCCGAGCCCGCACAGCGCGCCGCAGCGGGCCCAGTCGAGCTGGTGGGTGCCCCACGGCGAGGCGGCGGCGGCGCAGCCGAACCACGCGATCCCCGCGGCGGCCCGCTCGACCGCCCGCTGGGAACGACCGGCGGGCAACGCGGCGAACGTCGCGATCGCGGTCGGGCACAGCCGCCCCCGCGGCCGGGCGGCGGGGGCGGCCAGCACGGAGCCTGCGATCCGTAGTGCATCACCGGTCCGGCCGTCGAAGAGCGCCAGCGTCGCCTGCATCGTCAGGGTGGCCGGATCGGAGTCCACTGTGGACAGCACGGTGGCGGCGCGGTCGAGGTCGGCCTGCACCCAGTAGAGCGTCTCCGCCGCGAGGACGGCGGAGCGAACGCGTTGCGCGCTCGGGTTGGTGCGGTCGCTCGCTCCGGCCAGCAGATCGTCCACCTGGTCGGGCCGCCGTTGGTGGCGCCGCACTCCCGCCAGCAGCTGCTCGGCCGGCCAGCCCTCGCCGGCCCGCTGCGCAAGCTGCTCGGCCAGCCGCAGGTCGTAGCGGTGCAACGCCTCCCACCCGGCCCGCAGCAGCAGCTCCGGCCGCACGTCGACGTCGCCGGCGATGGCCCACGCGACCGCCCGCAGCTCGCCGTCGGCGACCTCCTCTGGCGCCGGCAGCAGTGCGCCGGCCAGCCTGGCGTGCACCTGCTTGGCGCGCAGCGGCCCGAGCCCGGCCCGTACCGCCTCGCCGATCATCGGATGCGCCGGTCGCACGGCACCGGTGTCGTCGCCGGCAAGCAGGCCGCCCCGCTCGAGCTCGGCCGCCGCCTGCGCGCCGGTGAGCCGCACGAGCACCGAAGACGGCAGCGGCTCGCCGCACGCCACGATCTCCAGCGCGCCCCTGGCCGCCGGCGTCACCGCTTCCAGCCGCGCGGCCATCAGCCCGGCGAGCGACGGCGGCGGCGCGGCGGCCCGGTCCCAGCTCCAGACGCCGTGCACCGGACGCAGCGCCCCGCTGCGCCTGCCGGCAGCGACCAGCTCGCGGACGAACAGCGCGTTGCCGCCGGTGGTCTGCCACACGCGCTCGACCGTCACGCCGTCGACGGGTCCGTCGAGCGCCGTGGCCAGCACGTCGGCCACGGCATCGCGGCGCAGCCCGGTCAACTCCAGCCAGGCGTCCGGCCGTTCCTGCCGCAGCCTGGCCAGCGGTTGCGGCAGCGGACCGCCGGCCCGGCTGGCCAGCGCAATGGAGACCTCGGTGTCGTTGCTGGCCCACTCGACCAGCGCGGCGGACACCGGGTCGAGCAGGTGTGCGTCGTCGAGCACCATCAGCACCCGCGCGGTGCGGGCGCGCATCAGGACCGCCGCCGCCCCGGCCGCAAAGGCGTCCAAGGTTGACCCGGCAGGATCGTCGCCTGGTACGCGCCCGGTGGCGCTGCCGGCCGCACTGCCGGCTGCACCGGACTCGCGCGGTGAGCAGGACCGCGCCAGCAGTGGGCCGAGCGCTGCCATCGGCACGCCCGCGATCGCGTCGCAGCCGGCCAGCCAGATCACGTCCCAGCCGGCCTGGCGCAGCCGGGCGGCCGCCGCGCGCAGCAGCCGGGTCTTGCCGACGCCTGGCTCGCCCTCGACCCCGACGAGCTCCGCCGGCCCGGCGAGCTGGGCGAGCACGGCCCGCAGTTCGTCATCGCGCCCGACGAATGGCCAGCCGACCCGTGACGACGAGTCGGGAGCCGCGAGCAACACGGCTCCCGACCCTAGGCATCACACATCGCGACGGTCATTCCGCCGATGGGGTTGCTGACGCCCCGGTCAGGCCTAATAGGGCTCCGGTTTGTAACGTCCCCGGTCACTCAGGCGTGCAGGTTGGTCATCGAAACGGCGCCGGTCTACTCAACCGCCGATGTGCGTGCCCTTGTGGCTGGCGAATTGATGTCGCGGACGGAGCCGGGGATGTACGACGGGCGCCTGCGGGCATCGTCGCCGGCCCTGGCGATGTACTGGCCGAGCATCCCGATGCAGCCGATCGCGCCGCCGGCCGGGGTCGGGATGCGGGCGCCTCACCCGGCGCACTGAAACCTGGGAGCCGCCTGTCGGAATCGAACCGACGACCTGTTCATTACGAGTGAACCGCTCTGGCCGACTGAGCTAAGGCGGCGGGCTTGCCGGCGCCAAGTGTAGCGGGCGCCCCCACCCACTTTCGCCACCGGTCCCGGCCGGCGCAAGGAGTCGATCACGAGGTTTCGGGACCTCTGAATCGATTCGACGCGTCACGAAACCTCGTGATCAACTTCTCAGGGGCGGCGGAGGATGGTGAGGAGGGCGTCGACGGCGATTCGGGGCTTGACGTTGAGCTCGATGGCTTCGCGGCAGGCCAGGACGGCTTCGAGGTGGCGAAGGGCTAGCTGCGGGGGGGCGGACGAGGCGGCGGCGCGGATGTCGGTGGCGCGGTCGGGGTGGGTGAGGGGGACGTCGGCGCCGAGCGAGACGGTGAGGACGTCGCGGTAGAAGCCGGCGAGGTCGACCAAGGCGCGGTCGAGGGAGTCGCGCTGGGTGCGGGTGGCGCGGGACTTCTGGCGGCGCTCCAGCTCACGGACGGCGCCGGCGGTGCCCCGGGTGGCCGCCGCGACGCCCCGGCCGGTACCGCCCTTGCCGAGGGCGGTTTCGAGCTGGGCCTTCTCCGTCTCGTCGCGGGTCTTGGTGAGCTCGACGGCCTCGGTCTCGGCGGCGACGACCAGGGCAGCGGCGGCGGCGAAGGGGTCGGCGGAGTGAGCGAGGGCGGCGGGGACGGCGAGGACGGCCTCGCGGCGGGAGCGGGCGGCGGGATCGGTGGCCAGGCGGCGGGCGCGGCCGACGTGGCCGCCGGATACCGACGCCGCCCAGGTGGCGACTTCGGTGTCGATGCCGTCGCGGGTGTGCAGGACGTCGGCGATGTCGGCGGCGGAGGGGGTGCGCAGGGCGACGAAGCGGCAGCGGGAGCGGATGGTGACGGAGACGTCGTCTGGGTGATCAGACGGCGCGCAGAGCAGGAACACGGTGCGGGCCGGAGGCTCCTCGACGGCCTTGAGCAATGCGTTCGAGGCGCCCTCCGTGAGCCGGTCGGCGTCCTCGATGACGATGACCTGCCAGCGGCCGCTGGCCGGGCGGCGGGACGCGGCCTGCACGAGCGCGCGCATCTCGGCGACGGAGATCGACAGGCCCTCCGGCACGACGTTGCGGACATCGGGGTGGGTGCCGGCCATGACCGTGCGGCAGGACTGGCAGGAGCCGCAGCCGGGCGGATCCTCGACGCACTGCAGGGCAGCGGCGAACGCGCGCGCGGCGACCGACCGGCCGCTGCCGGGCGGGCCGGTGAACAGCCACGCGTGGGTCATCCCCTCGGCGCCGTTCGAGGCGGCGAGGGCGGCGGTCGACAGCACGTCGATCGCGGCGGGTTGGCCGACGAGCCCGGCCCAGACGCCCTTGCCGATCACGTCGACTCCGCACCGCCGCCCGCGCCCCTGGAGGCGCTCTGGCCGCGGCCATCTGGCGGCGGGTCGCCGGTGGCAACCGACGGGCCAGAGGCCGCCGACACGAGGGGCACGCCCGGCCAGGCGACCCGGCGCACCGGCGGCAGCAGCGGGTCGAGTGCCTGCCGCACCCTCGTGGCCACCGTGTCGGGGGTGTCGTCGGCGTCCACGACGACGTACCGGTCGGGATTGGCGGCGGCGATCTCGGTGAGGATCTTCTGCACCTTCCAGTGGTGATCGAGGTCGGTCAACCCGCGGGGCGCCGTGACCGACCCGAAGCCGTCGGGGTTGCGGTCGAGCAGCACGGTGATGTCGGGCCGCAGCCGCCCGGTCGCCCAATCGACCAGGCCCTCCAGTTCCGACAACGACACCCCGGCCTCGGCGCCGAGGTGCGCGATCGGGCTGTCGAGGTACCGCGCCATGACCACGACGGTGCCGGCCGCCAGCGCGGGGCGGACCTGCCGCTCGACGACCTCGGCGCGCAACGCCGCCGCGACCAGGGCGCGGGCGCGCTCGCCGGTGAGGCCGGCGCTGTCCAGCACGGTTCGCATTCGCTGCTCGTCGACCTGAGAGACCTCGGTGAGCAGCACCTCGCGGCCGCGGTCGCGCAGCCAGTCGGCGAGCCGGACGGCCTGGTCGGCGGTGTCGGAGCGGCTGTTTCCCTCGACGGCGATCAGCAGCCCGCCGTTGCCGCGACGGCGCCGGCTCAGCGCGAGCCGCAGGTCGGTCAGGATGGACTCGGCGCGGCGGTCGTCCATCTGCCGGTAGGCGAGCACGCCGACGATCGCGGCGACCAGCCCGGCGCCGAACAGCACGGTGCGCGTGCCGTCGATGGTGAACGCCTGCCCGAACACCATCACCTGGCGCGGCTGCACGAGGCCGACCAGCACCGGCACCACGGCCATCGAGGCGAGCAGCACGACCCGCACGATCGACTGCACGAACGAGATCGTCCGGCCGCGGATCGAGTCGTCGACCTGCGAACCGATGATCGTCAACCCGGTCAGGAACGCCATCCCGGCGAGCGCCCCGACCAGTGCGGTCGCGGCCATCGCGACGAACAGGTGGACGGCGAACGCGACGAACAGCATGGTCAGCCCGGCGGCGACGATCGCGACGCCGAACAGCCGGTTGTGCGGCATCCGCCTGGCCAGCTGCGGTGCGATCGCCATCCCGATGCCGAGTCCGACGAACATCGCCACGAACAGCAGGCCGTACGCGCCGTCACCGCCGCCGAGGCTGGTGGCGTACAGCCGCGCACAGGCGATCACGGCGCCGCCGGCGGCGAACGCGCCGACGATGCCGATCACCAGGCCGCGCACGAGCGGCGTGCCGCCGACGAAGGCGAACCCGTCGCGCAGCATCGCCAGCAGCCCCGGCTGCTGGTTGCGGCTGGTGGCGCCGCGGCGCCCGGAGATCTCCGGTATTCGGAAGCCCACCACGAGCGCGCACGTCAGGCAGGTGAACCCGTTGATCACGAGGGGGACGTCCGCCGTGGTCACCGCCGCCGGCACGACCGTCGCCCCAAGCACCTCGTCGAGCTGCGACAGGAACGAGAACAAGCCGGCCGCGACGATTACCGCGACGCCGTAGGTCATGACCAGCCCGAGCTGGTTGGCCGTCTCCACCTGGTCGGGCCGCCGCAGCAGGTTGGGGATCGAGGCGTCCTTGGCCGGGATCCAGAACAGCGAGCAGATCTCGATCAGGAACGTGGCCATGAACAGCCACCACAGCGAGCCGACGATCGGGATCGACAGGAACAGGCCGAACCTCAGCACGTCGCAGACGACCATGACGTGGCGGCGGTCGAGCTTGTCGGCGAGCGCGCCGCCGAGCGGCCCGAGCAGCATCGCCGGCAGCAGCTTGGTCGCCACCACGCCACCGAGGGCGAAGCTCTGCGCCTGGTAGCCGGTCGTGAGCTGGGTGGCCAACGCGGACAGGGCCAGCAGCGAGAGCCAGTCGCCGACGGCGCACAGCGCGGTGACTGCCCACAGCCGCCGGAACGGCCGGATCGCGAGCACGCTGCGGATCCGGTGCGTGGTCGACGCGCCGGCACCGGAAGCGGGTATCGCTTGCCCGGGCGGTATGGCCTTTCACCCCCTGCGAGCCAGCATGGGTGGGTCCTCCCCGATTCAGCCTAGCTGGGCCCCCTGACGAGGGCCGCGCTGCCGCACTGGATCAACTGCCGGTGATGGCATCCACGATCGAGGAGATGATGCTGAACACGACGATCGCGATGAAGATCAACACCACGATGCAGCCGATGGAGCTGCTGCGCCGCCGCTGGGCGGGCGCCAGCGGCCGGTGCGGTTCGACCGGCGCGCGCTGCTGGGCCGGCGACAACGGCTGGGGTGTCGGGTACTTGGCCGTCGTCGGACGCCCGGACGTGGTTGTCGGCGCAGGCATCGGGCGCCTGGGCAGCGAAGGAGCCGGTTGCGCCGGTGGCTGCTGTGCGGGGAAACCCGACGGTGGAGTCCGCAGGTCAGCGGGCTGATGAGCCGGTCGAGGCGGTGGGGGTGCTGACGGCCGGGCCGGCGGACGGACCCCCCTCGGCGGCACGTCCTCACCCAGCGCGGAGCCGACCGCCTCCCGCAGCGCCGCGATGTCCGGTGCCGGGGGGGCCGGCAGCGGCGCCGCGAAGTCGCGGGCACCCCCTCCGGCGGCTGAACCGAAGAGCGGGTCGGGCAGCACCCGCGGGTGCCCGCGCCGCTGGGTGCCGTCCGGCCCGAACAGGGCGTCGGTGCTCATCTGCGCAGCGTACTGCGCTGAGCCGGCGCAGTTATGGCTTGGCCTGGGCCTTTCGCCGTGTCGGGCGCCGGGTGCCAGGGCCCTTGGCGCGCTTCTCGGCGAGCAGTTCCGCGGCGCGCTCGTCGGTCAGCGTGTCGACGCTGTCGCTCTTTCGTAGCGATGCGTTGACCTCGCCGTCGGTCACGTACGGCCCGAACCGGCCATCCCTGACCACCATGGGCTTGCCCGAGGCGGGGTCGACCCCCATCTCGCGAAGCGGCGGTGCGGACGCGGCGGCGCGCCCGCCACGGCTCTTGGGCGTGGCGTAGAGCTTGAGCGCCTCGTCCAGGGTGACCGTGAACATCTGCTCCTCGGTCTCCAGTGACCGCGAGTCGCTTCCGCGCCGCAGGTACGGCCCGTACTTGCCGTTCTGCGCGGTGATCTCCTCGCCGCTCTCGGGGTCGACGCCGACCACCCGAGGCAGCGACAGCAGCCGCAGCGCCTCCTCCAGCGTGATCGAGTCGAGCGACTGGGACTTCAGCAGCGACCCGGTGCGCGGCTTGCCCTTGGCTCCGTCGGGCAGCATCTCGGTGACGTACGGCCCGAACCGGCCGTCCTTGGCGACGATCTCGTGGCCGGTGTCCGGGTCGACGCCGAGCGTGCGACCTTCGGTGGGCTGGGCGAACAGCTGCTCGGCGACCTCCGGGGTCAGCTCGTCGGGCGGCAGGTCGTCCGGCAGGTTGGCGCGTTGCGGCTCGGTGCCGTTGGCCCGCTCCAGGTACGGCCCGTACCGGCCGACCCGGACGACCACGGTGCGGCCCTCGGCGTCGTCGAACAGCCCGATCGAGTTGACCTCGCGAGGGTCGATCTCCTCGAGTCCGGTGCCGACGAGCTTCTTCAGCCCGCCGGCGCGGGCGATCGAGCCGGTCGGCCCCATGTCACCGCCGAAGTAGAACATCGACAGCCACGAGGTGCGCTCGGCGCGGCCGGCCGCGATGCCGTCGAGCTCGTCCTCCATGGCCGCGGTGAAGTCGTAGTCGACCAGCCGCCGGAAGTGCTGCTCCATCAGCCCGACGACGGCGAACGCCACCCAGGACGGGATGAGCGCGGCGCCGCGCTTCCACACGTAGCCGCGGTCCTGGATGGTGTTGATGATCGATGCGTACGTGGAGGGGCGGCCGATGCCGCGGTCTTCCAGCGCCTTGACCAGCGACGGCTCGGTGAACCTCGGGGGCGGGCTGGTGGTGTGCCCGTCGGGACGCAACTCGGTCGCGGTGACCGCCTGGTCGCGCGACAGGTGAGGCAGCCTGGACTCGGCGTCGTCGGCCTCGCCGCCGGACTCCTCGTCGACGGTCTCGACGTAGGCGCGCAGGAAGCCGGCGAAGGTGATCGTGCGGCCGGACGCGGCGAACGTGCAGTCCTCGCCGGTCGCGGCGGTGCCTGCGATGCGCACGCTCATCGTGGTGCCGCGGGCGTCGGCCATCTGCGAGGCGATCGTTCGCTGCCAGATCAGCTCGTAGAGCCGGAACTCGTCGCTCTCCAGCTCACCGGCGACCTCGCCGGGGGTGCGGAACGTCTCGCCGGCCGGGCGGATCGCCTCGTGCGCCTCCTGGGCGTTCTTGACCTTGCGCGTGAACTGGCGCGGCTGCGGCGACACGTACTGCGGGCCGTACAACTGGGCGGCCTGGCTGCGGGCCGCCGCGATCGCCGTCTCGGACAGCGTCGTCGAGTCGGTCCGCATGTAGGTGATGTAGCCGTTCTCGTACAGCCGTTGGGCGATGCGCATCGTGCGCTGGGTGCCGAACCGCAGCTTGCGCCCGGCCTCCTGCTGCAGGGTCGAGGTCATGAACGGCGCGTACGGCCGCCGGGTGTAGGGCTTCTCCTCGACGGAGACGACCCGCAGCTCGGCGTCGGTCAGACCCTCGGCCAGCCGGGTCGCCGACAGCTCGTCGAGCAGCAGCAGGTCGGCGCCCTCGGCCAGCCGGCCGTCCGGCCCGAAGTCGCGACCGGTCGCCAGCCGGGTGCCGTCGACGGCGACCAGCGTCGCGCCGAAGCTGCGCGGCGAGGCCTCCTCACCAGCTGCGCCGGTATCGAGTGTGGCCTTGACGTCCCAGTACGACGCCGGGACGAAGCGCATCCTGGCCCGCTCGCGCTCGACGATGATCCGGGTGGCCACCGACTGCACGCGGCCTGCCGACAGCGCCGGCATGACCTTCTTCCACAGCACCGGGCTGACCTCGTAGCCGTAGAGCCGGTCGAGGATTCGCCTGGTCTCCTGGGCGTCGACGAGGTCCTGGTCGAGGTCGCGCGGGTTCGCGGCGGCGTCCTGGATGGCCCGCTGGGTGATCTCGTGGAAGACCATCCGGCGCACCGGCACCTTGGGCTTGAGCGTCTGCAGCAGGTGCCAGGCGATCGCCTCGCCCTCGCGGTCGCCGTCCGTGGCCAGGTAGAGCTCGGCTGCGTCCTTGAGCGCCGAGCGCAGCTCGCTGACCGTGCCCTTCTTGTCCGGCGTGACGATGTACAGCGGTTCGAAGTCGTTGTCGACGTCGACGCCGAGCCTGGCCCACGACTGGCCCTTGTACTTGTCGGGCACTTCCTTGGCGTCGCGCGGCAGGTCGCGAATGTGGCCACGGGACGACTCGACCACGAATCCGGGGCCGAGGTAGGTCGAGATCTTCCGCGCCTTGGCCGGTGATTCGACGATCACCAGGCGGCGTTGGCCGTCCCGGACCTTCGAGCGGCGGCTACTGCCGCCCTTCGTAGCATCTGCCACGCTGTCTGCCGCTTCCTGATCGAACGCGTTGACGGTTCGCACCCTCTACAACGCCCAGTGGCGCCCAGATGCTCCCGCTTCCGGCCCGCCAGTGTGCCTCAACTCGGCGGGTACGCCGGCCAGAGTTACATATCCGCGCCGAAGAGTAGTAAACGGCGCGGTCGTCCCTGGACTCGGCGGGACGCCCGCTGCTGGCTCGAAACCAGCCAAAATCAGAGGTTGAACAGCGGACCGGTGATCGTCAATCCGAGATCCTCGGTGGCCGCGAAGAACGCGAACAGCATCAGACACGCCCCGGCCAGCGAGAGATCCTTGAAGAAGTTGATCATCATCATCTGCTTGGCCTGGGCGTCGGTCTCCCGCCAGAAGCTGTGGATCGTCAAGGCGGTGGCGAGCAGGAAGACCATCAGCAGCAGGGAACCGAGGTCGGCCCAGATGCCCAGCAGCACCGACAGGCCGCCCACGACGAGCAGCACACCGGATGCCAGTACCAACGGTTCGGCCGACGGCAAACCGCGCGACGTCGCGTAGCCGGCGAGCCGCTGGCGTTGGGCGAAGTGGCCGATCGCCGCGTTGAGGAATACCGCCACGAACAGGATCCGGCCGATCAGCACGAGAACATCCACGGGAGCGCCTCCGTGATGTGGGAGCGATGGCATCCGGCTGCAACCGGTGCGGCGCCGGATCATTCCCTAACTGGGCCAGGCGTCGGAAGGGGTGCCCGGCGGTGGATCGCCGATCAGCTCGACGAGCCGGTTCAGCCGTCGCCGGCCCGTCAGCCGAAGCGCCGGGTGGCTGCCCCGCGCGCCGACCAGCACGGCAGCCAGGCCGGCCCTGGCCAGCGCCCCGGCGAGCACCTCGTGGGTGTCCTCGGCATGCGGGTCAAGGCCGAGCAGGTACCCGCTCCCATCGCGATGTCCGCAGGTCAACGCCCAGACCCTAAGGATCGGCCCGGCCAGCTCCAGGCCGGCGGGCACGGCCTTCACCGCGCCCTTGGTCCACTGCGTGGTCAGGTCGGACAGGTCGGTGCGGAACGCCGTCCGCAGCAGTGGGTGGCCCTCGGCCGAGATCGCCGCGTCGGCCTGCACGCCGCGCTCGGCGCACACCTCCCGCAGCGCTGCCACCCGCCACTGGTCGACCAGCACGACGCTGAGCCGCGCGGCACCGCTCTTGCCGAACCGCACGGCCTGGCCGGGCCCACACAGGAGCCCGGCCAGGTCGGCAACTCGAGGTGGATGGGCCTCCACCGAGTAGAACGAGAGCTGCCGCACAGCGTGACGGTAGAACAACCGTTCGAGCATGCCCAGCGCTAGGTCCGGGTGCGGCGCAGCCCGGTGTACTGAAGCTCGGTCACGGCCAGCACGGCGACGGCCTGGACCACGATGAACGCGGTGCCGAGCCCATTCGGATCGACCCAATCCGTCGCCAGCAGGGCGAAGCTGTCGATCGCCCAGATCAGGTTCACCACGATCGCGGCGACAGCGCCGCCCCGCGGGACGGTCGGTCTGGTGCCGAGCCAGCCGGTGACCGCGGCCCAGACCAGCATCGCCACGCCGGCGTACAGCACGAAGTCGACCGGCAGCGCGAACAGGTCCGCGACCGGCCCGCTCGCCACGACCAGCACGGCGCCGGTCACGCCGCTGACGATGGCATCCAGTTGCAGCGCGCGGTGCAGCAGCGAGCTCCTGGCAGAACTGCGAGCAACAACCTGAGCACTCATCAGACCCCTCCAAGGGATGTCGGTTACGAGGCCCTAACCGTCATCCCGGGCGCGCTGCCACCCCCACCCCAGGCACTGCCAAACCCTGCCAGTTTCGAGTCGGTCAAGAGGTTTCCGCGCGGTTCGAACGTTCAAATCGGGCCGAGACCTCGTGACCGGCTCGGCTTGCGTCGCGCAGGTCGGCGGCCACGAGTCGGGCGGCGGCGTTCTGCCAGTTGTGCAGGGTGCGTTCTGGGACGCTGGCGGCGAACCAGTCGTAGGCCTGACGGGTCTGCGGGTCGAGCGAGCGGCGGTCGACCGTTCGGCGGTGCGGGCGCAGGCCGACGACGTACGGGTAGTACAGCGCGTTGTAGTAGCGCCACTCCTCGGTCGTGCCGAACTCGCCGTCGCGCGGCTTGAGCCGGCGGATGCTCTCCAGCAGCAGCGCCTTGAGCTCGGCGGCACGCTCCAGCGGCTGGTCGGGGGCGTTGCGGGCGGCGAGCCGCTGGTCGATCACCGGCAGGTTCGCCAGCGGGCTGGCGGTCAACCTGGCCAGGTCGCCGTAGCCGGACAGGGCACGGCGGGTCAGCCGCGAGAACTCGTCCTGGTCGAGGTCGGCCAGGACGGCGTGCTCGTCGCGGCGGGGTAGGGCGGCCTCGGCGTCCCGCAGCTCGGCGCGCTGCCTGGCCAGGCCTGGCGAGCGGGCGAACACCAGCCGGTCGAGCAGCCCGTGTGCCGGCCCGGCCAGCACCTGCACGCAGACCGCCGCGGCGACCGTGCCGAGCAGCAGCGCGGTGAGCTCGGGCGTGACGCCCGGCCCGGCGACCATCGCCACCACCACCTGACCACCGAAGAGCGCCGCCACTGCGATGGCGGCCAGCAGCGAGCGCAGCATGTCGCGGCGAAGCGTCTCCCCTGCGTCGAACGCCGTGCACCAGGCGACCGCGACGCCCAGCGCGAGCAGGTCGAAGTCGACCGACACCAGCAGCAGCGTCGCCGGCAGCACACCGAGCGGCAGCACCAGCAGCGCCGCGCTGAGCCCGAAGAACAGCGTCGCCACCACCAGCACAGCGCCGACCGGCGCCGGCCGCACCCCGCGCGCCGTGCCTACCACGATCACCAGGACCGCCAGCAGCGGCAGCAGCACGGTCGCGGCCAGCACGCCGTAGACGAAGCCGCCCAGCCAGCCGCCCAGCCAGCCGGCCAGCAGCGCCGCGACCGCCGCCAGCGGCACGGCGACCCGGCGCCACAGGCGGTCGAGGCGCTCACGGTGCGGGTAACTGTCCGGCAGCAGCCGCACGCACGCACCGGTCCAGGCCACCGCGGGCACGCACAGCAGCACCAGCAGCGGCCAGCCACCAGGTTCGGTCAGCAGGTGAACGCCGGCATCGCCGTCCGGCTCAGTCTCGAGCAGCCACGTGCCCAACGCCGCCGCGTAGCCGGCGAGCCCGGCCGCGGTCCGCCTGGCTACCACCGACCGCGGATCGCGCACCAGCAGGTACAGCCCCAGCCAGAGCGTCAGCCCGACCTCGGCGACGAGGACCCACACCACCACGACCCGACGTTATCGGCAAAGCGAGACGTGGGCGTCATCTGCTCCGCACCAGGGAACGAATGACGCCCACGTCTCGCGTGGTACAGGGCCTAGCTGGTGATGCGCTCCGGGGCCGACTCGGCCATGGCGATCGGGCGGCGCTTGGAGACGACCACCGCACCGACGATGATCGCCGTGGCCACCAGCGAGATGATCGCGCGAAGCGCCGGGGAGGCGTCGTCGCCGACCGAGAAGGCCACGATGGCCGGCGCGATCAGCAGGCTGACCAGGTTCATCACCTTGAGCAGCGGGTTGATCGCCGGTCCCGCGGTGTCCTTGAACGGGTCGCCGACGGTGTCGCCGATGACGGTGGCGGCGTGGGCGTCGGAGCCCTTGCCGCCGTGGTGACCGTCCTCGACCAGCTTCTTGGCGTTGTCCCAGGACCCGCCGGAGTTCGCCAGGAAGATCGCCATCAGGGTGCCGGTGGCGATGGCGCCGGCCAGGAAGCCCGCCAGCGGCCCGACGCCGAGGCCGAAGCCGACTGCGATCGGGGCCAGCACGGCGAGCAGACCAGGCGTGGTCAGTTCACGCTGGGCGTCCCTGGTGCAGATGTCGACCACGCGGCCGTACTCGGGGCGGCCGGTGCCATCCATGATCCCGGGGATCTCCCTGAACTGGCGGCGCACCTCGAACACGACCGCGCCGGCGGCCCTGGACACCGCGTTCACGGCCAGGCCGGAGAACATGAACACCACGGCGGCACCGAGCGCGAGCCCGACCAGCACGTTCGGGCTGAACACGGTGTTGATGAACGAGCTCGGCAGGCTGTCCACGGCGGCGCCGGCCTTGGCCACCGCCTCCTGGATGGCGCTGGAGTACGAGCCGAACAGCGCCGTCGCGGCGAGTACGGCGGTCGCGATCGCGATGCCCTTGGTGATCGCCTTCGTGGTGTTGCCGACCGCGTCGAGCTCGGCCAGCACGGTGGCGCCCTCAGCGGTGACGTCACCGGACATCTCGGCGATGCCCTGGGCGTTGTCGCTGACCGGGCCGAAGGTGTCCATGGCCACGATCACGCCGACCGTGGTGAGCAGGCCCGTGCCGGCCATGGCGATCGCGAACAGGGCCACGAACAGCGAGCCGGACAGCAGGAACGCCCCGTACACCGCGGCGCCGATCACGAGCGCGGTGTAGACGGCCGACTCGAAGCCGACCGAGATACCGGACAGGATCACGGTCGCCGCGCCGGTCAGCGAGGTCTTCCCGACGTCGCGCACCGGCCGGTACTCGGTGCCGGTGAAGTAGCCGGTCAGCCACAGGATCGCGGCGGCGAGCACGATGCCGATGATCACGCCGACGGAGGCGATGACGGCCGGGTTTCCGGCATCGGTCGGGATTGTGGCGTCGCCGATGGGCTCCAGGCCACTGAAGCTGTTCGGCAGGTAGATGAACGCGGCGACGGTGCACAGCACGGCCGAGATGACCGCCGAGATGTAGAACGAGCGGTTGATCGCCCGCAACCCGTTCTCGCCCGGCCTCGCCCTGGTGATGTACACGCCGATCACCGCGGTGAGCACGCCGATCGCCGGGACGATCAGTGGGAACAGCAGGCCCTGCACGCCGAACGCGACACTGCCGAGGATCAGCGCGGCGACCAGCGTCACCGCGTAGGACTCGAACAGGTCGGCGGCCATGCCGGCGCAGTCGCCGACGTTGTCGCCGACGTTGTCGGCGATCACCGCCGGGTTGCGCGGGTCGTCCTCGGGGATGCCGGCCTCGACCTTGCCGACCAGGTCGGCGCCGACGTCGGCGGCCTTGGTGAAGATGCCGCCGCCGACCCTCATGAACATCGCGAGCAGGGCGGCGCCGAAGCCGAAGCCCTCCAGCACCTTGGGCGCCTGGTCGGTGTAGACCATCACCACCAGTGCCGCGCCGAACAAGCCGAGGCCGACGGTCATCATGCCGACGACGCCGCCGGTGCGGAACGCCACCCGCATCGCCTTCTCGCGCCCGCGGTCCGGGTCGTTGGCCGCTGCGGCCATCCGGACGTTCGCCCTGGTCGACAGCCACATACCGAGATAGCCGATCGAGGCCGAGAACGCGGCGCCGACGAGGAAGAACAGTGAACGCCCGACTCGCTCGCCGAGGTTGTCGGCCGGCAGCAGGAACAGCAGGCCGAACACGATGGCGGCGAACACGACGAGCGTGCGGAACTGGCGGTTGAGGTACGCCGACGCGCCCTCCTGCACCGCGCGGGAGATCTCCTGCATCTTCGCGGTGCCCTGGCCGAAGGCCAGGACCTCACGGAGCAGGACATACCCGACGGCGAGGGCGGCAAGGGCGACCGCGGCGACGATGGCGACTAGGCCACGTTCTCCTCCGGAGAGCACACTCTCCGCGAGGGTGAGCCGGGACATCCGTCCTCCTGGTATTTCAGACAAGTGCACGAACGCGCGTGCGGGGGAACCTCACCGCCCCGCCGTTCAGCGACGGTGGAGCGGCGAAACTGCCGGGCAGTGTATGCGGTGACCGCATCGGTGCTGGCGACAGCCCTCGTGCGGGCCTGTGTCGGTCATCACGCCTACCCTCGGCGCCGTGCAGGCGCGCGCGCTGCTTGACCGCATCCTGGCCGGGGTGTCCGACGGAGAGTCACCGCTGACCCACGTCGAGCAACTGCCGGCCGCCGCCGCGGTCACCGCACCCTGGCCGACCTGGGCCTCACCGCCCGTGGTCGCCGCCCTGTACGAGCTGGGCATCGCGGCGCCATGGTCGCACCAGGCCGTCGCGGCGCAGGCGGCTTGGCGCGGCGAGCACGTCGTGGTGGCCACCGGCACCGCCTCCGGCAAGTCGCTGGCCTACCAGCTGCCGGTGCTGACCACGCTGGTCGACCAGCCGCGGGCGACCGCGCTGTACCTGTCCCCGACCAAGGCGCTGGCCGCCGACCAGCTGCGCTCGGTCTCCCGGCTGCTCGCGCTCGGCGCCGACTGGCCGGCCGGCGCCAGGTCACGTGAGATGTACGTGCCCTCCGCCGTGCTCACCTCGGTGCGGCCGGCGGCGCTGGACGGCGACACGCCGCTCGGGGAGCGCGACTGGGTGCGCGCGCACGCCCGCTGGGTGTTCACCAACCCGGACATGCTGCACCGCGCGATCCTGCCCGGCCACGCCCGCTGGGCCGCCTGGCTGCGCCGGCTGCGCTACGTCGTGGTCGACGAGTGCCACACCTATCGCGGGGTGTTCGGCTCGCACGTCGCTCTGCTGCGGCGGCGGCTGCGGCGGGTCGCGGCGCACTACGGCGCCTCGCCCGTGTTCGTGCTGGCCTCGGCGACCGCCGCCGACCCGGCCGGATCGGCGTCCGCGCTCACCGGGCTGCCGGTGACGGCCGTGACCTCGGACGGGTCGCCGCGCGGGGCGCGGACTGTTGCGCTGTGGGAACCACCGCTGCTCGGGCTGACCGGCGAGAACGGCGCGCCGGTACGCCGCTCGGCCGGCGTCGAGGCCGGGCGGCTGCTCGCCGACCTGGTGCTGGAGGGCGCCAGGACCATCGCGTTCGTCCGGTCCAGGATCGGCGCCGAGCTCACCTCCCTGGGCGCACGGCGCCTGCTGGCCGCCGTGTCCACCGAAGCGACCGTGTCCACCGAAGCGACCGTGTCCACCGAAGCGACCGTGTCCACGGGGCTGGCCGATCGGGTCGCCGCGTACCGGGCCGGCTACCTGCCGGAGGAGCGGCGCGCGTTGGAGGCGGCGCTGGTCTCCGGCGAACTGCTCGGCGTGGCGTCGACCAACGCCCTGGAGCTCGGCGTGGACATCGCCGGCCTGGACGCCGTCGTGGTCGCCGGCTACCCGGGGACCGTCGCGTCGTTCTGGCAGCAGGCCGGCCGGGCGGGACGCTCGGGCGACGAGGCGCTCGTCGTGTTCGTCGCGCGCGACGACCCGCTCGACACCTACCTCGCCCACCACCCGTCGGCGCTGCTCGGGCGGCCACTGGAGTCGTGCGTGCTCGACCCGGCCAACCAGTACGTGCTCGAACCGCAGCTCGCCTGCGCCGCCGCCGAGCTGCCGCTCACCGAGGCGGACGTGGCGCCCGGCTCGGGCCTGTTCGGCGACTCCGCCAAGGGCGCGCTCGACTCGCTCGTCGCGGCCGGCTACCTGCGCCAGCGGCCGAAGGGCTGGTACTGGGCGCGGTCCAGGGAGCGGCCGCACGGTTCGGTCGACATCCGTGGCTCCGGCGACGCCCAGATCGCCATCGTCGAGTCCGACACCGGCCGGATGCTCGGCACCGTCGACCCGGCCTCGGCGCACCACCAGACCTACCCGGGCGCCGTGTACCTGCACCAGGGCAGCCCGTACGTGGTCGACGAGCTCGACCTGGACAACGCGCTGGCCCTCGTGCACGCCGATCAGCCGTCCTGGTCGACCTCCGCGCGCGACGTTGTCGACATCTCGGTCACTGGCGTCGTCTCGTCCAGCCGGCACGGTCCGGTGGAGATCGCCCTCGGCGAGGTCGACGTCTTCTCCCAGGTCGTCGGCTTCCTGCGCCGCCTGCCCACCGGCGAGGTGCTCGACCACGTGCCGCTCGACCTGCCGCCGCGCCGCCTTCGCACCCGCGCCGTCTGGTACACGATCACCGACTCCCTGCTCGCGGCCACCGGGCTGGACGGCGACAGGGTGCTCGGCTCCCTGCACGCCGCCGAGCACGCCGCGATCGGTCTGCTGCCGCTGTTCGCCACCTGCGACCGCTGGGACATCGGCGGCGTCTCCACCGCACTGCACCCCGACACCGGCCGGGCCACCGTCTTCGTCCACGACGGGCACCCCGGCGGCGCCGGCTTCGCCGACCGCGGCTTCGCAGCGCTCGCACCGTGGCTGCGCGCCACCCGCGACGCCATCGCCGCCTGTGAATGCCCGGCCGGCTGCCCCTCGTGCGTCCAGTCACCAAAGTGCGGCAACGGCAACAACCCGCTCGACAAGGCCGGCGCGGTCCTGCTCCTGGACGCCGTCCTCGCCGAACTCCCGTAGCGCACCCTCGCCGCTCTCGGCCGTCCGCTCAGCTGCCCGTGCCGTTGCGGTCGCGGTCGGCTCGGACGAGTTTCGCGCGAAGGATCTTGCTGGCCGCCGGGCCGAGCTCCTCGACGACCTCGACGAGCACCGATAGCCGCTCCAGCGCCGCGAGCGCCTGGTCACCACCCGGCTCGTCCACCCCGCCGTAGAGCTGCACTCCGACGAATCCGGCCGAGACCGCCCGGGCCAGCCCGGCCGGGTCCAGCACCGCTGCCAGCGGCGACCCGGCCAGCACCCGCCGCAGCACGAGCTCGATCTCGTCGATCCACAACTGCAGCGCCGCGGCGGTCGCCGGCCGCAGCCGCGGATCGGCCTGCGCCCCGGCCAGCATCTGCGTCAACACCGTCACATTGCCCAGCCGCCGCTCGTGTTCGTACAGCTCTCGCCCCAACGTCAGCAGTCCGGCCAGGCCGGCCACCGCGGCGAAACGCTCGCTGTACTCGGCCACCCGCTCCCGCGTCGCCGCCAGGCACGCCGTCGTGAGCAGCTCGTCGACGCTGCCGAAGTGGTAGAAGATCAGCGCCTGGTTCACGCCAGCCGTCGCGGCGATCGTGCGCGCCGAGGCGCCGGCGACACCGTGCCGCCTGATCGCCTCGATGGCGCCGTCGACCAGCCGCTGCTTGGTACTAATAACGGATCTCCTCGCGCAGCGGCTTCACCGAGCCGGGCACCTTTGCCGGCTCGAAGTAGTTCACAGTGAACGCACCGTGGTATCCGAACAGCGGCCCGAGCCAGCGGTTCGTCACCTGCACGCTGATCCGGAACCGCCTGCGCTCCTCGTCGTACCACTCGTGCAGATGCGCCGAGCCCGACAGCAGCCGCGGGCACCGGAAGTCCAGCCGTCCCTCCCGGAACCGCTGCTCACCGCTTCGAATGTGCAGCCCGCCGCGCCGGTCGACGCTCAGCTCCAGGTCGACCGCCAGGTGCTGGCGGGTACCCAGGTAGTCCACGACCCGACCCCTCGCCGGGTCGTAGACCATCGTCGCGTCGAACCGGCGACGGCGGCCGCCGGGCAGCTCGAACGTGCGCACGAACGTCACCGTCTCCCGCCCGAACCCGTCCACGTAGGCGTAGTTCTCGATCACGAACGGAACGCTCGTGCCGGTCTCCGGGAACAGAATGTGCCGCGTCGTACCCAGCCACAAGAACGGGACCGCCACCAACCCGCCCCGCCACACCCGCTCCATCACGCCCGACCCGATCGTCGCCACCCCGTCCGCACTCGCGAACCCGAACCTGCGCCGCAACTGCGGGTGCAGCCGCTCGAAGTCAGCGCCGAGCGCCCGCTGGAAAATCGAAGTCATCGGCCCCGCACCTCCCGGCCGCCCTGAACCGCCACCTCGCCCTGGCTTCGCCGCTGCTCCGCGGCGAGTTGGTCGTAGGCGGTGACCTTGTCGTCGAACCGCGGCGAGCGGTCGGCCGCGAGCGAAGCCATGCCGACCGGCGGCGTCGCCGAGAGCCGGTCCGGCGGGCCCCGCCGGCAACCGCCTGCGGGCCGGGGGGCAAGCATTCGGCGGACACCCCCCGCCCCCGCTGCGCGGCCCGCAACCCCCCCCAGCCGCCCCCGTCCCCCCCAGGGCCCCCCACCCCCCCACCCACCGCGCCCCCGCACACCACGCCCCCAGA
>OBLK01000148.1_pt1 | contig 23930 bp, 17 predicted proteins | sample 1518871 | NCBI WGS metagenome assembly OBLK01 (sample SAMEA2464837, study PRJEB22497) | soil metagenome | biome: Grassland; feature: Farmland; material: Clay | place: Australia | collected 2013-02-01 | depth 0.8 m
CGGGAGGCGCCCGGGGATCGGGGTGCGGGGGTGGGGCAGGGGCGCTCCCGACGGGTCGAGCAGTTCGTTGCCGGCCCCGTCGCAAAGCGTCCGGAGCTGGGCCCGCACCCGGTCGCCCCCCGCCCCGACCCTGGTCAGCCCCCCCCGGTTCTGCATCCCCTTGCCGCTCGCCGGCCCGAACGCGGCCGGGTACCGCCGCAACAGCCGCTCGGGCGACGGATCCGCGGCCGGCGCGGTGCCGAGCCAGCACTGTGCGGTGGTGTGCGCAGCCGGCCCGCCGCTACCCCACACCCCTCGCGGCGGCACCTGGACCAGCGGCAACACCGACCGGACCGCGAGCGTGAGCATGCCAGGGTCGTGTTGCGGCCAGCGCTGCCCGAGCAGCTTGCCCAGCTCGGCGAACGTGCGTGGCTGCTCCTCGAGCAGCGCCCGAGCCTCGTCGAGGATCTTGTCGACGTCAGCTCGGTCGAGCCCCGCTCCGAAGACGAACTGCAGGTTCCGCTCGTACAGCGGCTGCAGCAGCGGCCGCAGCTCGACGCAGTCGCGCGCGGTGACCAGGTGGATCGTGCCGCGCAGCAGGGACAGGCGCACGATCGACCGGTCGGCGACGAGCGCGCCGAGCTGGTCGGGCTCGAAGCCGTCCAGCCGGCTCCAGAGGCCGTAGTACGCCGACGTCGGCACCTGCGACTGCATCGCGACGAGCCGCTCGACGGCCTCGGGCACGGGCATCGCCACCCGGCGGGTGAGCAGCTGCCGCTCGAGCGTCGCCCGGTTGAGCGCCCTGGCGTCCAGCGTCACCAAGGCTGGCACCTGACGTCGTGGTCGGCGGCCTTCGGGGCCAGCAGTCCGAGCAGCGCATGGCCCTCTGCGGCCAGGGCGTCGGTTTCGGCCGTGGACAGCGGGACTGCCGGCCGGAGTGTGAGCACTGCGGCCTCCTTCCCCGGGTCGACCCGCCAGGTTCCGGCGACCTGGCCGTCGACCAGGAACGACTGCGCGATCGAGCCGTCAAGGTCGTACCCGAGCTTGAGCGACACGTCGCCGGCGCTGAACCGGCTGCGGTCGGCGTGCGAGAGCAGCAGGTTGTCGTAGTCGTACAGGAACCGCGGCGGCGCCGGCGTGTCCGGGTCGGGTCGCGGCGCGTCCGGTAGGTCGTACAGCCGGGCGCCGTGCTCGTCCTCGAACGTGCGCAGCGGCAGCTCGTCGACGACCTCGGCCAGCTTGGTCAACCCGGACCACGCCTGCACGTCCCGCACCGACGCCGGGCCGAACGCCGCGAAGTACCGCAGGCACATCGCGGCCAGCGAAGGCTCAGCACTGAGCGGCTCGCCGAGCCAGCTCTGCGCCGACGTGTGCGCCGCCCGACCCCTCGCGCCCCACACGGCGCGCGGCGGCACCTGCACGAGCGGCACCCAGCTCCGGATCGCCTGCGCGAGCGCATCCGGATCGCGGTCCGGCCACCGGTTCGCCAGCAGTCGCCCCAGCTCGCTGAACGTCCTGGGCTGCTCGTCCACCAGCCGGCGCCCCACCTCGACCAGCGCCGCGGTGTCGATGCCGACCAGGCGCTTGCCGAAGTTGCCGTTCATGCTGCGCTCGATCACCGGCTGCACGAGCGGTCGCCACTCCAGGCAGTCGCGCGCGGTCACCAGGTGGATCGTCGAGCGCATGAGCGCCATCCGCACCACTTGACGGCTGGACAGCAGCTCACCGGCGACGTCCGGGTCGAAGCCAGCCAATCGACTCCACAGCCCGACGTACCACGTGTGCGGGGTCTGTGCCTGGAGCCCGGCCAGGTGCTCGACCGCCGCCAGCACCGGCATGCGAGCCCTGCTCAGCAGCAACTGCCGCTGCAACGTCGCCCGGTTCAGCGCCCGGCGACTCATCCAGCTCCGCACCCCCAAACCCTAGAAGCCCCCACCGACAAACTTCCGCCAGCCGAACCCACCAGCACCCCCGGATCCCGCCGCCCGCCCATCTCGCCGCCCGCCCATCTCGCCGCACGCCCATCTCGCCGCCCGCCCATCTCGCCGCACTTGGGGAGCTTTAGTTCCACTGGCGGTACCAAGCTCCCCAAGTGACGGAGAACCGGGGGTGACGGGGAACCGGGGTGCGCGCGGGGGGAGGGGGTTAGGTGGCTAGGGCGTCTATGGCGCGGTGGATGCGTTTCTCGGAGATCGGGTAGGGCGTGCGCAGGGTTTGGGCGAACAGGCTGACGCGGAGCTCCTCGATCATCCAGCGGATCTCGTCCAGCTCCTCGCTCGGTGGCAGCTCGCGGCGCAGCTGCTCGTACTCGGAGGCGACGGCCTGGACCCGCTGCATCCAGGCCCGGTCGCGCTGCGGGTCGCGCTGCAGGCCTTCGAGGCGGCGCTCGAGCGCCTGCAGGTAGCGCGCGACGTCAGGCAGCCGGCGCCGCCCGGCGGCGGCGACGAAGCCGGGATACACCAGCGACTCGAGCTGGACACGCATGTCGTCGACGGATGGCCGGAGCACGGCAGCGCCGAGCGTGCCGAGGTGGCCGCGGATCGAACGCCACGATTCCAGGATCCGCCGCACGTCGGCGAGCACGCCGAGGACCTCGGGACCGAGTGCGGCTGCGACGGCCTTGCGCAGCGTCTCGAAGCCGGCCCGGTCCCGGGCCGGCCCGCCGTTCGCGGCGACGATCGCGTCGCACGCGCAGTCGATGCAGTCGGCGAGCATGGCGGCGACGCTGCCGTGCGGGTTGGCCGAGAGCGCGAGCTTGGCGGCGTTGTCGAGGCTGCGCAGGACGAGCTTGACCGGTGACGGCGTGGCGAGCAGGAGCAGCCGCCGGGTGCCGAGGCGCATCGCGCGCTCCTGCTCGGCCTCGCTGGGCAGCACCCGGACCGCGACGCTGTCGCCCTCGTCGACCAGCGCCGGGTACCCGGTCAACGTGTGCCCTCGGTGCTCACGGCGCACGACGTGTGGCACCGACTCCAGGTCGAACGAGCGCAGGCCCGACCGCTCGACCTGCTCGCCGACGACCGCCGAGATGGTGGACTCCACATCGCTGCGCAGCTGGCCGGCGAGGGCGTCGAGATTCTTGCCCTGGGCCAGAACCTGACCGCCGTCCAGGATCCGGAAGGTGATCTTCAGGTGGTCCGGCACCTTGGACAGGTCCCACGGGTCGCCCGGCAGGCCGAGGTCGCGTCCGAGTTCGTCGGGCAGCCAGCCGTTGTACGGGGTGAGCCGCCGCAACGCGGCCCTGGCGGTGTCCGGCACCGGAACCACGGCGCGCCGCAGCTGCTTGGGCAGCGACTTGAGCAGGGCGATCACCAGGTCCTCGCGCAGCCCCGGCACCTGCCAGCTGAACTGATCGGCCCCCAGCCGGTTGAGCACCGCCAGCGGCACGTCGACCGTGACGCCGTCGGTGGGGCTGCCCGGCTCGAACCGGTAGTGCAGTGGCAGCGGCGGATCGCCGACCGGCCACCGGTCGGGGTAGTCGCGCTCGCTGACGCCGGAATGTGCCGACACGACGAGGTCCGCGGTGAACGTCAGCAGGTCCGGGTGCGACCGCCGCGCACGCCGCCACCAGCTGTCGAAGTGCCTGGCCGACACGACGTCTGGCGGCAGGCGCTCGTCGTAGAAGTCGAACAGGGTCTGGTCGTCGACCAGGATGTCGCGGCGCCTCGCCCTGTGCTCCAGTTCCTCGACGTCGTCGATCAGCTCGCGGTTGCGGTGGAAGAACTCGTGCCTGGTGTCCCAGTCGCCCTCGACCAGCGCGTGCCGGATGAACAGCTCGCGGCACAGGCCAGGGTCGATACCCGAGAAGTTGACCTTGCGGTCGGTCACGATCGGGATGCCGTACAGGGTGACCTTCTCCAGGGCCACCACGGCGCCGCGCCTGCGTTCCCAGTGCGGCTCGCTGTAGTTGCGCTTGACCAGGTGCCCGGCGAGCGGCTCGATCCAGTCCGGGTCGATGCGCGCGCACGTGCGGGCCCACAGCCTGGTGGTCTCGACCAGCTCGGCGGACATCACCCAGCGCGGCGGCTTGCGGAACAGCGCCGACCCAGGGAAGACGGCGAACCGGGCGCCGCGCGCGCCCAGGTAGTCACGCGGCTCAGGGTCGAACAGCCCGACGTGCGAGAGCAGCCCGGCCAGCAGCGACTTGTGCACCGCGGTCATATCCGGCACAGCCGCCTCTGGTGGCACGGGCGCGTCTGTCGGCACGGGCGCGTCTGTTGGCGCGGGCGCGTCTGTTGGCAGGGGCGGTGGCGCGCTGCGGGTCATGCCGAGGCTCTTGGCGACCTGGCGGAGCTGGCCGTGCAGGTCCTGCCATTCGCGAACCCGCAGGTAGTGCAGGTGCTCGGCGCGGCACATCCGGCGGAAGGCGCTGGAGGACAGCTCGCCCTGCCGGTCGCGCAGGTAGCTCCACAGGTTCAGGTAGGCGAGGAAATCCGACGTCGGGTCCGCGAACCGCGCGTGCATGGCATCGGCCAGCTGCTCCGCGCCGGCCGGCCGCTCCCGCGGGTCCTGGATCGACAGCGCGGCGGCGATCACGAGCACCTCGCGCAGGCAGCCGTTGCGGTCGGCCTCGACGAGCATCCGGCCCAGCCGCGGGTCGACCGGCAGCCGGGCCATCGTGCGGCCGGTCGGCGTGAGCCCGGCCCGGTCCAGCGCCCCGAGTTCCTGCAGCAGCTGCACGCCGTCGGTCACCTGGCGCCGGTCCGGCGGGTCGACGAACGGGAAGCCGCCGACGTCACCGAGCCCCAGCGCGGTCATCTGCAGGATGACCGAGGCCAGGTGGGTGCGGACGATCTCCGGCTCGGTGAACTCCGGGCGGCTCTCGAAGTCCTCCTGCGAGTACAGCCGGATGCAGATGCCGTCGGCGAGCCGCCCGCACCGACCGGCACGCTGGTTGGCCGAGGCCTGCGACACCGGCTCGATCGGCAGCCGCTGCACCTTGAGCCGGCGGCTGTACCTGGAGATGCGGGCGGTGCCAGGGTCGATCACGTAGCGGATGCCTGGCACGGTCAGCGAGGTCTCCGCGACGTTGGTGGCCAGCACGATCCGCCGCCCGGTGTGGCCGGCGAAGACCCGGTGCTGCTCGGCAGCCGACAGCCGCGCGTACAGCGGCAGGACCTCGGTCTCCGGACGCTGCTGGCGGTTGAGCATGTCGGCGGTATCGCGGATCTCCCGCTCACCGGACAGGAACACCAGGATGTCGCCGAACGTCTCGCGGCACAGTTCGTCGACCGCATCGGCGATCGCCTGCACCTGGTCACGCTCGTCGTCGGGGTCCTCGCCGTACGGCCGGTACCGCATCTGGACCGGGTAGGTCCGCCCGGACACCTCGACGATCGGGGCGCCGTCGAAGTGCTCGGCGAACCGTTCCGGGTCGATCGTGGCCGAGGTGATGATCAGCTTGAGGTCCGGGCGCTTTGGCAGCAACCGCTTGAGGTAGCCGAGCAGGAAGTCGATGTTGAGGCTGCGCTCGTGGGCCTCGTCGATGATGATCGTGTCGTACTGCCGCAACTGGCGGTCGTTCTGGATCTCGGCGAGCAGGATGCCGTCGGTCATCAGCTTGAGCCTGGATCCCCGGCTCACGTTGTCGGTGAACCGCACCTTCCACCCGACCAGGTCGCCGAGCGTGGTGTCCAACTCCTCGGCGATGCGCTCGGCCACCGTCCTGGCGGCGAGCCGCCGCGGCTGGGTGTGGCCGATCTTCCCGTCGGTCCCGCGGCCGAGCTCGAGGCAGATCTTCGGCAGCTGGGTGGTCTTGCCCGACCCGGTCTCGCCGGTGATCACCACCACCTGGTGGTCGCGGATGGCCGCGGCGATGTCGTCGCGCCGCTGGCTGATGGGCAGGTCCGGATAGCGAATCCGCAGGACCTGGGCGCGCTCGGGCGGGGACTCGGCCATACCGTCGCCAGCCTACGACGGGCGGGCCGGGCGCCGCCTCGGCTTTACGGCCCGGTCATCGCGGCCGCTGCCAGGCAACCAGGCCAGGCAACAGCCCGGACAACCAGCCCGGACAACCAGGCCCGGACAACCACGGCATCGCGTGGCGCGTCCTCCCTGCACGCCCCATAGGCGGTTCTCGGTAGCGCCAGACACAACGAGGTGGTCCCGATGCGACTCCGACACCGGCTCGCCACCTGTTTCGCCACGCCGCTCGCCGGCACCCTGGCCACCGCAGCGTTCGCCGTGCCGATTCTCGCCGGGTGCGGCGCTGAACCCGGCGAGCCGCAGCCAGGCACGCCGGAGCCGGGCACGACCCCGCCCGCGGCCGGCACGCCGGCGCCGACGACGGCCGGCCAGAACCCGGCCCAGACAAGCGCCGGCGCCAGGGCACTGCCGATCTACTACGTGGCCGACACCGCGGCCGGGCTGCGCCTTTACCGCGAGTTCCACTCGGTGCCGCCAGCGGCGGATCCGGCCACCGACGCGGTGCGCGAGATGTTCGCCGCCGGCACCGGCATGGATCCCGACTACCGCTCGTACTGGCCCTCCGGCAGCGACCTGGTCAGCCCGGTCGAACACGGCGGCGGCGTCATCACCGTCGACCTCAACGCGCGGGCCGGTCAGGCCGGCCTCGGAGCCGAGGCCGCCGAGCGCACCGTGGCGCAACTCGTCTACACCGTGCAGGGCGCCCTGCAGTCCACCGACCCGGTGCAGTTCCTGATCGAGGGCCAGCGCGTCGACCAACTCTGGGGCCACGTGGCCATCCGCGAGCCGGTCGGCAGGGGCGATCCCTATGCGATCCGCTCGCTGGTCCAGGTCGACCGGCCGGCCCACGGCCAGTCCGTCGGGCGCACGTTCGAGGTCGTCGGCGAGGCCGCCTCCTACGAGGCGAACCTGCCGTGGGAGATCCTGCGCGACGGCCAGGTCGTGCGGTCGGGCTTCGCCACGGCGCAGCAGGGCCAGCGGTTCAGCGCATTTCGGTTCGATCTGACGCTGGAGCCGGGTGAGTACACCCTGCGGGTCATCGAGGATGATCCGTCGGGCGGCGAGGGACGTCCCCCGTTCGAGGACACCAAGCTGATTCGCGTACGTTAAGGCCAAATCTACGACTAATGCCGTAAGAATCGCTCACCTGTTTAGCGGTATTCGCCCGCTGGCGCCGTCGTCCGCGGTTATCCCACGGGCGAGGGTCCCACGAGTGAGTGCCGACTTTCGGTGGATATGGATCGGGTTCACCCACATAGCCGCAGCCCACGGCGTCGTGCCGATACCCCCGTCAGAAGGGCGGCCACGCAACGCACTCAGACGACTACAGAGAAGTGGATGCCTGGAGAATGCCCGCAACCGGCCCACCCCCGGTCCGGGTCCCGCCATGGTCACTCACCGCACACACCTATAGTCTGCCGCCGCTGAGCCTTCATCGGGCGAGTTCCGCGCGAGACAACACGAGGGCGGACACCACATTTTGGAGAGTTCTATGAGTCGTGGCAGAGGCGCCAGAGCCTCGATCGTGGCCTTGATGGTCCCGTTGCTGACGGTCCTCGTGAGCGTCGATGCGACCGGTGCACCGGACCAGGCCAACCTCACCGGCCAAGCCCTCGCCCCCGCAGACCGGGTGCAGGCAGAAAAGGCCCCGACCAGTCGACTGGCACAGACCGACAAGAACCTGCTCGGCCGGACCGACAGCAGCTCCGTCTCCATCCTGGTCAAGCTTGACTACGACTCGGCCGCCACCTACAGCGGTGGAGTGGCCGGACTCGAGGCCACCAGCCCTGCCGTCACCGGCAAGTCGCTGGCCGAGCAGACCGGCGCCCTGCAGAAGTACGAGGCACACGCCGCCAACAAGGAGAACGCCTTCACCGCTGAGCTGGCCAAGCGCGTGCCGCAGGCCAAGACCGGGCGCACCCTGCGCACCGTCTACGGCGGCATCGCGGCGACCGTGCCGGCCAACAAGATCGCTGACGTGCTCGCCATCCCCGGCGTCGTCGCGGTCCAGGAAGACGCGCTTCGCGCGCTGACCACCGACTCCAGCCCGAGGTTCATCGGCGCCCCGACGATCTACAACGAACTCGGCCCGGTCCGGAACGCCGGCCAGGGCGTCATCTACGGCAACCTCGACACCGGCATCTGGCCGGAGCACCCCTCCTTCGCCGACCTGGGCAACCTGTCCGCGCCTCCCGGCCCGGCTCGTGAGTGCAACTACGGCGACAACCCGTTGACCCCGGCGAACGACCCGTTCGCCTGCAACAACAAGCTCATCGGTGGTGCCCCGTTCCTGGACACCTACCTGTCCGACCCCGGCCGGGCCGCCGCTGAGCCGTTCCACACCGCCCGCGACTCCAACGGCCACGGCACGCACACCGCGTCCACCTCGGCCGGCAACATCGTCGACCACGCCACCGTCCTCGGTGCCGACCAGGGCCGCATCCATGGCATCGCGCCCGGCGCGTGGGTCATGGAGTACAAGGTCTGCGGTATCCAGGGCTGCTTCGAGTCCGACTCCGCCGGTGCCGTCGGCCAGGCCATCATCGATGGCGTCGACGTCATCAACTTCTCCATCTCCGGTGGCACCGACCCGTTCAGCGACCCGGTCGAGCTGGCGTTCCTCGACGCCTACGCGGCCAACGTGTTCGTGTCCGCCTCCGCCGGTAACAGCGGCCCCGGTGCCGGGACCGCCAACCACCTGTCGCCATGGGTGACCACGGTGGCTGCGTCCACCCAGACCCGCGAGTTCGCCAGCACGCTGAACGTCACCGCCAGCAACGGCGAGACGTTCACCATGGATGGCGCGACGATCACGCCTGGCGCCGGACCGCTGCCGGTCGTCATGGCCGCCGACGCGCCGTACTCCCGCCCGCTGTGTAACGCGCCGGCTCCCGCCGGCCTGTTCGACGGCAAGATCGTGGCCTGCCAGCGCGGCGGGAACGCCCGCGTCGAGAAGGGTTACAACGTCCTGCAGGGCGGCGCCGAGGGCATGGTGCTCTACAACCCGACGCTCGCCGACGTCGAGACCGACACCCACTGGCTGCCGACGATCCACCTGGCCGACGGCACCAGCTTCGTCGCCTTCATGGCCGGCCACTCCGGCGAGGTCGCGCAGTGGGCCGACGGCCAGGCCCGCGACGGCCAGGGCGACGTCATGGCCGCGTTCTCCTCGCGCGGCCCGGCCGGCGCCTTCCTCAAGCCGGACGTCACCGCACCAGGCGTGCAGATCCTGGCCGGCGACACCCCGGTGGTCGAGGACCCGGCGACCAGCGGTCCCGGCGGCGAGCTGTTCCAGGCGATCGCCGGCACCTCGATGTCCTCGCCGCACACCGCCGGCGCGGCCATCCTGCTGCGGGCACTGAACACCGAGTGGAGCCCGGGCCAGATCAAGTCCGCGCTCATGACGACCGCGACGCAAGACGTGGTCAAGGAAGACACCGTCACCCCGGCCGACCCGTTCGACTTCGGCGCGGGTCGCATCGACCTGCGCAGGGCCGGCACGCCGGGCCTGGTGTTCGACGAGACCGCCGAGAACATGGCGCTGCTGGGCAACGACCCGATCAACGCCGTGCACCTCAACCTCCCGTCGATCAACGCCCCGGTCATGCCGGGCCGGATCACCACCGTGCGCAAGGCCGAGAACGTCAGCGGCCTGAGGATGCGCTACACCGCCGAGACCACCGCGCCGGCCGGGAGCACGATCCGCGTGCTGCCGCGCACGTTCGCGCTGGACCCGGGTGAGTCGATCGAGCTGAGCATCACGATCGAGTCGACGGCGCCGCAGGCTCAGCACTTCGGCGAGGTCCGCCTGGTGCCCAGCCGCACCAACTACCCGACCCTGCACCTGCCGGTGGCGTACGTGACCGGCCAGGCCTCGGTCAGCCTCGCCAGCTCGTGCTCGCCGACCCGGATTCCGCTCTCGGGCGTCAGCACGTGCGAGGTCACCGCGACCAACACCTCGTTCAACGACACCACGGTCACGCTCGAGACGACCGTGAACAGCAACCTGCGGGTGGCGGGGGCGACCAACGCCTTCATCATCAACAACCGCACGGTCCGCAAGCCGAACGTGACGCTGCCTGGTGGCCAGCCGGGTGTGCCGGACGTTGCCCCTGGCTCGCTCGCCGGTTACATCCCGCTGGACGCGTTCGGGTTCACACCGATCCCGATCGGTGACGAGGAGATCCTCAACTTCAACGTCCCGAACTACGTGTTCAACGGCGTGACCTACTCCAGCATCGGTGTCGACTCCAACGGCTACCTGCTGGCCGGTGGTGGCACCTCCGAGGACAACAACTGCTGCAACCTGCCATCGGGTCCAAGCCCGGCACGGCCCAACAACATGCTGGCGCCGTTCTGGACCGACCTCGACGGCACGGGCGCTCCGGGCATCTTCGCCGGCATCCTCACCGACGGCGTCGACGACTGGGTGGTCTTCGAGTACCGGGTGAACGTCTTCGGCACCACGAGCAACCGGACCTTCCAGGTCTGGATCGGCCTCGGCGCCACCCAGGACATCACCTACGCCTACAACCCGGCCAACATGCCCGGTGACCCCGCTGGTCAGGACTTCCTGGTCGGTGCCGAGAACATCGTCGGCGCCGGCGACATGGTCGCCACCCTGCCCACCGGGGACCTGCGCGTCACGAGCAGCAGCCCGACGCCTGGTGGCTCCGTCAGCTACACCGTCACCGTCCGAGGAGTCAACTCCGGGGTCGGCCGCGTGACCACCGAGATGGAGGGTGCGGATCTGCCCGGCACCACCATCGTCACCTCGGAGGTCCAGGTCAGCCGCGGCACGATGTCCGCTAACTAGCACCTAACCTGACACGCAAAACCACGGGCCCGCCGTCACCCACCCGGTGACGGCGGGCCTGCGGTTTTGCACCCCACCGGGAGTTATTGGGTGACGGTGCGCAGGCGCGCCAGGAGTTCGGCTCGGCTGGTGCAGCCGAGCTTCTGGCGTATGCGGGCGACGTGGTGCTCGACGGTCCTGGCGGAGATGGACAGTCGGGCGCCGATCTGCCGGTAGGTCAGGCCGGCGACGACGTGGCCGGGCGACCTGGAGCTCCCGGTCGCTCAGCGTCTGTGGTGGCGCGGTCGGGCGTGCGCAGGGCCGCCCGGCCGGCGAGCTGGGCGCCGTCCCAGCCGAGACCGGCGTCGTGCAGGCGCAGGGCGGCGGACTCGACGACGGACTGGTGGACGCCGTACGCGAGCAGCGTCGCGGCTCTGTCCTCAGTCGTTGCCGCGGCCGTTGACAAAACCAAATTTTATGTACAGGATCAATTTTGCCATGAGGGAGATGTTGTTCTTGGAACGGCTTGAGCAGGCCGAGACCCTGCTCAAGCCGCAGCGCATCGAGGTGCTGCGGCTGCTGGCCGAGCCGAGGTCGTGCACGGAGGTCGCGGCGCTGTTGGACCAGACGCCGCAGCGGGTGTACTACCACGTGAAACGCCTGGTCGACGCAGGTCTGGTCACTCAGGTGTCCGAGCGCAGGGTGCGCGGCATCAACGAGGGCATCTACCAGGCCAGCGCCCGTTCGTACTGGCTGTCGCCGGCACTGGTCGGCCGGATCGGAGGCCTGCGCAAGCAGCGCGACGAGCTGAGCCTGGGCTACCTGCTCGACCTGGTGGAGGACGTACAGGCGGACATCGCGGCGCTGGACCGGGCCGCGCCCGAGCTGCCGTCGATCGGCGTCTCCGGCGAGATCCGGGTGCCGCCGCAGCAACGCCAGCAGTTCCTCGACGACCTCAAGTCCACCCTCCAGGACCTGTTCACGCGGTACGGCGGAGCCGAGGGCGACGCCTTCAAGCTGGCCGTGGCGTGCTACCCGAAGGGATCATCCGATGACCGCACCGAGTGAGACGCTGACCGTTCGAGCGCGCATGCCGGCCCCCGCCGACCAGGTCATGCGCGCGCTCACCGACGCCGGTGCACTGCGCATCTGGCTGGCCGAACACGCCGAGGTCGAACTGCCGGACCGGTTCGAGTTCTGGGGGCGCTTCACCCCGGCCGGCGACGCCGCACACCAGCGGCTGCTGCACGCCGACGAGCGGACGCTGCGGTTCAACTGGCTGCTCGACGGCGTCGACCCCACCACCGAGATCACCCTCGACGACGGTGAAGGCAGTGGCGGGCCGCTCCCGCAGCCGACCCAGAGCCCCTTCAGCCGGGCCCAGGCGGTCTCCGGCTCCAGCAGCCGGGGCGGCCTGCGCCCCTCACGGGCGCTGTCGATCGCCAACCTCAACGACTACCTCGCCGGCCGCGAGCTGACTCCGAAGTGCGACTACACCTCGACCGAACTGGTCGCCGAGATCGACATCGGCGCCGCGCGCGAGGATGTGTTCGACTCGCTGGTGAACAAGGCGAAGTTCAGCCAGTGGTTCGGCTACCCGGTGGACATCGAGGCCCACGTCGGCGGCCGCTTCGCGATGGGCGGGTTCGACAACGACCCCAACCCCGCCAAGATCGTCGAGCTGGTGCCTGGGGTCCGGGCGGCGATCGACTTCGGTGGTATCGGGGTGGCGTCGTGGGAACTGGCCGACTCCGGCGGCAAGACCCGGATCACGTTCGTGCAGAGCGGCTTCGACACCGCCAGCCCGCCGCACGCGGCGTGGGCCGGCTGGCTGGCCGGCACCGCAGAGCTGCGCCGCTTCCACGAGGTCGCGCGCTGGCGGCCGATCTGGCTCGACGCCAGCGTTCTCGAGCCGGCCGACCGCGCCGCCGTCCGCCACTAGCCACGTTCAAGGGAGGGATCGCTGCCATGACCGAACAGTCGATGACAGAGCAACCGACGACCGAGCAACCGACGACCGAGCAACCGATGAAGCTGCGCGCCCGCATCCCTGCCCCGGTGGCCGAGGTCATGCACGCGCTCACCGATGCGACGGCGCTGCGCTCCTGGCTCGCCGAGCACGCCGAGGTGGACCTGCCGCACCGGTACGAGTTCTGGGGCCGGTACACGCCCGAGGGCGACGCCCCGCACCAGACGCTGCGGCACGTCGACGACCGGACGCTGCGGTTCGACTGGCTGCTCGACGGCGTGGAGACCGAGGTCGAGATCACCCTGACGCCCGACGGCGGGGAGACGATCCTGGACCTGTCGCAGTCGCACTGGTCGTTCGACTACGTGACCGAGGGCACGAGCATCCGCGGCGTGCTGCAGACGTACTGGGTGCTGTCGATCGCGAACCTGGCCGACCACGTGGCCGGGCGCACGCTCACCGACAAGATCGACTTCACCTCGGTGCGGATGAGCGCGACCGTCATGATCGACGCCTCGCCGGCACAGGTGTACGACTCGCTGGTCGACGCGGACAAGTTCAGCGAATGGTTCGGCTACCCGGTCGAGATGGAGCCGCGGGAAGGCGGCCGGTTCGCGATGGGCGGGTTCGAGAACAACCCGCACCCGGCGACGTTCCGCGAGCTCGTGCCCGGCGAGCGGGCATCGATCGACTTCGGCGGCATGGTGGCCTCGTGGGAGCTGGCCGACTCCGGCGGACGGACCAGGATGACGTTCGTGCAGAGCGGGTTCGACGAGAGCAACCCGCCGTACGCGGCGTGGGGTGGCTGGCTCAGCGGGGTCGCCGAGCTGCGCCGCTACCACGAGCTGGCGCGGTGGCGGCCGCTGTGGATCGAGCCCGCCAACGCCTGACCGCCGCGGCGAAGGTCAGCGGATCTCCAGGTAGGAGATGCCCGGCATCGGCAGGGCGAACTCCAGCGACGCGGTGGGGCCGTCGGCGGTGCGCTCCGGCTCGAACTCCTCGAGCCGGTCGTGCGCCGCCAGCTCCGCCCACTGCCGGTCATTCGGCCAGTCTCCGCCGCCGAGCCGCTCCCAGACGGCGCGGATGTTGCTGCGGCCGGCGTCGACGCGCCAGTGCCCGATCCGCCGCCGGCCGGACGGCAGGCCGGTGACGGTCAGGCGAATGTCGCGGTCGAGCTGGGTGGCGCCGCCGGACTTGGACTGGTCGAGCGTGCTGTTCCACAGCAGCACGCCGACCGTGCCGTCGGCGGCCCTGGCCGCCCAGGCCTCGACCAGGCTGCCGGCACCGTCGCCGGTCAGGCGCACGTCGAGCTCGTCGTCGCCGAGCCGCGACGCCAGCGCGAGCGCCCAGTACCGCGGTTTGCGCAGGTTGCCGACCGTGAGCAGGCCGAAGCCGCCATGGAACAGCGCCGGCGGCCGGCCCAGCTCCTCGAAATGGTCGGACACCACCCAATAGCCAAGCCCGGACATCCGCCCGGCCGCCGAGCGCATGCCGCGCAGCAGGAACGCCCCGGCGAACACCTCGTCGCTGATCGGGTTGAAGTGCGTCGGGGTGACGCCCCACTCGGTCCACAGGATGTCCAGGTCGGGGCGGCCGTGCCGGGCGCACAGCGGCCGGAAGTCCAGCGGCGGGCTGCCGTAGGTGTGGGTCGAGACGAAGTCGATCGGAGCGCCCGAACCGTCCACGTGCCGGAGCAGGTCGCCCATCCATCCCGCGGCGGCCGATGCCGGGCCGCCGACCCGCAGCCCGGGGTCCACCGACTTCACCGCGCGCGCCGTGACGTCGTAGAGCCGCAGGTACTCCTCGCGGGTGCCGGCCCAGAACACCTCGAGGTTGGCCTCGTTCCACACCTCGAACGCCCACTGGTCGCGCACCCGCGCCAGGCCGTAGCGGTCGACCAGGTGCGCCACCAGGTCGCGGACCAGATCGCCCCAGCGGTCCCAGTCGTGCGGCGGCGAGACGATCGCCTGGTAGGCGAACACCGTCTTGCTCGGGTCGCGGGCCAGGTCACGAGGCATGTACGACAGCTCGACGACCGGCGCCAGGCCCAGTTCGAGCACCCGGTCGTAGACGCGGTCGACGCCGGTGAAGTCGTGCACCGGCTCGCCGTCGACCTCGCGGTAGACGCCGAGGTCGTCGCCGAGGATCGCGTGTGCCCGCACGGTCCGCACGCCGAGCTCCGTGTGCGCGCGGCGAAGCGCCTGCGCCAGCTCAGCGCCGATCGGCCGGCCGCCGCTGGTGTCCTCGCACAGCACGTGCGAGAGGTGCTCGGAGCCGATCGTGCTGCGCCACGGGCGGTCAAGCGGCCCCACCACGCTGCCGGCGTCCACGGTGACCGACACGATTGCAGGCCCGCCGTCGCCGTTCGACGGGGCTGCCTCGACCGGCTCGCTGCGCGGCCCGGTCGCGTCGATGTCGGCAAGCGCGGCGACCGCGTACCGGTAACGCTCGCCTGGCTCACCGGTGGTGTCGACGTACGGGCCGTGCGGCACGGCCAGCACGTCACCACCGAAGTGGTCCAGCGGCTCCAGCGCCCCGCCGGCGGAGTCGGCCCGGTGCACCAGGTACCCCACCGCACCGTCGACCGGCTCCCAGTCAAGCGTCACCTGCCCGCGCCCCGCCGTGGCCCGCAGCCCGGCCGGCGCCGGCAGCGACTCGCCGACGAGCACCCCGGAACGGCGTTGGTCGATCCGGGCCTCCCAGTCGGCCCTGGCCTGCTCGCTCATCCCCACAACCCTCTCTCCCACCACCCCCACCACCGCTGTCGCCGCCCCGGGCCACTTGGGGAGCTCTAGTTCCATCGGTGGAACTAGAGCTCCCCAAGTGCGCTTCGTGCGGGGGCTACTGGCGGGGCGGGAGGGCGAACTGCTCCATGGCCATGACCGGGCGCAGGTGCTGCTCCGCGCCGCCTCGGGTGAAGGCGTCGCGCAGCACGTTGCCGGCGAGCAGGTTGCCGAGCGCACCCATGATCATGCCCTGGTCCAGGGCCAGGTACCGCCTGGCCACGGTGCCGCTGCCGACCGCGATCGAGTCGTAGTAGCCGCCGGGGCCGTAGCTGTCGAAGTCGCGCCGCAGCTTGGCCAGCTGCACGAGCGCCGCCGCGGGCTGGTACTGCAGCGCGAGCACGACGGCGTGCGGCGTGACGACGCCGTCGCCGTAGGACGTGGGCGGCGGCAGGGCTTCCCGGCAGCCTTCGAAGCCGACGTCGACCGTGGTGCGCTCGCGGTCGCTGGTGTAGCCGGCCGAGTCGAGGCCCATGATGTCCACGCCGTACTCGCGGTACCCGCCGAACGGGTCGGAGGCGGGCGAGAAGCCCCAGTGCCCGTACCGCGCGTCGTTCAGGCCGTGCTCGATCTGGCCGCGCACATACACCGCGTGCTGCCGCGCCCAGCTGTTGCGGCCCCACTGGACCTCCGGCACGAACATGTCCGGCATGAGCGCCTCGAACATGTCGCCGCCCCAGGTCGGGACGAACTGCAGCCCGCGGTAGCTGTAGGCGCCCTCGAACACCGGCACGCCGAGGTATTCGACCCAGCCACCGGTCGGCTTCTGCTCCTGCCAACCCCAGTCGCAGTTGTCCGGGAAGGTCCGCCACGGCGCGAAGTAGTGCGCCGGCGGCACCTGGCCGAGCGAGATGGCCACGTAGCTGATCATGCGGGTCTCGCTGTTGAACGCGCCGTAGGTGTGGCACGTGTAGTAGACGTCGGGGCCGATGCCGAGGTAGTTGTCCAGGATCGAGCAGCCCGGCGGCTGTTCGTCCCAGAACCCGCCGCGCATGAGCCCGGCCGGCACGTCCGGCCCGCGCCCGGCCGGGTCGTAGTAGAACGCGAAGTTCATCGGGTCTAGCAGGCGCTGGGCCTGCGACCTGGCCTCGGGAACGGCGTTGCGCACGACCATCAGCGCCGCGGCCATCCAGGCGTTGTCCACGCTGGAAAGGAACGGGTAGACGGTCGAGCCGTCGACCGGCCACGTGCGCAGCTTGGTCAGCGTCACCGGGTCGTACCAGTTGTAGAACTGGCCGGAACCGGGGTGGCGCTCCAGCCGGGCCACCGAGTCGAGGGTCTGCCTCGTCCGGCTCACCAGCTCACCGCGATCGATGAGGCCGAGGCGCTGCGCCACGATGGCCGACCACAGGTACGAGCCGATGTTGGTCGGTGACGTGTAGCGGGACCTGCTGGCCGGGTCGAGGTCGCCCTCGATGTTGTCGGCCGGGATGCCGGTCGACGGCTCGACCATGGCCTCGAACGAGTGCCAGGTGTCGCTCACCAGCCCGAGGTGGCTTTCGGGTGCGGACGGTTGGGCGGCAGCGCTCGACTCGGAACCGGCGAGCGGCACGGTAAGCCCGACGGTCAGGGCGGCCATTGCTGACACAGCGATCAGGCGGCTGCGTCGTCTCATGAGCGGTCTCCTCACTTGAGCCCGGTGGTGGCGATGCCGCGCACGAAGTGCCGCTGCAGCAGGATGAACACGATCAGCACCGGCACCACGATCACGACGGAGCCGGCCAGCAGCAGGTCGTAGCGCGCCCGGTTCTGCCCGATGCTGTACAGCGCGAGCGCGACCGGCAGGGTGTAGCGGTCCTCGGTGGTGGCGACGACCAGCGGCCAGAGGAAGTTGTTCCACGAGGCCAGGAACGTCAGGATGCCCAACGTCGCCAGCGCCGGCCGGCACAGCGGCAGCACGATCTGCCAGAAGATCCGCAGCTCGCTGGCACCGTCGATGCGCGCCGCCTCGAGCAGGTCGTCCGGGATCGACAGCATGAACTGGCGCATCAGGAACACGCCGAACGCCTGGGCCAGGAAAGGCAGCACCAGCCCGCCGTAGGTGTTGACCAGGTTCAGGTTGCTGACCAGCACGAACAGCGGCACCAGCGTGACGATGCTCGGCACCATGATGGTGCCGAGCACGAGCAGGAACAGCAACTGGCGGCCGGCAAAGCGGATCTTGGCCAGGGCGTAGCCGGCGGCGGCGCAGAACAGCAGGTTGCCGGCCGTGGTCAGCAGCGCGACGATCACCGAGTTGGTGAAGTACGTCGGGAAGTCCAGCCGGCTCAGCAGCGTCGAGTAGTTGTCGAGGGTCGGGTCGGCCGGCCACCAGGTCGGCGGCGACTGCCTGATCTCGCGCTCCGGCTTGAACGACGAGAGCAGCATCCACAGGAACGGCACGACCATCACCAGCAGGCCGCCGGCCAGCAGCACGTGCAGCACCGTGCGGGCGGCCAGATCCCGCCCGGACAGGCGCTGCGTCACGGCTTGGCTCATGGGTTGCTCCGTGTCATGTGTTACTCCGTGTCATATGTTGCTCCGGAGCAACCGGAACCAGGCGATCGACAGCAGCACCACGACCATGAACAGCACGTAGCTCATGGCCGACGCGTAGCCGTAGTTGCCGAAGCCGAACTGGTTGTAGGTGTGGTAGGCCAGCGAAAGCGTCGAGTCGAGCGGGCCGCCCTGGGTCATCACGAACGGCTCCTCGAAGAACTGGACGTAGCCGATCGTCGTGATGACCGCGACGAACAGCAGCGTCGGCCGCAGCACCGGCAGCGTGATGTGCCGGAACTGGGCCCACCGGCCGGCGCCGTCGATCCTCCCGGCCTCGTAGAGGTCCTGCGGGATCGCCTGGAGCCCGGCCAGGAAGATCACCATGCCGAAGCCGAGGTTGCGCCAGGCCGCCATGACGATCAGCGACGGCAGTGCGAGGCTGGTGTCGTTGAGCCAGTTCGGGCCGTCGACGCCGACCAGCCGCAGCAGGTTGTCGAGCAGGCCCGTGTCGGGCTGCAGCAGGAACCGCCACACCACGGCGATCGCCACGATGCTGGTGACGACCGGCAGGTAGTAGCCGACCCGGAACACGGTGCGGAACTTCGTCACGCCCGCGTTCAGCCCGACCGCCACCGCCAGCGCGGCCGCCATCGTCACCGGCACCCCGACCACGACGAAGATCGCCGTGTTGGCCGACGACTTGAGGAACAGCTCGTCGCTGAGCAACCTCGTGTAGTTGCCGATGCCCTCGAAGTCGACGGCGAGCGGGTTGCGCAGGTCGGCGCTGCGGATGTCGGTGAAGCTCATCGCCAGCGACGCGATCACCGGGCCTGCCGTGAACAGCACGAACAGCGCCGCGAACGGCAAGGCGAACCCCCACCCGGTGAGCCCACGCCGCAACGCGCCACCCCCAGCACGCCCACCGCCCCGGCGGCGCGTGGGCGTCATTCGTTCCTCTGGGAGCGAATGACGCCCACGTGCCAGGCCGCCCTGGGTGGCGTGGGCGGCCTGGCCTGCCTGGGTCGCCGGCACGGCTAGCTGCCGGTGCCTATCGAGGTGGCCTTCTGCTGCATGGCCTTGGCGGCCTCCTCGGCGGAGGCGGCGCCCTTGGCCGCCTTCTCGATCTCGGCATCGATCGCGGCGGCGACCTGCTCCCAGGTGGCGATCGACGGCGGCGCCCTGGTGTCGTTGAGCTGGTCGCCGAAGGCCTTCAGCTGCTCGTCACCGGACAGCGTCGAGTCGTCCCAGGCGGCCTTGACCGCGGGCAGGTCCTTGACCGTCTCGTACCACTTGACCTGGACCTCGGGCTTCATCAGGTACGTGACGAACTTCCACGCCGCTTCCCGGTTGTCCGACTCCTTGAACACGGCGAGGTTGCTGCCGCCGATGAAGGAGGTGGCCGAGGCGCTGCCCTTCGGCATCGGCCACAGGTCGAACTTGCCGGTGCCGCCGAGCTCGTCGAGCACCCCGATGTGCCACGGGCCGGACACGAACGAGCCGATCGCGCCGCTGAGGAACTGGGGCTCCCACTCGCCGCCGCGCAGCTGGTCCTTTGTGGACAGTCCCTCGTCGAAGTAGGACTTGAAGTAGTTCCAGCCCTCGATCGCCTCCGGCGAGTCGAGCGCGAAGTTCTCCCCGTCCATGATGTCGCCGCCGCTCTGCCAGACGAACGGCATCGCGGTCTGCCAGGCGCCCTGCTGGCCGGGCTGCATGTAGGTGCCCCACTGCGCGCCGCCCTTGGCCTGCAGGTCGCGCACCGCGCTCTTCAGCTCTTCCCAGGTGGCCGGCGGCTCGGTGATGCCGGCCTTGGCCGCGACGTCGGAGTTGACGTACAGCAGCCGGGTCTCGACGTACCACGGCACGGCGTAGGAGGTGTCGTCGACCTTGCCGGTCTCCCAGGCGCTCTCGAAGAAGTCCTCGGCCTTGACCAGGTCGGGCGGCACCACGTCGAGTGCCCCGGTGCCGGCGAACTCGCCCATCCACGTGCTGCCGAGCATCGACACGTCGGGCGTCTGCTTGCCGGCGATCGCCGTGGCGATCTTGTTGTGGGCGCCGTCCCACGGCACCGCGGTCACGGTCACCTTGGCATCGGGGTTCTCGGCCATGAAGTCCTCGGCGAGCGCCGAGAGCTTCTCGCCCTCGGTGCCCATCGCCCACACCGTGATCTCGCCGGAGGCCTTGCCCTCCTGGACCTGCTGGCCCTGCTCCGGCGTGCTGCCCCCGTCGTCGCGTCCGCAGCCGGTCAGCGCTAGCACCAGTGCGCCAACCAGCACGACCGAGCGTTTCATCGGCTTACCTCCGTGTTGTGGGGCCTTTCGTGGGAACCGCAGCTGGAACGGATCACCAGCTCGGTGCGCAGTACCTCGTGCCTTGGGTCGGGCGCCTGGCCCTCGATCCGCTCGTCGAGCCACCTCGCCGCGGTCGCGCCGAGCTCGCGCATGGGCTGGCGGACCGTGGTCAGCCGGGCGTACGGGGCGGCCATGATGTCGTCCCAACCGGTGATAGCCAACTCAGTCAGCTCTGGCACAGCCAGGCCGAGATCATCGGCGGCCCGCAGCGCCCCGAGCGCGATCTCGTCGTTGGCGCACACCAGCACCTCCGGCCGGTCCTGCCGGTCCGGCCGGAGGTGCCGGTCCGGCTGGTCCTGCCGGTCCGGCTGGTCGAGCACGCTGCGCGCGGCCGCGTAACCGGCCCGCACGTCGAACGCGCACCGCACCGGCTCGCGAGGGGTCTGCTCCGGGCCGACGCCGGCCTCGTCCAGCGTCGCGGTGAAGCCGGCGTAGCGGCCGGCCACGTCGGGCGAGGCGTCCGGGTCGCCGACGAAGCGCATCCGCCGGTAGCCGTGGTCGAGCAGGTGCCCGGCGAGCGCCCGCGCGCCGGTCTCGTTGTCGGTGTTGATCGAGTCGACGTCCCCGACCGGCGGCCTGGCCAGCAGCACGAGCGGCAGCCCGGTCTCGGCGATCCTGGTCACCACGTCGTCGCCGACGGTCCGCCCCATGATCACCATGCCGTCCACCCGGCCGGCCAGCTCGAGCGCCATCTCGGCGGCGTTGGGCCGTCCGTGCGTCGCCAGGATGAGCACGCTGCGGCCCAGCTCGGCGACGACCTCCTCGTAGCCGAGCACGACCTCGGCGTAGTACGGCCCGGCCAGGTCGGGGAACACGATGCCGCTCGCGGCGTGCTGGCCCTCGGCGAGCGAGCGACCGGCGCGGCTCGGCTGGAAGCGCATCTCCTCGGCGACCGCCAGCACGCGCATCCTGGTCGGCGCCGCGACCAGCGGCGATCCGCGCAGGGCCCGGGACACGGTCGCTATCGACACCCCGGCCCGATCGGCCACCTCGTAGATCGTGACCCGATTCGCCACGCCACCGCCTCAATGCAAGCGCTTACAATCCGACGCCCCTCTTCGTACCACTCCGTGCACGAGCGCGCACGTCGACAACAACACCGCCCCAAAGCAAGATCACCGTCTTGGTGGAATACGGCCCGCTCAGCGGGCACAACTCCACCAAGACGGTGATCTTGCGAAGCAGTCAGGCCGCCGAGCGGGCGCGGATGAAGATCTGGCGCTCCAGGCGGCCGGGCTCGGCCTCGGCCTCGACCTCGTCGGTCTGCAGGATCTCGTAGCCGGCCTTCTCGACGACCTCGACGAGCTCGTCGGTCGGCCACGCGGTGACCTTGAGCGGGACGCCGAGGAACATGATCGGGAAGTCGTCGAAGTTGCCGTACACGGTGCTGATCGCGAGCAGTCTCGGCCCGCGCAGGACGCTGTGTGCGCTGTTGAGCAGCGCGACCACGTCCGCCTTCGGAATCATGATCAACGAGAAGAACGAGACGAGCGCGTCGAAGTCACCGAGGTCGGACAGGTCGCGCATGTCCCGGCAGACGAATTGGGCGTGCGGCGCCCGACGGCGGGCCAACCGGAGCAGGACCTCCGACTCGTCGGTGCCGACGACCTGCAGGCCGGCGTCGTCGAACTGCATGGCGGTCGGCAGGCCGCTGCCGCAACCCAGGTCGAGGACCCGGGCGCCGTGCGGCAGCTGCTCGATGATCCACGAGCCGGCCTCGAGCTGGGCGTCGCGGTTGGTGAACGATTCGTCGTACTGCTCACCGATCAAGTCGAAGGGGGCAAGGAACGACCCGTCAGTCATGGCGCACAGCATGCCGAACCCCCAACCGGCCGCGCCATCGCCCCCGGCGCACGGTCAGCCGGGCTCGACTACAGCCTGACCCATTCGGTGACGACGACCTCACCGTCCGCGGCGCGGACCCGCAACCGGACCAGGCCGCTCGGCAGTGGCCGGATGGCGAACCAGCCGACGTCGTCGACCGCTGTGGTGCTGGTGGCGCCGCCGCTCCTGTGCAGTTCGACCTCGCCGGCCTGCGGCGGGACGAGCTGGCCGAGCAGTGCGTCCGGGGCCACTTCGAGCTCGATGGTGAGCCGGCCGGCCACGAATGTCATGGCGCGCAGCTCGGCCTGCTCCGACCTCGTCGTGGCAAGCACCGGGCTGGTGGCCGAGTCGAACTGCAGGGCGGCCAGGTCGGCGTCGACGTCCCGCCAGGCAAACGCGGCCTTGCCGGCCGCGACGAACCTGGCGGGCACGTCCTGGCCCTCCCGCACGGCCTCACCGAGCTCGGCGAGCAACTGCTCGTCGTCGCGCCAGTCCTTCACCATGCGTCTCACCCTTTCACCCCGGTGGGATCAGGCGAGTCCAGCAGAGCCGCGATCGCCGGAACGCTACGTAACGACTTGAGACAACGCTGCCGGCTCGGCCCGATGCTGCCGACCGGCATCCCGAGCGCGGTGCTGATCTGGGCGTAGCTTGCCGGCGGGTCGGCGAACAGCATCGACAGCAGCTGCCGGCAAGCCTGCGAGAGCTGCTCGAACGCCTGCCGCAGGGCGACGTGCCGCTCCTGGTCGAGCAGCCACTCATCCGATGCCGGGCCCTCGGTGTCCGGCAGCTGGCTGCCGTCCACCGGCACGACGCGCTTGTGCCTGCGCAACAGGTCGAGGCACTCGAACCGGGTGGTGGTCGCGATCCAGCCGGGCAACGCGGCCGGCTCGCGGATCGTGGCCAGGTTCTCCACCAGCCGAAGCCACACGGCCGCGCCGACGTCGTCGCAGTCCGGCCCGGACAGGCCGTGGCGGCGGCAGATCGACCAGACCAGGCTGGCGTACCGCTCGACCAGCTCGTCCCACGCAGCCTGCTCGCCGCTGCGGGCACGCCTGACCAGCTCGACCACCGTCGGGTCGTCACGCATGGTGGCAATCATGGTGGTTACCGGGACGCGCCCACTACGCCCACGCCGGCCGAGAGCAGTTCTTCCAGCGCTTGCCGAGCCGTTTTCACCCCTGGGGCGGTACGGGCGGCGATCTGGCCGCTGACGGCAGCGGCGTCGGGCGCCGTCACGGCGACCCAGGGCGAGGCGTGCTCACCCACCGCGACGACCCCCGGTAGCGCCGCCGGCCACGACGGCTCCGCGGCCGCACCGGTGACGATCACGACCGACCGGCGCAGGCGCTCGACCGCCCTGGCCAGCACGAGCGGCGGCTTCCCGTCGAGCGTGCGGCAGGCGAACGGCAGGTGCAGGACGTCGACCTCGAAGCCGACCATCGCGGTGGCCACCTGCCAGGCGGTGACGCCGCTCTGGCCGGCCTCGACCGTACGAACGTCGAAGTGGGCGGCCGGCGCGTGCTGGGCGATCAGCGCCGCGTGGCCCGGGGCGTCGGACGCCGTGGCGAGCACGCCGACGCTGGTCACCAGCGGGTTGCCGTCGTCGTCGACGGCCTCGCCGGCCGTGAAGAACACCGGCGGGTTCACCGCGAAACCGGCGGCTGCCCACCAGCCGGTCACCCCCATGACCTTGGCCACCCCAACCCCCCTCGCGCCGGGGGCGGCTGGCTCCATTCCCATCCCCCCGCCCCCCCCCGTCAGCAGTGACCCTGCGGCAACCCACATCACCGTGTCGGGGCCCACGCCGGTCCTCCTGACGACACCGCCAC
>OBLK01000149.1_pt1 | contig 23759 bp, 20 predicted proteins | sample 1518871 | NCBI WGS metagenome assembly OBLK01 (sample SAMEA2464837, study PRJEB22497) | soil metagenome | biome: Grassland; feature: Farmland; material: Clay | place: Australia | collected 2013-02-01 | depth 0.8 m
CCGGCGCCGCCTGCGCAGACGGTGCGGCTGGCGGCGGCGCAGCGGCGACCGGCTCTGCGGCGGGTTCCGGCCGGGCGCTGGCCGCGGGCTCGGCCGGGGCGGGTGGGCCGTGGGCCGTGCCAGCGGGTGCGTGGGCCACCGCCGGTCCGGCGGGAGGGGGCGCCGCGATCGCCGGAACCTGGTCCGAAGTCAGGCCCGCGGATGGCTGCGGGCGGGGTGGGGTCGGCGCGCCAGGGCGCTCGGAGTCGGTGCGGGTCAGGCTCACCGCGCCGTCGATGGCACCCAGCTCCATCGCCACCAGGTCGCGCAGCACCTCGTTGGCCCGCTCGTGGGCGTGGCCGACGGCGAGACCGTGGTCCTTGACCGCCTCGACGCTGCGGGTCAGCGTCTCCGCCGGTCCCTCGTCGTCGGTGTTCTGCTCCAGCAGCGACACCAGGCGGCTGGCGGTGTCGATCTGGCCGGCGAGGTACTCGCTGTGCAGGCCGAGGTTCTGCTCGGCGACCTGCAGCACCTGGTCGGCGGACGCCGGCTGGGCCTGTGCGGCTGCCGGTTCCGCGGCCGGCGCAGCAGCTGATGCGTCGCCGGGCGGAGCGGCTGGCTGGGTGGCCGGCTGCGCCGGAGCGGGAGCCTGCCCGTTGCCCGACGGCACGTTCTCGCCGTCGCGCAGCGCCTGCTCGTACTCCTCGCGCCGCGGCTCGGACACGTGGTTGATCCCGTTGAGCATGACTTGAATCCCCTTGGTCTCCAGGGCCGGCAGCGGCTCACGGAGGTAGCGGTTGAGGTCGGTGACCGGCGCGCCGAGCACGGCCAGGCGGACTGCGCCCTCCTTGGCGGTGATGTCGGCGTCCTGGTCCGGCCCGCCGTCGAGGGCGAGCACGAACGCCTCCCGGTCGCCGAGCGTGTCGGTCACCAGGCGTGACAGCACGCCCTTCGGGCCGAACTCGACGAACACCCGGAAGCCGTCGTCGTACATGCGCTCGATCTGGCCGGCGAAGTCGACCGGGTTGACCAGCTGCTCGGTGAGCACCCGGCGGTTGGCCTCGACGTCGTCGCCGTACTCGGCACCCGGCGTGTTGGCGTACACCCGCCCGGCGGCGGGGGCGCGCAGCCCGACCGAGTCGACGGCCGACTTGAACGTCTCGACAGCGTGCGCCACGTGGTCGGTGTGGAACGCCGCGGCCACCGGCAACCGCTGGGCGCGGACGTCACGCTCGGCGCACGAGTCGACGAACCGCTCGACCGACTCGGTGGGGCCACCGACGACCTGTTGCTGGGGGGAGTTGAGGTTGCACAGCAACAGGTCATCGGCGACGTCTGAAAGCATCGAGCGCACCTCGTCGGCTGCGGCGTGCACGACCGCCATGGCGCCAGGGTCGAACTTTGCACCGTCGAACTCGTCACCGCCGTCCGGCGGGGCCATCGCGGCGCCGCGCGCCCTGGCCAGTTCGAAGAAGTCGCCGTCGTCGAGGCAGCCGGCCGCCCACAGCGCCGTGAGCTCGCCGAAGCTGTGCCCGACGAAGCCGGTCGGCGCGAGGCCGAGCGAGGTCAGGTACCGGTAGTGGCCGGCGGACAGCGCGCCGATGGCCGGTTGGGCGTACTCGGTGCGGCGTAGCTGCTGCTCCTGGACGGCGCGTGTCTCGTCGTCGAAGGCAGGCGGCGGGAACGCCACCGCCGAGAGCGGCTCGTCAACTTCGGAGAAGGTCGCGTTGGCCTCGTCGAACGCCGCCAGCAGCGGCGGCAGCGAGGCGACGGCCTGCCGGCCGAGGTTGACGTACTGGCTGCCCTGCCCGGCGAACAGCGCCGCGACCTTCAGCTCGTCGCCGGCGGCCGCCTTGGGCCGGTAGTGCACGCCCTTCGGGTGCGACCACGGCTCGTCACCGTGTTCGCCTCGTTCTCGCAGCAGGGTCAGCGCCAGCTCGCGCAGCGCGTCGGCGTCCTGCGGGTCGGCCGCCACGAAGCCGAGCCGGGCGTGGTCGGCCGGCACCGGCTCGGTGAGCGCCTCGGGCAGCGGCGTCGACTCGACCTGCGACGCCAGCTCCTGCGGCGTCGCGGCGTGCCACAGGTAGGCGCGGGCGCCGTGCAGTGACTTTCTCGCGGTCTCTCTTGCGGTCCCTGTCGCGCCGGCGTCGTGCTGCTGCAGCACCACGTGGAAGTTCGTGCCGCCGAAGCCGAACGCCGACACCGCGGCCCGCCGCTGCGGCCGTTTCGGCGTGCGCACCCATGGCCGGGCCAGCGTGTTGACGTAGAACGGCGAGTCCTCGATCGCCTCGCTCGGCGCCGACACGTTGATCGTCGGCGGCAGCACCCTGTGGTGCAGGGCGAGCGCACTCTTGATCAGGCTGGCCGCGCCGGCTGCACCCTTGGTGTGGCCGATCTGGGACTTGACGCTGCCGACCGCGGCGAAGTGCCGATCCTCGGTCGCCTCGGCGACCACGGTGCCAAGCGAGGACAACTCGGAGCGGTCGCCGACATCGGTGCCGGTCGCGTGTGCCTCGAACAGCTCGACCGAGGCCGGTGAGCAGTCGGCGTCGGAGTACGCGCGGCGCAGCGCGGTCATCTGGCCCTCCGGCCGCGGCGCGTAGATGCTCTTGTACCGGCCGTCGCTGGACGAGCCGATGCCGCGGATCACCGCGTAGATCCGGTCGCCGTCGCGCTCGGCGTCTGCCAGGCGCTTGAGCGCGAGCAGGCCGATGCCCTCGCCGATCAGCGTGCCGTCGGCGTCGGTGTCGAACGGCTTGATGACACCGGACTTGGAGAACGCGGGCGTCTTCGAGAAACACATGAACATCAAGATCGTGTTCTCGGCGTCGCAACCGCCGGTGATCATCATGTCGGCGCGGCCCTCGATCAGCTCGCTGATCGCCATCTTCGGTGCGGCCAGCGAGCTGGCGCAGGCGGCGTCGACGGTGCAGTTGGTGCCGCCGAGGTCGAACCGGTTGGCGATCCGCCCGGCGACGACGTTGCCGAGCATGCCCGGGAAGGAGTTCTCCTCCCACGGGATGAACGCCTTGCGGTAGGTGTCGGCGATCCGCTCGGCGTCGGCCTCCGACAGCCCGCAGCTGCGCACGACCTGCTTGAGCACAGGCGTCTGCAGCCGGGCCGACAGGGGCTGGGTGAGCTGGTTGGCGCCGGTCACGCCGAGCACGACCCCGGTGCGCGACCGGTCGAACTCGGCCTCCAGGTCGCGCTCCAGGTCGCGGGCCACGACCAGGCTCAGCAGCTGCAGGACGTCGGTGACCTCGAGGATGTTCGGCGGCAGCCCGAACTCGACCGGGTTGAACGGCGTGTCCGGGATGAACCCGCCGCGCTTGCAGTAGGTCTTGTCCGGTGCCTGCGGGTCGGGGTCGTAGAAGTCCTCGGTCCGCCAGTGGGTGGGCGGGACGTCGGTGATGCAGTCGGCGGCCGACACGATCGAGCGCCAGTACGAGGTCAGGTCAGGCGACCGCGGGAACAGGCTGGCCAGCCCGACGATCGCGATCGGGTTGTCGGCCAGTCGCCGTCCGATCTGCTGCCCGGATTGCTGTCTGGATTGCTCGGTGCTCATGCCTTGGCCACCTCCTCTCGCGTTCGGCTCTGCTGGTGGCCCGCTGCGAGCAGGCCGTCGGACTTCTCCCGGACGAGCTCGGCGAGCACCGCGGTGGCCTCGGGGTCCGAGAGCATCGTGTAGTGGTCGCCGGGGCAGTCCCGGATGCTCAGCTCGCCGTCGGCGAGCACGGACCAGCCCAGGTCACGGTTCTCCGGTCGCAGGCTGCCGTCGGCCTTGACCAGCGTCAGCGGGCGCCGCGTCGGTTGCGAGTGGTAGGCGGAGGTGAGCTTGGTGTAGTGGACAAGGCCGTCGACGAAGGTGTCGAACAGCTTGCGCAGCCCGACCACCGGGGTCTCCGCGGCGAGCACGTCGCGCTCGGCGGCCTCGTCCCGGACCACGGCCAGGCCGTCCTCGACGGTCAGGCCCTCGAACCGCTCCTCGTCCAGCCGCAGCGCCCGACCGCGCTTGCCGCCCAGGTACATGCCGAACCAGGACAGCAGCGCCGCGTTCGCCTTGGTCAGGTCGTCCGGCAGCTTCTCCCGCGGCGCCATCGCGTCGAGCAGCAGCACCTCGATCGGCCGGCGCACGGCGCACTCGCCGCTGTCGAACTGCCTGGCCATCTCGAAGGACAGCGTGCCGCCGAACGACCAGCCGATCAGGACGACCGCAGGGGCCAGGGCGACGTACTCGGACGCCGCGCCGCAGAACCGCCGGCCGACCTCCTCCACGGTGATGCCCGGTTCGCCGCCGGCCATCGCGGCCCGCTCGTACTCGGCGATGCCCGTCAGGTCGACCGCGAACACGTCGTGGTCGACGGCCAGCTCGTCGGCCAACCGCTGGTAGACCTTGGCCGGCAGCACCCCTGGGTGCACCACGAGGGCCATCGGCAGACCCGTGGCGCCACGGCCGGTCAGGTCGTGCAGGATCGTGCGGATCGGCTCGCGCGGTGCCCGCGGAGGCCGTGACGGTTGCGCGGCCCGCACCGGAGTCTCGTCAGCTGTTCGCACGGCTGGCCTGCTCTTGCGCGATGTACTCGGCGAGCTGCGCGATCGTCGGGTGGTACCAGATCGCCGTGGTCTCGATCTGGAACCCGAGCCAGTTCTCCAGCTCGCCGGCCAGGATCAGGGCCTCGGTCGAGTCCAGGTCGAACTCGTCGAAGTACTTGTCGACGTCGACGTCGGCCGGCGGCACCTTCAGCCGCTGGGCGAGCTTGTCGACCAGCCACTCCTGGGCGGTCTCGGCCGTAATGACGGTGTCCGGCTTCGTAGCCATGGTGGAGTTCCTTCCTGGTCAGACTGAGACGGGTTGCTCGAGGTGCCGCTGCACCGCGCCGGCGGCCTCCATCCCGGAGCAGAACGCCGACTCGTGCGAACCGATCAGGTCAGGGCCGACGCGCCTGGAGTGGAAGTACGAGCCGCACAGCTTCACCCGGGACTTCTCGAGCACGTCGTAGATCGACCGCTGCATGGCGTGCACGTCCCAGTTGATCACCGGGTGGCTGTAGTCGATCTCCTTGACGACCAGCTCGTCCCGGATCGGGATCGGGCTGTCGAGCGTCACGAAGTAGTCGTGTTGCGCCTGGAAGCCCTGGATGCGGTTCATGAAGTAGACGACGAACGCCTCGCGGTGACCGTCCTGGGTCAGGGCGCCGTAGTTCCAGCTCACCCAGCGGTCCTGCGGTATCGGCAGCACCGCCGGATCACGGTGCAGCACCGCCTTGGTGAAGTGGTAGGGCACCTTCTCCAGCAGCGGCCGCGCCGGGTGCTCACCCTCGATCAGCGACAGCGCCTGGTCGGCGTGCGTGGCGACCACCACGTGGTCGAATCGCTCGACGCCGCCGTCGGCGGTCCGCACCGCCACGTGGTCGTCCTGCTCCTGCACGCCGTGCACGGCGGTGCCGAGGCGCTGGTCGCCGCCGATCTCGGCGAGCACCTTGCGCACGTAGCGGATGCTGCCGCCGTCGACGGTCTTCCAATCGATCTTGCGGCCACCCAGGCCGCCCTCGTCGTGCGAGAGGAAGAAGGCGATCAGCGTGCTGGCCGGCATCTCCCAGATGAGCTCGGCGGGGATCGACCACGTCGCCGCGCACATCAGCATGATGTAGCTGTGCTTGAAGTCCTCGGTGTAGCCGTTGGCGTCCAGGTACTCGCCGAGCGAGCAGTCCGCGCGCCGGCGGACGAAGTCCTTGGGCGCCTGCTGGTGGAACCGCTGCGCCTGCTCCCAGATGGAGACGAACGAATCGGGATAGCGGCCCTCGAGCTGCTCGCGCGGCAGGTCGAGCTCGGGCGTGCCGAACTGCACGCCGCTGTCGACGTCGAAGAAGTTGAACCCGCCGGTGTGCGCCTTGATCTTGACGCCGATGTCGGCGAAGAACTTCATCAGCCGCGGGTAGGTGCCCTCGTTGAACACCACGAAGGCGGTGTCGATACCGATCATGCGACCGTCGTCCTCGGTCACTTCGATCGTGTTGGCGTGCCCGCCGGCGCGGCCGTCCCGCTCGAACAGCGTCACGTCGGCGACGTCGCGCAGGTGGTAGGCGGCGGAGAGCCCTGCGGCTCCCCCTCCGATGACTGCGACCCGGTTGCGCATGTGATCCCTGCCGCTCGTATGACTAGACTGCTTGACTGACTGAATGACATCGAGTCCAACACGGTGACAGATAGCTGTCAAATCGGGCAAGGCCGACTGTCACAGTCAGCGCCAGGGAGGTGAGAACGATGGTTGAACCGGCAGAGGCGTTCGGGCGCCGGCTGCGTGAGCTGCGCCAACGGCGCGGCGTCTCGCAAGCCGACTTGGCCGGCGAGGAGCTCTCCCCCAGCTACGTCTCACGGCTGGAGGCCGGCCAGCGGGTGCCGACCGACGCGGTGGTCCGGCTGCTGGCAAGGCGCCTGGACTGCCGGGTCGAGGACCTGCTGTTCGGCGAGAACGTCGCCGCGCCCGGAGACGTCGAGCTGGAGCTGCGGCACGCCGAGCTCGCGTTGCGCTCTGGCGCAGCCCAGGACGCGCTGGAGCGGTTCGAGCGGCTGGCGGCGCTGCCCAGCCAGCCACACCTCGAGCCGCTGCGGGACGCCATCGAGTACGGCCTGGCCCAGACCCTGGAGGCGACCGGGGCGCACGAGACGGCGCTTCGCCACTACCTCGCGGTGTCCAGGGGCGACCCCGAGTCGGCCCTGGTGCACCAGGCAACGATCGGCGTCTGCCGCTGCTACCTGGTGTGCGGCGACCTCGCCAGGTGCCTGGAGGTCGGCGAGCCGATGTACCGGTGGCTGTCGGAGATCGGCGCCCTGTCCACCGACGCCGGCGCCGAGGTGACCGCCGTGCTCAGCACCGCCTACCAGGAACGCGGCGACCTGACGACGGCGCAGCTGCTGGCCAGGGAGGCGCTGGAGCAGGCCGAGCAGCTCGCCGACCCGATGGCCATCGCCCGCAGCTACCGCGCCGCCAGCCTGGCCGCGCACGAGCGCGGCGCCACCGGGGAGGCGCTGCGGCTGGCCGAGCGCGGCCTGGCGGCGCTAGCCGGCGAGTCGGCCGACGAGGTCGCCCGGCTGCGGATCACCTACGGCACCTTGCTGCTGCGCGAGACCCCGCCGCGCATCGACGAGGCGATCGCCGAGCTGACGGCGGGCCGGCAGCTGCTGCGGCCACCGCTGGACGGCGGCGAGCACGCCAACTGCCTCACCGAGCTGGCCAGGGCGCAGCTGTACGCCGGCGACCGCGAGGCGGCGGTGGCGGCCGCGTCCACCGCGGTCGAGCTCGCCCGCGACCCGCGGCTGCCGGCCGGGGTGCGGCCCCGGCTGGTCCTGGCCGCGGCGCTGCAGCCCGGTGGCGCCGAGGCCGACGAGGCCGCCGACGAGGTGCGCCTGCTGCTCGAGAGCGGTGGCACGACCCGTGGCTGGGCCAGGCTCTGGCGTGAGTACGGCGACCTGCTCGCCGCCCGCGGCCGGGTTGCGGAGGCGCTCGCCGCGTATGACCAGGCGCTGAGCCGCTCGGGGCTCGCCGCGATGTCATGGCCGGCGCCGGTGGTCCCAAGATCGCAATGACAAAGAGGGGTAATACTCCCCCTGGTGATCGTGTAACTACGTAACGAGCATGAGAAGCAAGCGAAAGAAACTACCGATAGTCATGGGAGTTACGTGTCGATGCATCCGAACAAGCGCCAAGCGCCGGACTACCGGCTCGAGGACCTGGTCGGCTGCGGTTGCCTGGACGACGAGCTGGGATGCCTGCTCGCCGCCTGCGTGCGGGCAAGGCTCAACATCGTGATCTCCGGACCGGCCAGTAGCGGCAAGACCACCATGCTCAACGCCCTGTGTGCGCACATCCCGCCCGGTGAGCGGCGCGTGATCGTCGGCGAGGTCGGCGGCTCGGACGCCCTCGACGTGGTGCGCGTGATGGCGCGCGGCCCCAGCACCGCGCTGACCACGGTCCAGGCCAGCAGCGCCGACGACGCGCTCCCCCAGCTCGCCGGGCTGGCCAGGCAGGGTGCTCCGGCGCCCGGCTCGGGTTGGGTGACGGAGACCGCGGAGCACGGCGTCGACGTGCTCGTGCACCTCGACCACCGGGAGCTGACACCGCATGTGGCCGAGGTCGCAGCGCCGATGCACAACCCGGGCGGCTCGGTCGGGCTGTGCACAGTGGCCTGCCGGGAATTCGACCAGCCGGGTGGCCGGCTGCGGCACTACCCCGTATCGGCGCGGATCGCGGCGCGGCTGCGGGCGCAGGGTGAGCCGATCCCGGCAGCGTTCCGGGAGGACCGGTTCAGGCGGGTGACTCCCGCCGGCCCCCTCGCCCGAGGCCGCGCCGCGAAGCACCTTTGAGCACGGAGCCGTTCAGCGGCGTCGAGCGCCGGCCGGCCCGCAGCTCGGTGGCCAGCACGGCGGCCTGGGTCCGCCGCTGCAGGCCCAGCTTGGCCAGCAGGTTCGACACGTAGTTCTTGACCGTCTTCTCGGCCAGCGCCATGTGCCCGGCGATCTGCCGGTTGGTCAGGCCGCGGCCGATCAGGTCCAGGACCCGGCGCTCCTGCTCGGTGAGCGTTGCGGTCGGGTCGGCCCTCGGTTCGCGCAGCTTGGCCAGCGCCATGTCGGCCGCCTTCGGGTCCAGCAGCGACCGGCCGGCCCCGACCGCGTGGATCGCCTGCACCAGGTCCGCCCCGAGCACCTGCTTGAGCAGGTAGCCAGCGGCCCCGGCAAGCACGGCGTCGGTGAGCGCCTCGTCGTCGGCGAACGAGGTCAGCACCAGGCAACGCAACGCCGGCAGCGCGGAGCGCAGGTCGCGGCACAGCTCGATGCCGTTGCCGTCCGGCAGCCGCACGTCGAGCACCGCCACGTCGGGTTGGATCGCCGGGACCCGCGCCAGCGCCTCCCGGCAGGTCGCGGCTTCGCCGACCACCTCGAGGTCGGGCTCGCCGGCCAGCACGTCGCACACCCCACGCCGGACGATCTCGTGATCGTCGACGATGAAGACCGTGACTGGTGCGGTGGCCACGGCTTAGCACCATAGCCCGGCCGCCGGTCGTCCCGGCAATGCGCCCGCTGGATCTCCGCTCACATCACTGCGTGACAGGTTGCCACTGCACGAAGACTCGATCACCCCTGGCCACCACCTCGACCGCGGCGCGCACCGCCGTCGAGTCCTCCCGGCCGTTTCCCGCGAACGCGTTGGCCCGGCCGTCCGGGCGCTGCCCGTTGCCGTCCTCCGCCGGCCCGCCGACCAGCACGCGGTGGGTCAGCACGAGCACCGGCGTGCCCTTGACCATGCCGAGCGCCTCGAACTCCTGCGGGTCCGGCATCCGGGTTCGCAGCCCCAGGTCCACCGAGGTCACCGGGCGGCCGACGAGCGCGAGCTGTCCGATCTCCACCTCCGGCACGGTCGAGCCGATGGCCAGCACCGGCAGCAGGTACGACGTGGAGACCAGCACCGGCTCGTCGCCGTCGAACACGGTGACCGAGCGCTGCACCACCTCCTCCCCCTCCGGCACGTCCAGCAGCGACGCGACGTACCGGGTCGCCGGCAGCCGGTGTGCGGTCGCCTCGCGCCGCATCCGCCCCCGGTCGAAGCCGACGAACGACACCGGCCGCTCGGCCACCCGTTCGACGACCCGCTCGGTGACCAGTTCGTTGACCCGCTCGACCGCCCCCCGCTCGGGCCGAGGCACGACCAGCCGGTGCACCGGCTCCCGGTCGTGGACCTGGGTGTGGGCGCCCTGCCGCTTGGCGATCAGGCCCTCGTCCTCCAACTCCTCGACGGCGTTGCGCACGGTCACCGTGGACACCTTGAACCGCCCCTCGAGCACCTTCTGGCTCGGCAGCTTGTCACCGGGCGACAGTTGCCCCGAGATGATCTGGCTGCGCAGCGTCTGAGCCACCCATCTGGTCAGGTGCCGGGAGTTCGCTTTGGTCATGATCCACCCGCCGGGTGAACGTCACGTTGCAACAAGTTGGCGGGGCTGCCAATATGTGTCCCGGTCCCGGTGGGAGCGGCGGGTAGGCCTGTTCGCACTGGGTCGTCATCCTTCGCGCTAAGGAGGTGCCCGATCCCGGCGGGATGCCGCCCGCCCTGATCGAATTCCTGTGCCCGCGGAGCGTCACCTGCGGCCGGACCCGTGCTGACGTGCCTCTCAGCGCGAGCCCGGCCGCGGGCGGGGCTCCGCGGGCCTGCCTAGACGCTACGCCCCCGCCGCCACGTAACGTGAAGCGGCGGCGCCCCGCTGTGAGGGACGCCGCCGCGGCAGCTGGTTCGGTCTACAGGTACTGGCCGGTGTTGGTCGCCGTGTCGATCGCCCGCCCGGACTCGGCGTTCTTGCCGGTGACCAGGGTCCGGATGTAGACGATGCGCTCGCCCTTCTTGCCCGAGATCCGTGCCCAGTCGTCCGGGTTGGTCGTGTTGGGCAGGTCCTCGTTCTCGGCGAACTCATCGACGATCGCGTCCAGCAGGTGCTGCACGCGCAGGCCCGGCTGGCCGGTCTCGAGCACCGACTTGATGGCCGACTTCTTCGCCCGGTCCACGATGTTCTGGATCATGGCGCCGGAGTTGAAGTCGCGGAAGTACAGGACCTCCTTGTCCCCGTTGGCGTACGTGACCTCCAGGAAGCGGTTCTCCTCGACCTCGGCGTACATCCGCTCGACCGTGGTCTGGATCATCGCGTCGATGCACGCGCCCTTGTCGCCGCCGAACTCGGCGAGGTCGTCGGCGTGGATCGGCAGTTGGGTGGTCAGGTACTTGGAGAAGATGTCCTTGGCCGCCTCGGCGTCCGGCCGCTCGATCTTGATCTTGACGTCGAGCCGGCCGGGCCGCAGGATCGCCGGGTCGATCATGTCCTCGCGGTTCGAGGCGCCGATCACGATCACGTTCTCGAGGCCTTCGACGCCGTCGATCTCGCTCAGCAGCTGAGGCACGATCGTCGTCTCGACGTCGGAGGAGACGCCGGAGCCACGGGTACGGAAGATCGAGTCCATCTCGTCGAAGAACACGATCACCGGGGTGCCCTCGGAGGCCTTCTCCCGGGCCCGCTGGAAGATCAAGCGGATGTGCCGCTCGGTCTCGCCGACGAACTTGTTGAGCAGCTCGGGGCCTTTGATGTTGAGGAAGTACGACTTGGCCTCGGAGCTGTCGGAGTCGTCGGAGCCGGACTTGGTGCCGCCGGCCGCCCTGGTCGCGGCGACCTGCTTGGCCAGCGAGTTCGCCACCGCCTTCGCGATCAGCGTCTTGCCGCAGCCGGGCGGGCCGTACAGCAGCACGCCCTTGGGCGGCCGCAGCTGGTACTCGCGGAACAGCTCCGAGTGCAGGAACGGCAGCTCCACGGCGTCGCGGATCTGCTCGATCTGCCGGCCCAGGCCGCCGATGTCGGCGTAGTCGACGTCCGGGACCTCTTCCAGCACCAGGTCCTCGACCTCGGCCTTGGGCACGCGCTCGTAGGCGTAGCCGGCCTTGGTGTCGACCAGCAGCGAGTCGCCCGGCTTGAGCGGCGCATCGGTCAGCGGGTCGGCCAACCACACCACGCGCTCCTCGTCGGCGTGGCCGACGACCAGCGCCCGCGAGCCGTCGGTGAGCACCTCGCGCAGCGCCACGACCTCACCCGTGGTCTCGTACCGGCCGGCCTCCACGACGGTCAACGCCTCGTTCAGCCGTACCGACTGGCCGCGGTTGAGCTCCTCGACCTGCACCGTCGGGGAAACCGCGACCCGCATCTTGCGCCCGGCGGTGAACACGTCGACGGTGCCGTCCTCGTGCGCCGAGATGAAGACCCCGTAGCCGCTCGGCGGCTGGGCCAGCCGGTCGACCTCCTCGCGGAGCGCCATCAGCTGGTTCCTGGCGTCCTTGAGGGTGTCGATCAACTTGGCGTTTCGCTCGGTGAGCTGCGTGACCCTGGCCGAGGCGTCGGACAGACGCTCCTCGAGCAGCCGGACATGCCTGGGTGATTCGGTGAGCTTGCGGCGCAGCAGCGCCACTTCGTCTTCCAAGAACCCGATCTGGCGGTTCAGTTCCGCAACGCTGCGCTCCCGGTCCTCCGCACCTTCGGACCGGCCGCCGGGACGATCGTGCATGCTCGGCACCTCCTCCCGTGCTCTTCGTGTCTCCACGGTACCGGCGATCTCCTGCTCACGTGAGCTTGTGGAATCGCCGGTTGTGTGCTTGCTGACAGATACCTGCGAGATAACAACTTCGCGGTTTGGTCCGGATTAAGGCAGTTCATGCCCCGGCCGGCCCAACACCCACTACGGTGCGTCTAGCACCTCGACCCGAATGGCCGTGGCCATCCTTGCCGGGGGCCGACAGGACGCAACGGCGACGCGCCGCCACGACACACCATCGGGCGCAACACAGGGGGACTTTGCCGAGCGATGAACCAGCCGCCGCACTCGCCGCCGCCGTGGCAGCCGGGATGGCAGCCGGGGCCATTTGGCCAGGCCAGCCGTGGTCCGCACGATGCTCAGCAGGGAGAACCACAGCCGTACCCCGGCCCGCCGGCGCCTGGAGGGCCGCAACCCCCGTACGCCGGTCCGTCGGGCGTGCCGGCGCAGCCGAGCGGTTGGGCGCAGCCGCTACCGCCTTCGGCCGGCCCGCAGTTCGGCCAGCCGCCGTACGGATCCACCGGACAAGCATTCGGCCATCCGGGTGGCTACGGTCCGCCACCGACAGAGGGCGGAAAGACAAGGCCATCCCGGCTGACATGGATTCTCGGCGGTGCGGCGGTACTCGCGGCGGTCCTGCTCGTGACGGTCGTCATAGTGGCGACAGGTGGTGGCGCCAGTGGGAGTCCGGGTAGCCCGAGCGGTGTCGCCCAGGCGTTCGTCTCGGCCATGAACAACGAGAAAGAGCCCGACGCAGACCTGTTCTGCGACTCGTTCGTGCCGCGCGAGGAGGACCTCGCGCTGGACGCGCCGGCCGACCTGCCCGACATGCCGGACCTCGAGGTCAACGCCACGCTCGGCGAAGTGACCGAGAACGGCGACAGCGCCACCGCGATCGTCACGGTCGCGGTCGGCGCCAACGGCGAGGTGATCAAAGGCGACTACCGCCTCGCCATCACGAAGGAGAACGGGGACTGGAAGATCTGCGGCCTCGAGGTCGGCAACTTCGAGATCCCCGGCCTAGGCGGCTGAGTACGGCCTCACAGACGACACGAGGAGTGGGCTCCATCATGACGTATCCACCGCAACAACCGCCGCAGGGCGACCCGTACGGTGAGCAGCCGCGGGGCCAGCAGCCCGGCCAGCAGCCGGGCCAGCACGGCCAGCAGCCGGGCCAGCACGGCCAGGGCGACTGGGGTCAGCAGCCGGGCCAGCCGGGCCAGTACGGACAGCCCGGCCAGCCGGGGCAAGGCGGCCAGTACGGTCAGCCTGGCCAGTACGGCCAGCAGCAGGGCTGGGGTCAGCAGCCCGGTCAGCAGCCCGGTTACGGCCAGCCCGGCCAGCAGCCGGGATACGGCGGCCAGCCTGGTTACGGCCAGCCCGACTAAGGGCAGCAGGAATATGGCCAGCAGCCCGGCTATGGCCAACACCCCGGCTATGGCCAGCAGCCCGGCTTCGGGGGGCCGAGGAAGAAGAGCCCGTTGCCCTGGATCCTCGGCGGGATCGGGGTCCTCGTCGTCATCGCCCTGGCGATCGGCGCGTTCCTGGCGTTCGGCGGCAGCGGCGGCGACCCGCAGGAGGTCGCGCAGGCCGTCGTCGACGAGATGAACAAGCTGGAGAACGCCGACGCCGCCAAGCTCGAGAGCCTCACCTGCTCGGCGGAGAAGGACACGATCCGGGCGTCCCTGGACGAGCTGAACGCCGGCTTCAAGGAGATCAAGGAAGAGGCCGGCGACGACTTCTCGGCCAAGTTCATCCTCGGCGACGTCCGTACCGACGGTGACACCGGCACGTTCGACCTGACGGTCGAGGCCAGCTTCCAGGGCGAGACCAGCTCGGAATCCTTCACCGGTCAGCTGCTCCGCGAGGACGGCGACTGGAAGGTGTGCGACCTCGGCAGCGGCAGCTGAGGCCGGCCGAGCACCGCGCGGCCCGGGTCAGCGCCGGCTCTGCGTGGGCCGGCGCTGGGGCCTCGGCGGCGTGACGCCCTCGGCCAGCCGCCGCGCGGTGAGCAGGAACGCCGTGTGCCCGACCATCCGGTGCTCCGGGCGTACGGCCAGGCCGACCACGTGCCACGGGCGCATGAGCGCCTCCCAGGCGGCCGGCTCGGTCCAGCACTGCTGCTCGCGCAGCGCCTCGGTGATCGTGGAGAGCTGCGTCGTCGTCGCGACGTACACCACCAGCACGCCGCCCGGCACGAGCAGCCGGGCGATCGCCGGCAGCACCTCCCACGGCGCCAGCATGTCCAGCACGACGCGGTCCACGACCTCGGTCGGCGAGGCGTCGGCGGCCCTCGATACGTCGGCGACGTGCAGCGTCCAGTTGGCCGGGTGTTCGCCGAAGAACCGCAGCACGTTGCGCTCCGCGTGCTCGGCGTGGTCGGCGCGCACCTCGTAGGAGACCACCGAGCCGTGCTCGCCGACCGCACGCAGCAGTGAGCAGGTCAGCGCGCCGGAGCCGGCACCGGCCTCGAGCACCTTGGCGCCGGGGAAGATGTCGCCCCACATGAGGATCTGCGCCGAGTCCTTGGGGTAGATCACCTGCGCGCCGCGAGGCATCGACAGCACGTAGTCGGGCAGCAACGGGCGCAGCGCCAGGTACTTGGTGCCGCCGGCCGAGGTCACCACGCAGCCCTCGGGCTGGCCGATGAGCGCGTCGTGCGGCAGCGCGCCACGGTGCGTGTGGTACTCGCCGCCCGGTTCGAGCACGACCGTGTACTTGCGGCCCTTCGGGTCGGTCAGCTGCACCCGGTCGCCGGCTCGGAAGGGCCCACTTCGCACGGCGGTGATCGTCGCAGAGGCTCCGGTCAGAGCGGCCGCTGGCCCGCCATGGCCAGGTAGATGTCGTCGACGTGCAGCACCCCGGTCGGCCGGCCGTCGCCGCCGACCACCAGGAACTGCGCGCCGGCGACCTGCGCGCGCTCCAGCACGGCAGCCGGGTCGCCGGCGATGTCGCTGTCCAGCAGGACCGCCTCGGGGGTGACCGGGGCCGCCGCCCGCCCGGCCGGAGCCAGCGGCGAACGACCGGCGAGTCGCGCCGCCGTCCCGTGGTCGAGCAGCCCGGCCGCGACACCGTCGGCCCGCACGAGCAGCACGCTGCGGCCGGCAGCGGCCGCTAGCGCGTCGGCCACCGGGCTCTCCGCCGGCAGCTGCAGCACCGGCCGGACCAGCCCGGCCAGGTCGAGCTGCTCGGGCGCGGGCGCACCGAACGGGCGCTGCGCGCGGGAGAGCTCCGTGCTCGTGCCGCCGAACACGAACCACGCCATGAGCAGGATCACCGCGAACCGAAGCCAGGCGCCCGGCGCGCCGGTGGCCAGGCCCTGCAGGCCCCACACCAGGAGGCCAACCACCACGAGCACGCCGCCGGCCGCGGCCGCCCTGGTCCCGGTGCCGCGCTGACCGGTCAGCGACCAGATCGCCGCGCGCAGCACCCGGCCGCCGTCCAGCGGCAGACCGGGCAGCAGGTTGAACACGGCGACCGCGGCGTTGGCGATCGTCAGCTCGACGGCCAGCAGCCAGAGCAGGCCGCCGGGCTCGAGCAGCCACCACAGACCGCCGGCCACCGCGGCGATCACGATCGAGACCGCCGGGCCGGCCGCCGCGATCAGGCCCTCGTCGCGCGGTCGCAGCGGCGGCCTGGACAGCTCGGAGATGCCCCCGAGCAGGAACAGCCTGACCCGTCGCACCGGCAGGCCCAGCCGCAGCGCCGCGACACAGTGGCCGAGCTCGTGGGCCAGCACCGACGCGGCCAGCAGCACCGCGAGCGTCAGCGCGACGCCGACCGCGACCGGAGTGGTCAGGTCGGGCACCAGTTGCCTGGCCATCGGCACGTACAGCGCGGTGATCACGGCGGCACCCAGCCACCACGACGGGGACAGCAGCACCGGCACGCCCAGCACCCGGCCCAGGCGCAGCCCACCGGGGCCGAGCCCGCCGGCGGGTTGGTTGGGCTGCGGGGCGTGCACGCTGAGCACGTTACGGCTCACGGCGTGGGTTCACGGTATGTCAGTGGGCTGCCCTAGCCTTGCGGTATGTCGGTGCAGCAGGCCACAGAGCAGGCCACAGAGGAGGCCACGGCCAGCGAGGTGCCCGCGGCTGCACCGGAAATTGACGATGAGTCGACAAATCGACGTCCTGCGCTGTCGCCGTCGCGCGCCGGCGACTTCAAGCAGTGCCCGCTGCTGTACCGGCTGCGGGTGGTCGACCGGATCCCCGAGACGCCGAGCCCCGTGATGGTCCGCGGCACCGTCGTGCACACGGTGCTGGAGCAGCTGTTCCAGCTCCCGCCTGCCGAGCGGGTGCCGGCGGCCGCTGCCGCGCTCGTCGAGCCCACCTGGCAAGAGCTGCTGGCGGCCGAGCCGGAGCTCGCGGCGATGTTCGAAGAGTCCGATCCCGACCGGCTCGCCCAGTGGCTGACCTCGGCTCAGGAGCTGCTGGACAGCTACTTCCGGCTCGAGGACCCCAGCCGCCTGCACCCGCAGTCGTGCGAGCTCCGGGTCGAGGCCGAGATCGCCCCGAACGGCGCCGCCGAGCCGGTGCGGCTGCGCGGCTTCATCGACCGGCTCGACGTGGCGCCCACCGGCGAGATCCGCATCGTCGACTACAAGACCGGCGCCGCGCCGCGGGAGGTCGGCGAGGCCAGGGCGCTGTTCCAGATGAAGTTCTACGCCGTCGTGCTGTGGCGGACCCGTGGCGTGGTCCCCAGGCAGCTACGGCTGATCTACCTGTCCGACCAGCAGATGCTCACCTACACCCCGGACGAGGTGGAGCTGACCCGGTTCGAGCGCACGCTCGCAGCCATCTGGGCGGCCATCATGCGCGCCGCGCGCACCGGAGACTTCCGCCCCAGCCGCAGCCGGATGTGCGACTACTGCGACTTCCACGCGCTGTGCCCGGAGTTCGGTGGGACGCCGCCGCCGTACCCCGGTTGGCCGATCGACAGCGCGGCGGCGCCTGATCCGGGCCGCGAATCGCCGCTGGACCGGGCCGACTGAATCACACTCCCGGTCACCCCCTCGGCCTGGGAAGGCACAGCCCGTAGGCGCATACTGTCGGTTCGTACCCAATCGACAGACTTCCAAGGGGGCGGGCCCTGGGATGAAGGTTTTGATAGTCGGCGGCGGCATCGCCGGTCACATGGCGGCGCTGAACCTGCACGAAAAGGGCATCGACTGCGAGATCTACGAGCAGACCGACGGCATCCGCGAGCTCGGCGTCGGCATCAACGCGCTGCCGCACGCGGTCGCCGAGCTGGCCAGGCTCGGCCTGCTCCCCCGGCTCGACGAGGTCGCGGTCAGGACCCATGAGCTGATCTACATGAACCGCCTTGGCCAGCACGTGTGGCGCCAGCCCTGCGGGCTGGAGGCCGGTTACGACGTCCCGCAGTTCTCGATCCACCGCGGCCGGCTGCAGGGTCTGCTGCACCGAGCGTTCGTCGAGCGGGCCGGCTCCGAGCGGGTGCACACCGGGCACAAGCTGGTCGGCTTCGACCAGGACGCCGACGGCGTGACCGCGCAGTTCACCGACCGTGACGGCAACCTGGTCGGCTCGGCCAGGGGCGACGTGCTGCTGGCCGCCGACGGCATCCACTCCACGGTCCGGGCCGCGATGTTCCCCGAGGAGGGACCGCCACGCTGGAACGGCGTGATGATGTGGCGCGGGGCCACCGACTGGCCGCAGTACCTGACCGGCCGGTCCATGATCGTCGCGGGTGGTACCCGGGCCAAGATCGTGCTGTACCCGATCGCGGAAGGCGCCGAGCCGGGCACCAGGCTCACCAACTGGGCGCTGTGCGTGCGCTCCGGCGAGGCCGGCAGCCCGCCGCCGCGGCGTGAGGACTGGTCCCGGGTGGCCAACCACGCCGACGTCACCCAGGTGATCGACCTGTTCACCATCCCCGAGGTCGATCTGCGGGCGCTGATCGCCGCGACACCGCAGTTCTACGAGTACCCGATGTGCGACCGGGACCCGTTGCCGTCATGGACCCAGGGCCGGGTCACGCTGATGGGCGACGCCGCGCACCCGATGTACCCGATGGGCTCCAACGGCGCCGGGCAGGCCACGCTGGACGCCAAGTGCATCGCCGAGATGCTCTCCCGACACGCCGATCCGACCACGGCGCTGCTGGAGTACCAGGACGAGCGGCTGCCGATGACCACCGAGATCGTCGGCCGCAACCGCAAGGGCGGCCCAGAGGGCGTCATCGACGAGGTCGAGCGCCGCGCCCCGGACGGCTTCGAGCGGCTGGAGAACGTGATCACTATCGAGGAGCTCAGGTCGATCGTCCAGGGCTACGCCCGCACCGCCGGCTACGCCAGGGAGCAGGTCAACCGCTGACCGCAGTGACCGGTCCGGCCCGCGCCGTGGACATCGACCGCGGCGGCGGGCCGGACGCCGGCTGGGCGATGGCGATCGCTGTGCCGCACCCGGCGCTGGCCGGGCTGGTGCTGGACTACTTCGGCTACGCCCAGCACAGCGTCCTGCCGCTGCGCCGGCGCGAGACCGCGAGCCTGGGCGTGCACCTGATCGTGAGCTTCGGCGACCCCATCACGTTGCGGATGGGCGGGGACGACGCGAACGTCCACACGTTGTTCCTGGTCGGCGTGAGCGACACGTTCGGCGACACCGAGTTCGTCCGGCGCCAGCGCGGGGTGCAGGTCAACTTCACCCCGCTCGGCGCCTACCGGCTGCTCGGGCTGCCGATGCGCGAGCTGGCCAACGAGGCGGTCGACCTCGGCTGCCTGCCGCTGCTCGCCCCGCTGGCCGACCGGCTCGCGGCGGCGCCAGGCTGGCCGGCGCGCTTCGACCTGCTCGACGACCTGCTGCTGCGGTGGGCCCACGACGGGCGGCTGCCGGACCCGGCGGTGGCCTGGGCGTTGAGCCAGCTGCGCCGCTCGAACGGGCGGACCGCGGTCGCCGACCTGGCCGCCGAGGTGGGCTGGAGCCGGCGCCACTTCGCGGCCCGGTTCGCCGAGCAGGTCGGGCTGCCGCCCAAGCCGACCGCGCGGGTGTTGCGATTCCAGCATGCCCGCCGGCTGCTGACCGGCGGTGCCAGCGGTGCCGGTCCTGCCGGTTCAGCAGCCGGCGGCGCTCGTGGTGCGGCGCGGTCGGACGAGGTGCCATTTGTCCAAGCCGCGGTCGAAGATCGCGCCTACGGTGTCGGCCATGGCACTCAACCCGAACAATCCCACCGTCTACCCGACGCTGCGCTACACCGACCCGCGCGCCGCGATCAAGTTCCTCGGCGACGTCTTCGGGCTCACCGAGCACAGCGTCGCCGAGGGCCCGGACGGCTCGATCCAGCACGCCGAGCTCGCCTGGGGCAATGGGCTGATCATGCTCGGCGGGCGTGGCGCGGAGCCGGGGCCCTTCGACACCGGGCACGCCGTGCTGTACCTGGCCGTCGACGACCCGGACGCGCACCACGACCGGGCGAAGGCAGCCGGCGCACAGATCATCATGGAGCTGACCGACCAGCCGTACGGCTCCCGCGACTACGCCGCGACAGACCCCGAGGGCAACGTCTGGTGCTTCGGCACCTACCAGCCCGGCCCGGCCGACCGCGGCTAGATCCGGCCGCGGATAGACCTGTCGGCGCTCACAGCCGGCAGGCGCGGATGTCGGAGGCGAGGATCGCCTTGGCGCCCAGGGCGGACAGCTCGTCCATGACCTGGTTGGCGTCGCGGCGCCGCACCATCGCGCGCACCGCGACCCAGTCGGGATCGGCGAGCGGGGCGACCGTCGGCGACTCCAGGCCCGGGGTCACCTCGGTGGCCTTGGCGAGCAGTTCTCGGGGGCAGTCGTAGTCGAGCATCAGGTACTGCTGGGCCAGCACGACGCCCTGCACCCTGGCGGCCAGCTGGGCCTTCTCGCGGCTGTCGGCCGAGCCGGTGCGCTCGAGCAGCACCGCCTCCGACACGCACAGCGGCTCGCCGAACGCCACCAGGCCGTGCTGGCGAAGCGTGCGGCCCGATCCGACGACGTCGGCGATCGCGTCCGCGACGCCCAGCTGGACGGAGATCTCCACGGCGCCGTCCAAGCGGATCACCGAGGCCGCCACGCCGTGCCTGGCCAGGTCGGCGCGCACGAGCCTGGGATACGCCGTGGCCACCCGCAGGCCGACGAGCCCGGCCACCGCGTCGACGCCGCCGGCCGGGGCCGCGTACCGCAGCGTCGAGCCGCCGAACCCGAGCGCGAGCCGCTCGGTGACCTCCGCCCCGGAGTCCAGTGCGAGGTCGCGGCCGGTGATCCCGAGGTCGAGCTCGCCGGAGCCGACGTAGATCGCGATGTCCTTCGGCCGCAGGAAGAAGAACTCCACGTCGTTGACCGCGTCGAGCACCGTCAGGTCGCGCGACTCGTGGCGCTCCCGGTAGCCGGCCTCGGCGAGGATCTCCGACGCCGGTTCGGCCAGCGTGCCCTTGTTGGGCACCGCCACGCGCAGCATCCGCGGCTCCTTAGAGGTGCTAAGAGGTGCTAGGAGAGGTGTCTAGAGGTGCCTGTAGACGTCGTCGAGGGTCAGGCCACGCCCGAGCATGATCACCTGGGCACGGTAGAGCAGCTGTGAGATCTCCTCGGCCAGCCGGTCGTCGGGCTCGTGCTCGGCGGCCAGCCAAACCTCGCCGGCCTCCTCGAGCAGCTTCTTGCCCTGCTCGTGCACCCCGGCCTCGAGCGCGGCCACCGTGGCCGATCCGCCCGGCCGCAGCCGTGCACGATCAGAGAGCTCGGCGAACAGCTCGTCGAACGTCTTCACGGTCGGTCATCCTCGCACGTGCCCTGCCACCAGGGCGGAGAGCTCCTCGGGCGTGAGGCCGACCAGGGAGTCGCGGAACGTCCGGCGCTCGCCTTCTGGGACCGGGACGACGCTCGGCACCACCAGCACCGAGCACCCGGCGGCGATCGCGGAGGCGACACCGGTCGGCGAGTCCTCCACCGCCACCGTGCGGTGCAGCTGCTCGGCCGGCACGCCGAGCAGCTGCACCGCCCGTACGTAGACGTCCGGGGCCGGCTTGCTGTGCTCGACCTCGTCGCCGCACACGGTGGCCTCGAAGTTGGTCCGGCCCAGCGAGTTCAGCGCCAGCTCGGTGAGCGGCCGCTCGGTGTTCGTGACCAGCGCACACGGCACGCCGGCCGCCCGTACGGCGGCGAGCGCCTCGGCCGCCCCAGGACGCAGCGGCAGCTCGGCGGCGAACAGCTGCGCGGTGCGCTGGGCCAGCCAGCCGATCGCCTCCGCCATCCGCTCCCGGTCGGGTTCGAGGCCCAGGTCGGCGAACAGCAGCCGCACGCTGACCGGCATGTTGGTGCCGACCATCGCCTCCCGCGCCGGCAGCGACAGGTCACCGCCGAGGTGGTTGGCCAGATCGCACAGCGAGATGCTCCAGATCTGTTCGGAGTCCACCAGCGTGCCGTCCATGTCCCAGAGCACGGCCGCCAGCCCGTCTACAGCGGACAGATTCGCCTCCTCGCCTCGACGGGCGTCCACTCTAGGCGTTGAAGTACTTGGCCTCCGGGTGGTGCAGGATGATCGCGTCGGTGGACTGCTCCGGGTGCAGCTGGTACTCCTCGGACAGCTTGACGCCGATCCGGTCCGGCTGCAGCAGTTCCACGATCTTGGTGCGGTCCTCCAGGTCGGGGCAGGCGCCGTAGCCGAGGGAGAACCGGGCGCCGCGGTAGCCGAGCTTGAAGTAGTCCTCGACGTCGGCCGGGTCGTCCTCGGCGATGCTGCGGCTGCCACCGTGCTTGTCAAACCAGTGCAGCTCCTCGCGGACCCGGCGGTGCCAGTACTCGGCCAGCGCCTCGGCCAGCTGCACGCCCAGGCCGTGCACCTCCAGGTAGTCGCGGTAGGCGTCCTTGACGAACAGGTCGTTGGCGTAGTCGGCGATCGGCTGGCCCATCGTCACCAGGTGCAGGCCGACGACGTCGACCTCGCCGGCCTGCTCGGCGAGCGTGCGCGGCCGGAAGAAGTCGGCCAGGCAAAGCCGCCGGTCGCGGGGCTGCCTCGGGAAGGTGAACCGCGTGCGCTCGGGCGCATCCGGGGTGGGTTCGGCCAGCAGCACCAGGTCGTCGCCGTCGGCCACGCACGGGAAGTAGCCGTAGACCACCGCCGCGTGCGACAGCACGCCCTCGCTGGTCAGCCGGTCCAGCCACGCCCGAAGCCTGGGCCGGCCCTCGGTCTGCACGAGCTCCTCGTACGACGGGCCGGAGCCACCGCGGGCGCCGCGCAGGCCCCACTGGCCCAGGAACGTGGCCCGCTCGTCGAGCATCGCCGCGTAGTCGCTGACCGCGATGCCCTTGACGATGCGGTTGCCCCAGAACGGCGGCGCCGGGATCGGCACGTCGACGGCGACCTCGGAGCGTGCCGGCATCGGCGTCTCGTCCTGCTCGGCGCGGGCCTTGCGGGACTCGGCGATCCGCTTGGAGCGTTCGTGCCTGGCCTTGCGCTCGGCGGCCTTGGCCGCCTCCTGCTCCGACGCCGCGGACACGGCCCCGCCGCGCTTGCGGGTCATGATCGCGTCCATCAGCCGCAGGCCCTCGAACGCGTCGCGCGCGTACCGGACGTCGCCCTCGTACAGCTCCGACAGGTCGTTCTCGACGTAGGAGCGGGTCAGCGCGGCGCCGCCGAGCAGCACCGGCCAGCGCTGCGCGACCCCGCGCGAGTTCATCTCCTGGAGGTTCTCCTTCATGATCACCGTCGACTTGACCAGCAGGCCGGACATCCCGATCGCGTCGGCTCGCTGCTCCTGCGCGGCGTCCAGGATCGTCGAGATTGGCTGCTTGATGCCGAGGTTGACCACGTCGTAGCCGTTGTTGGTCAGGATGATGTCGACCAGGTTCTTGCCGATGTCGTGCACGTCGCCCTTGACCGTGGCGAGCACGATGCGGCCCTTGCCGTCGTCGTCGGTGCGGTCCATGTGCGGCTCGAGGTAGGCGACCGCGGCCTTCATCACCTCGGCCGAGGTGAGCACGAACGGCAGCTGCATCTGGCCGGAGCCGAACAGCTCGCCGACGGTCTTCATGCCGGCCAGCAGGATGTCGTTGATGATCTCCAGGGCGGGCCGCTCGTCGAGCGCGGCGTCCAGGTCGGCCTCCAGGCCGTTGCGCTCGCCGTCGACGATGCGCCGCTCGAGCCGCTCGAACAGCGGCAGCCCGGCCAGTTCCTGGGCCCGGGAGGCCCGCGCCGACGCCGCCGATACGCCCTCGAACAGCTCCATGAACCGGGTGAGCGGGTCGTAGCCGGGCTTGCGCCGGTCGTACACCAGGTCGAGCGCGACCCGGCGCTGCTCGTCGGGGATGCGCGCCATCGGAAGGATCTTCGACGCGTGCACGATCGCGGTGTCCAGCCCTGCCTGCACGCACTCGTGCAGGAATACCGAATTGAGCACCTGACGGGCCGCGGCGTTGAGCCCGAACGAGACGTTCGAGATGCCCAGCGTGGTCTGCACCGCCGGATGGCGGTGCTTGAGCTCGCGGATCGCCCCGATCGTCTCGATGGCGTCGCGGCGCACCTCGTCCTGCCCGGTGGAGATCGGGAAGGTCAACGTGTCGACCACGATGTCGTCGACATGCATGCCGTGGTCGCGGGTCAGGTCCTCGATCAGCCGCGACGCGATCTGGACCTTCCAGTCCCTGGTGCGGGCCTGGCCCTCCTCGTCGATGGTGAGCGCGACG
>OBLK01000150.1_pt1 | contig 23713 bp, 25 predicted proteins | sample 1518871 | NCBI WGS metagenome assembly OBLK01 (sample SAMEA2464837, study PRJEB22497) | soil metagenome | biome: Grassland; feature: Farmland; material: Clay | place: Australia | collected 2013-02-01 | depth 0.8 m
TTGGTCGTATTTACGGTAAAATCCGGTGCTTTCATTCCTAGATAGACTGCCATTAAATCACCATATCTAAATCTTGGAATCACTAATAAGTGTGTTGATTTATGCATTTGCGACATAAAAACAATGAAGAATGTAATTGCTTCTCTATGCCCATTTACCTATTCTTCAGCAGATACTCGGCAAAGTACGTTATTATGATGTCTGCACCTGCCCTGAATATTGAGACAATCGACTCCTCTATTACTTCGTCTTTCAGCAGGCCATCTTTCACTGCTCCCATTATCATGCTGTATTCGCCACTGACATTATAGGCTGCAATGGGGAGCTCAAACTTCTGCCTCGACAGAGAAATGATGTCAAGGTAGAAGAGTGCAGGCTTGACCATGAGGATGTCCGCACCCTCTTTCTCATCCTCCTCCATCTCCCTAAGGGCTTCCCTGGAGTTCCTGAAGTCCATCTGGTAGCCCTTCCTGTCTCCCGACCCCGGTTTTGAGTCAGCTGCCTCCCTAAACGGGCCGTACAGCGACGTGTGATATTTTGCCCCATAAGCCATTATTGCTATTCCACCGTAACCATTTGAATCAAGGGCACTTCTGATCGCACCAACCTGTCCATCCATCATCCCGCTGGGGGCAACCATGTCAACTCCGGCTTTAGCATAGCTCACGGCAATCCTTGCGTACACGGGCAGGGTACTGTCGTTGTCTACATTGCGATCCTTGATAATCCCACAATGCCCATGGTCCGTATATTCACACAGGCAAAGGTCTGCAATCACGTTCATCTGTGTATTGTCCTTGATGAGCCTGATTGCCTTCTGAACAACCCCTTCCTCATCATAGGAAGAAGACCCTTCGCTATCCTTGTGGGCAGGAACCCCAAAAAGGATAACGGAATTAAGGCCCAGGTCCTCGAGCTCCTTGACGTACGATGAAAGCGACTCAAGAGAGTGCCTGTAGATGCCTGGCATTGACTTTATTTCCCTCTTTCCCTCCAGGCCTTCTTCAACAAAAACTGGCATAACCAGCTTTTCGTAATTGATCGGCGTTTCACTGAAGAGTTCCCTCATGTGCTGGCTACTTCGTAGCCTTCTCATTCTCAGAGCCGGAAACATAAGGGATAAGTTACAGAAATGAATTAAATTTTGCTGGCAGCCTGCAAGGAACGTCAGACTATTTCGTCGAGTTCGACCTCTGGCCAGCGGTCCTTTCCATATTTCGTGCTTGAGATAAACACGCTTCTCTTGGAAGAATTGAGAAGTACATAACCGCTGAAGTCCCTGAAATGAACAGTAAGGTTGGCGTAGTGGCTAATTTTCTGGTAGTATTCATCATCAGCCACAATGACAATGATTCCTGTCATTCTGATGATGTTAATGAGGTTAAGCAGGTCCCCGAAGAAATCATTGCCGTATGTGAACGAGAGGAAATCTGTTGAAAACAGGTAAACATTTGGCCTGGATGATGATGACATGAAGAAATCTATGACTTCATGCGGAAAATCCTCCACGAGGCTCTTTCCTTCAAGATTTATGACGTATGAACTCGACCTCTTTGATTTCTCGGCAGTGATGTAGTGTTTCAGCACTTCTGATTCCATGGTGTCAACCATTACCCTGGAAGTTTCATAACTGCTTGAGGTGGCGTCTATCACTCCCCTCCCTTCCAGCACAGTGCGCCTTATCAGGTTGTTTTTCACAAGATTTACGGCCTGGTCAACAGAAGTTGACTTGTTCACTCTGTGGAATATTACCACATAGCCAAGCGGGACCCTGTCAAGATCTTTCTCAACAAGCTTGGAGAAGGAATCGCTTCCAAGCGGGACTTCAAAGGACCTTTCCTCGGCTTTCACCTTTGTCTTCAGCTTGTTCTCCGGATAGGTCACTGAATCTCTTTCAAACGGGAGGAACCTCCCTTCCTTGAGTGAGTAAAGCCAGACCGGGCTGGAACCAGTGGACATTCCACGCAGCTTGGCTACTGTCAGTGTCCTGACCAGAAAATCGTCCTTCAGCTGATAATCCATTGACACAACGCCATCGGAGAAATATTCCAGCTTCGTGTTGTTCATCTCCTCCATTACAACTATGATATTTGCGCCAGAATTTTCTACAAGATCGGAATGAAGCACCGAGAAAATGGTCGCGGACTCAATCCCGTATTTTTCTGAGAGGGCATCAATGGAATCCAGAACAATGATTGGGGAGCTGTTATAATTCTCGTCAACAAAATCGTAGATTGTCTGAATCTCCGGTACGAGGTCCCTGATATTCAGAACAAGCCCGGTATCGTGCGAGGTCAGCTGGGTTGAAATGTTTCCTTCCTCGATCATCTTCTCAAGCTTTCCCAGCGAGTCGCTGATGACATTGGTAAAATCACGCTGAGGCAGCCTTGACTCGACTCTCTTGGCCGAATATTCGGGAAGCCATGGGAACTGTTCGGTCAGTGGTTCATCCGAAAATCTCGCCGAAAGGTACAGAACTGGTGTCTCGTCTCTTACATGATTGAGGAATTCAAGCGCAAAGGTTGTTTTGCCTGCTCCGGGCCTTCCCTTAACTACAAGGGATTTACCGTAGTTCTGACGAAAAAACGTCTTCAGCATATCTAGCAGGTTATTATTTCCCATTTGCGCTTTCACACTCTACGTTAAGTCACGGATGGATGAGGGATTCCATTCTACGGCAAATCTGGTGATCTGTCCGAAGCGGATATGATCCATGGCTTGATCACTAAAGGTCAAAAGTAGATAGATATTTCGCTCAATCGCAAGACTTTTCACCTGTTCGAAAGCTCTGGCAACATCATAAAAATCATGGTATACTATAAGCAGATCGAACACGTCAATAAAAACGACGGTGCTGTTGTTTTCAACTATCCGCTTTACAATCGAATCCATGATGTATGTCAGGTTAACCGGCCTGTTCCTCTGTGCACCTATTGAATCAGTAACCCAGAGAAAATTGTTGTCGTTGAGGAGGTCCGGCAATTCATGGCGCATGTTGAACCTTGAGGCGACAAAAATCTTGCTTTTGTCTATTGTGTCTGAAAACATCAGCGAAAAGAAGGTCCTCGCATTCTCAGGCTTTGTGTAGTATATCACTCCAGGATAAAGCCCGTTCTTTCCCAGGTATACGGTGGTGTTGTTTATCATCCTGAGTTTCCTGACTGTGTAGCTAGTAAGTGCCTGCCTAAGGTATTTCCTTGAAGTCTCAAGGTCATTAGGGTCAATTATAACAATTTCAGCGGTGTACCTGATCCTCTCATCGATCTCAGGATCATGGTTCGACATTACAATCAAGAGATAGTCCCTCTTCTCCTGGAGGAAGTATTCTTCTACATCCTTGGGCATCCCGGAATTAAGGTAGAGCACTATCGATGTAGGCTTTATGTCTTCTATGACTTTGGAGGAAAAGTTTTCGATTAGCTTATACTCAATTCCAGTCGGTCTCAGTAATTTTTCGAACAACCCATCACTGTCCCCTGACTGGTCGTATATAACTATCATTCGAATTATAAAATCCTGAAGATTATTTAATCTTTCGTGTAATAGGTTAGATGTAATTTCGCTTTGAACTCAGATTTTATATCGGAAGACCATGCGGGTTGACCTGAGGGTAATACTGAGGAGTACGACAATATTTTTAGCTTGTAACCCATTTCATGCACATGGCCAGACGCAAGATTTCAGTTATAGGTGCTGGAAATGTTGGTGCTTCACTTGCACAGTTTCTTGCAGTGAGAGAATTGGGAGACATTTACCTTTTTGACGTTGTTGATGGCGTCCCTGAAGGAAAAGCTCTTGACATGAGAGAGGGTGCCCCTCATTGGGGATACGATTCTGCAGTTGTTGGGTTCACAACAACCGACAAGGATGCATACAAGCACCTCGCAGGGTCCGATGTTATAGTTGTAACGGCAGGACTGGCCAGAAAGCCCGGAATGAGCAGGGACGATCTTCTCAACAAGAACCTCCAGATCATGAAGGATGTTGGAGAGAACATAAAGAAGCATGCCCCTGATGCAGTTATTGTCGTTGTCTCAAACCCTGCGGACATAATGGCCTATGCCCTTCAGAAGATAACAGGTGCCGACCCGTCCAAAGTAATGGGTCTTGGCGGAGCTCTTGACAGTGCAAGGTTCAGGACATTCCTGGCAATGGAACTGGGCGTCTCTGTCGAGGACGTCAATGCATTCGTGATAGGCGGACACGGAGACGACATGGTTCCCTTCATCAGGTATTCAAGCGTTGCAGGAATACCGATATCCAACCTTCTGAGCAAGGAAAAAATCGAAGAAATAGTCAAGAGGACAAGGTTCGGCGGCGGAGAAATCGTCAATTTCCTCAAGACAGGAAGCGCTTTCTATGCTCCAGGGGCATCAATCAGGGCTATGGTGGAATCTGTCATACTGGACAAGAAGAGGGTAATTCCCTGCGCAGCCCACCTCACAGGAACACACGGGAAACACTATGGTGCAGACGGACTCTTTATCGGGGTTCCAATCAAAATCGGGGCAGATGGCGTTGAACATATCTACGACATGGATTTTAACGCAGAGGAAAAAGAGCTTTGGGACAAGACAGCCGCCTCGGTGCGCGAAAACGCACAGAAAGTGGACAGGTTTTTGTCCCAATAAACCCTATTTTTTTACATTTTTCAGAAATTCAGAGTAGAATTCAGGATATTCCTCATAGCTGATTGGGTCGGGATAGCCTGCATCCATGAAACCTTTAAGCCTCAGCAGGCAGGAATCGCATCTTCCGCAAGCCCTTTCGTTTCCATTGTAACAGGAGGAAGTGTGCTCGTATGGGACATTCAGGCCCATGCCCATCTTTATTATATCGGATTTTGAAAGGTACTGGAGCGGGGCCTCAATGGTCATCCATTTCTTCTTTCCATCTCCTGTCCCAAGGTTAAGTGCCTTTTCCATGGCGCTGATGAACTCCGGCCTGCAGTCCGGGTATCCTGAATAGTCGACTGCATTTACACCTATGTACACCGCTTCGCCTCCAATTGTCTCAAGGAAGCCTGCCGCCAGTGAAAGGAAAATGGTATTTCTTGCAGGAACATACGAAGTGGGTATGCCATCCGCGATCTCATCAACGCTTCTCGTTGCTACAGGGATATCATCGGTAAGGGAACTTCCTCCTATCTGGGTGAGGTCAACATCTATTATCTTGTGCCTGACCCCATAATGATCTGCTATCTTTCTTGAGGATTCCACCTCCATTGAATGCCTCTGCCCGTACCTGAAACTCAGCGCATGAACATCCAACCCCCTGCTGAGGGCGTATCCTATAACCGTGGTTGAGTCAAGCCCTCCGGAAAGGAGGCATACAACCTTCTTACTCGTTTAAATCAATCTCCACAAAGGATCCCTGGCCGGGCCCTTCTTCAATGGAAACCTCCATGGCGGTGAGGTTGGGCCTGGAACCTAGGTTCATGGCTATCTTCCTTCCAACGTAGTATGACAGTTCCTCGCTCGATGTCACTTCAACATCGCATACATGAACGTCCCTTTCAACAGCAACAATCCTCTTGTCTTCATACCGGACCTCGACCTCACCATTCTCTACTTTGTAAACAGCCTCACTGCTGTTCCCGGGAATGAGAAGCTTGTGATCAAGCTCGGAAATGGCATCTCTCATAGCTTTCTTGAGATCGGTAAAATCTATCAGGATGCCCTTGACCTTCTCGCCATGTAGCCTGATCTTTACGCCATAATCATGCCCGTGAATTCGTGAGCATTTGCCCAGCTTCGGTATAAAATGGGCGGAGGAGAACCTGATATTTGCACTCCAGCCATCAACGTGAATTTCCATATGTCAGGAAATAACTAATCCGGTTATAACTCTTAAGGAGTGTAGAGATCACCCCTTCTTCATTTTTCCGGCAACCCTGCCTATATAGATCGTTATTACAACTGCGATTACTGTTACTATGACTGCATAGAGTACCATGGCTAACAGGTCGCTGCTGCTTCCAAATATAACTGAGAATATTTTGAGGATGGCGGAGTTCCACGCAAGTGCTGCAACAAGCCCGAATGCTGATGTTATAAGTGTGGCCAATTTCTCTATGGATTCACGCTTGATCTCTTCAAAAGAATTGGTCTTCTTTTCCTCTCCTTCCGGCTCGGTCATGTGACCACATAAATCTAGTGAAGTGATATATATAAAGATGATACCGCTATGTTTTCATCTGTTCAGGAAGCTCCAACTAAAGCCCACAATTGAAAGCCACCCGCTGTGCATTTATAAACTCAACCATTAGCCTACCAGGTGTATCTGTTTCTTTACGCATCAACCCTAAGAATCTTATTATATGTGGTAAAACGATTAGGGATAGGCTTGACATAAGCCCTGTGGTTTCGGGGCGCGTGGCCCAGTCTGGATAAGGCAACAGCCTCCTAAGCTGTGGATCGGGGGTTCGAATCCCCTCGCGCCCGCTTCGTTCTGTTTTCTTGCAATGCCCCTTTCGACTGCCACTATCTTTCCACAGAACATAACTTATTTGATGGAAAATTGAGCCTCATCTGAGTTGAAGCCTGTTAGGGTTTCCACATTCTGCAGTCCTGATTCCGTACTTTTCATAGAATACTTCAGGGCGGCCAAATCACTCGGGAACTCAATTACTTCAATTATATCGTATCTCCCAAGCGTCATGAAAGCTTCTTTGCTCTTTCCACCAAGGCTCTTTATAAGCTCTGACAGTTCCTTACTATTCTCTTTGACAAGGTCCAAGTTGGATTTCCCCTTCTCTGTAAGGGTCACCAAAAACACATAAACAGGCATGCCAAATTTAACCACTCTGGGCTTAAATACGCTATGGATTAATCTTAAAGCATCAATATGCAATTTGGATGCGAAACCTCTCGCCGCCATATCTGTCCGTATTATCTGCCCAAAGAACTGGAAAGCTGTGCGCCCACCAGGACTTGAAACTCAACAGTTGAAAAACCTTTAATTGGGATGCAACCTCTTAACAGCTAAACTTTGGAAAGATTCATGCCCTCTCCGGACTGCCATATTCCTGATCTCACTATTGTCAAAATTCTGGAGGGTATTTAATTTCACAGAACCTTTTCTATTTGGAACATGAAACGGAAATTGCAAAATACAGCTCCCAGAATGAGCATAAAGGATTCAAAAAATTATGTTACTGCTCCATTCTTGGAGCAAGCAGGAAAACGCCTGATATATGTTTCTCAGCATTCCCCTTTCCCTGATTGAGCGTAAACTCTATGGTCAGGGGGTAGTCGTCCTTGAAGCTCATCTTCATCTCGTCGGCGGATGCGAGTGATTTTACCAGCTTGAGCAAGTACTCAAGAGGATATGAGCTCTTTACCGGTCCCTTGCAGAATATCTCCTTCAGCATGTCTTTTGGAAGTACCATTTCGGACTCTTCAGAATCGGACATGGACCGTGCCTTGAAATCGGAATCCGTGAGTGTAAGCCTGATGGCATCAGACACATCCTCTGCCGCCCTGAGCCCCTTCTCAAGATCGGACTTGCCCAAGACAACAAAGTACTCTGAGCTTATCTGCGGGATCCTTGGAGTGGTAACAGAATTGTTGTCCAGGAGAGAGATGCTCTTTACAATGTTGCCTATCTCAAACTTCAGTTTCTCCTTCTCCTTTGAAATGGTGACAAGATCACTGGAACTGGCCAGCTTGATTACCGCCTTGAGCCTCTCAACATCCAGTGATATCTCTTCTTCCTCGTCCACCTGAAACTCGTTGAATATATCTTTGGGCAGGTCTATACTTATCATTGCCACGTGTGCAGGGTCCACTGCCTTTACAGAGATCCCTGTCTTATCAAGCTTGAATTTGGCCTCCGTAACGACTGTATTTAGAAGGTCGGCCACCTCCTTCAGGTTCTTAACAGAAATACTAATTCTCATCATTCGATCAACCTTTGACTATGTGAGTTAAGAGTTATGGATAATCAATTAGAACGTAATTAATACTTTTCATAGCCTCATCGCAAAGCCCGCGTCCGCACTATCCCGAGGGGATATTATACACCTCATTCAATCAAAATCCAGGGACGTTCAGACCTTTATCAGCTTGAGTGCATACGAGGTGAACGGGTCAAGTATCAGCTCTCCATTTGCAGTCTCAACAGTCACATCACCGTCGTTAAGCAATTCCACTGAAGCTCCAGGGAAAGCCGACACTGAGGACATCTCTCTCAGCAGCTTCCTGTCCTCGAAAGATACCCTGTTCAGTGTGTATTTGCCTGGCTCAGCGAGTGATGCCGAAACCTCCTTCTTTCTTTCGGATGGGTTTACGGGATTTCCGTGAGGGCATGTCTCCGGCCTGCCAATATTCTTGAAGAGCTTCTCTCCCTTATCCCCGTGGAAAAGGTGCTCCAGCTCCATGACAGATGAATGCGAGTCCTCCCATGGTATTTCCAGGAACTTGTATGCGAATACCTCAACTATCCTGTGTTCCCTGACCATTGGCATCACTTTCCTGTATCCCCTGGAAGTGAAGTTAACATCCCTCCCCCTCTTGACGAGCAGCCCGTCATCCACGAGCTTTGACACGTATTCTGAGGCGGTGGGAGCAGAAATCTTGAGCCTTCTGGCTATGTCTTTTTCCGAGACCCTTCCTATGGTCTCTATAAACTCCCATGTAACCAGCAGGTAATCTTCTTTATTATTGGCCATTAACGGCTTTAAATAGGGTTTTTATAGTTAAACATTTCCCATCATTCCGATGCAGATCACACCATGGATATACTCCGTGACATGGGCCAGCTCATTCAAGCCCGGTTAACTCATCACGATTTAATACTTCAAGTCGATATTCTTTTCATGGAGATTGTATTTCTCGGAAACTGGTCGGCAAGACTTGCTCCCGGGAAAGTAAACACATCATTCGTGATAGACGGGAAGATTGCCTGTGACTTCGGACCTGGCTCTCTTCAGTCCATGATTGAGAAGGGCCTTGACCCCAACGGCCTGGAACAGGTGCTCATATCCCACATGCATTATGATCACTTCGCGGGATTGACGGGCCTGCTCTGGTACAGGGCCATGTCCGGTACTGAGGAAGAGTTGCTGATAACCGGCCCCGATGGCATTGAGAAAACATCAAAAGACTTGCTGGAATCATATCGGACGCCTCATGGCTTTCACATCTACGCCTCATTCGAGAAAAAATCAAATGATGACATCCAAATCATCTCTGGAGACCACACAATCCCCAACAATGGTTACAGGATACACTACAACGGCAGGACGGTATTCTATACAGGCGACACTGCTTTCAGCGAATTGATTGTAAAAGGGGCTGAGAACGTTGATCTTCTTATTCATGAAATGACCTACACTGACGATCTGAGAATAGAAGCAGAACTGTGGAGGCACTCAACGGTTTCGGATGTAATGTCTACATTCACCGAAAGCAGTGCCAAAAGGCTTGTCCCTGTCCATCTTACCGCTGAAACCCTTAAGGCGATCCCGGCACTACAGAGAAAGAACGACCAGCTCTTCCTCCCTGAGGGCAGCATACTCCTGTAAGCCCGAAGCATGGGGCCCATGGAAAACAGATCAACGGAAAAGAGTACAAGTGCCTGTTTTTCCAAGCACATCGTCACAACGGTTAAATACTACGAAAGTATACATGCTTGATAATGTCACGCCTGCCTAACAGAAAAAGTATAATTGCAGTTGAAGGGCCTTCCAGGGCTCAAATGAATTTGGAACCAAATGCAGTTATAAGGTCTGAATTTTTTGGCAGTGATGTTTTCTATTATCGTTTTGCACCTTTCTAAGGGAGCTGAATTAATATGGGTTCTCAGAGGAAACTTATAGGCAACAGTGAGGAGATTTCGTCTCTGCTCTCCATGCGGGATGAGCTTTTCAGGAATACACTACAGATTATAGATCTGGTCAGGGAAAGGATCAAGCTTGCGGCAGAGATAGGAAAGGAGAAGGACATGCTCGGCATGTCACCGAGGAACAGGCAAAGGGAACTCGAGGTCCTGAACAGCATACCAGAACTTGGTGAGATTGAGAAATCAGTTCTGAACATGATTTTTGAGCTTACAATTCTCAATGAGGTAAGCCAGAGGCCCGAAGTATCAGTTCCTGAATCCCATGGGGAAAATGGCGGCAGCATAGTGCTTTCAGGCCCGGACGGGCTTCTTGCATATTCAATGGGGCTCATTGTCTCTTTTCCGGGATTTGAGCTGAAGGATACTGCGGGGATCCCTGAAAATCTCGCATTGGGGGTTGTTCAGAGGGGTGGCCATATAACAGCTGAAAAAGAGGGCGGAAACTCAGGAAAAATAACCCTTGTGAATTCAGAGGGAACTGTTATGGCAACTCTTGATAACGGGATACTGAAGATCTGTCCTGAATTATTCTCAAAAAACTCAAAGAATGAAATAATGGAGGCGGTATAAATTAAAGTCTCAATAATTGGTTCCAGGGGAAGGATAGGCTCCACTATCAGGGAAAAGCTTGAAGGAAACGGGCATGAAATAATATGTTCAGTCGACAGGAATGATACAATAGACACTGCAAAACTGAGGTCTTCCGATGTGACAGTCCTGGCTGTCCCGCTTGAGGATGCAATATTGCTCATCGAGAAATACAGGCATGAAATCGCCATCGTTGAACTTTCCTCCGTGAAATCTCCCATGAAGCGATTCTCCGGTGAAGTGGTAAGCCTGCATCCACTGTTTGGCCCTGCTTCATCGAAGAATCCGGATTTCAACACAATCCTGTTTGTTAATGACATTTCGCCTGACGGATCGCTCCAGAAGGTCCGGGAACTCTTTGCCGACAGCAACATTGCCAGTGTAACCGCAGAGGAGCATGACAGGGCCATGGCTGACCTGCTGGTTGCACCATACGCAGTATCGATGATTGCAAAGAGGATAGTGGCATCAAACCAGAAATTTGTCACCCCCTCGTTTGCAAATCTCCAGAAAATAGCATCAATTCTGGACGGGGAAAACTCTTCAGTTGTCAGGGACACAATATCGAAGAACGAGTTTTCACGTTCAGTGCTGGAGCAGATCAACAATGAGATTATGGAAATAAGGAGTGGGTTGAATTGATCATTATTCCTAAATCCTCCGTGTACGAGGAAGCGCTGAAGGACAACATGATGGACTCCACGTTCAGCTACAGGGTGATAGACCTCTACGGAAGAAAGATAATCCTTACTGAAGGGCAGACCCCTTCGAGCCTTCCCATGGATAGCGACACTGCATTGCTTGTCAACGGAAACCTTTACTCAAAGGAATTCAAGCAGGAAAAGACAGTAGTACAGGTTGATAATGTAAGCATAGGGGAGAAAAAGCTGATAATTGCAGCCGGTCCCTGCGCCGTGGAATCTGAAGGCCAGGTTATGGAGACGGCAGAGGCAGTAAAGAAGATGGGTGCTGACATGCTCAGGGGCGGCGCATTCAAGCCCAGGACCAGCCCTTACTCGTTCCAGGGCCTTGGGCCGAAGGGGATACAGCTTCTAATGAAGGCGAGAGAAGAAACTGGCCTGCCGGTAGTCAGCGAGCTTCTTGACATTTCAGATTTCAGTGCCTTCCGGAACAATGTTGACATGATCCAGGTCGGGGCAAGAAACGCGCAGAACTTCACTCTCCTGAAGTTCCTGGGGCAGCTCAAAACGCCCGTTCTCCTTAAGAACGGCCTTGCTACGACCATGAACGAATGGCTTGGATCAAGTGAATACATACTCTCTGGCGGCAATGAGAATGTTGTAATGTGCTACAGGGGAAACAGGAGCTTCGAGAATTATACCAGGTTCAATATGGATATCGGCTCGATAGCTTCTCTGAAAAACCTGACACATCTTCCTATATGCGCGGACCCAAGCCATCCCGCCGGAAGGAGGGAACTCGTGGAATCACTGGCACTGGGAGCAGTTGCGTCAGGCGCAGATATGCTTGAGGTTGAGGTCCACAGAGACCCTGACAATGCACTTTCAGACTCGTCGCAGCAGCTTACTCTGGAGATGTTCAACAGGCTTATGAAGAACGTCAGGAAGGTAGAAGAGATAGTGAGAGGGTAGATTTCTGGCTGATTTAATGGAAAAGTCGTTCTGTGACGGTCAGAACTTCATTTCCATGCCAGGAACCATTCTCCCTTTTCCTCCGTGTTATAACCATTTTTCCTTGCGTAACTGATTATCCTGTCCTTGTTTTCCAACAGGTCCCCTGCGCTGTGTGGAACCCTTACCCCCGATGCAGGAGTGTCCCAGTCAACAATGATAACCCTCAGCCTTGTCACCCTTTCTATTTCCTTTATTGCATCGTGGGTCTCCGGAACGTGATGCAGGCTGGTTATTGCCAGGCTGGTGTCGAAGTATCTGTCATCGTATGGAATACGCTGGACTCTTGCCTTACTCAGCTTCAGCCTGCCTTCCTTTATGGCATCTGAAAATTCCCGCTCAATATCGGCAAAATGCCATGCTTCAGGGTCTATGGAAACCACCTCAAAGGAAGGGTTTTGCAGCAACTTCGTCACGACTGTGCCGAATCCAGTTCCTATGTCTAATATTCTCTTTCCGACAACCATCGGCATTAATTCATCTATGATTTCCTCGAGCTTGCTTCCTTCGTTCACAAATATAAACAATCTGCATGTTGATTAATTTTTCCGGTGCATTCCAGGGAGGTTTCTACCGTGACAGAAAAAGACCATTTCGAAAGTGTCTTTGGCATAAGAACCAAACGTTGGGTCAATAAAAGTCCCCGAAAAGAATTGATTCCAGAAGGTTGGTTCCAGTTCTCTGGCATCTCATTTTCCTCCCTCTCGCTGTTTGCGCTTAGTCAAGTAGTATACGGTAAGTATGAAGGCAATTATGCCACTTGTGGCAATTGCTATGTTATAAATTTCTGCTATGGGCGTAAACACAATCTGAAAGGATGAATCTATCCCATTCACGGCCATTTTGTCGGTTTCACTGTAGACAAACCCTGCAGGCCCTTTAATGGTCAGTGTGTATGTTCCATTGGAGAGGTATGCTATGTAAGTGCCCCTCACTATGGGCCCCGAATCACCAGTGGCTGAACCGTTAATATACCAGACACTGCCGGTCGGTAATCCATCTTCTGTAATTGGCACAGGGTAGACAGGCATCACAGATAATGTAGGTTTTATTATAGAAACAGTTCCGGGTTCTTCGTTGACTAGCATGACCTCCTTGTTTGAAGGAATATATGTCACTCCCATCGGAATGAGGCCCACACTTAAGTCTGCAACAATTTTATTGTCCGATCCGTTGATGGCCCAAACGTTTCCATACCCCTGCCCATCCACGTAAATCTGGTTCGTGTCAGGGTCAAAGGAGAAGTAAGCAGGTTCACCATATTTTCCCAGATTGCCGATAGTTGCAACGAGAGTGTTTGAAGTCGTGTTTATGACAGAAATGGTGTCAGAGTTTGACACATAAAGGTCGTAGTTGACCGGGTCATACACTATCCCCCTCGGGGTTGAACCGACCGATATATTCCCGAAAACTGAATAGTTGACCGGGCTTATCAGTGAGACAGTTCCTCTGCCGTACATTGTCGCGTACACTACATCCGTCGCAGCAGAATAAGCAAGCAGGAACGGCGAGGGCGGGTTGTAATCGCCGCTTACGTATGAAGAACTCATTGTTATGTTCCTGAAAATTGTATCAGTGGAGCAGTTTATGACTGTAACGTGATTGTCTTCACCAGCAACAAAGACCTGGTTTTTGTCTGGTACGAGCACTTCTCCGAAGACAGTGGTGCCGATGTTGATCTCTTTGGATACAGTGTTGCTAACCGGATTTATCACCAGCACATTTCCAGACTTGCCGGAGTCAGTTTTTACGGCGGCATACAACTCATTGTCGGCGGGATTGTAGACCACGTCACCGCCCTGGAAGGACGTGATGCTGATTTTGTCAACAAGGCTATTCGTTGAGGTGTTGACAACGTAAATGTATGCGGATCCGCCCACAAACTCGGAGGAGGATATGTAGAGGTTGTGGCTCATCGTATCATATGCGGCCATTTCCGGCTTCTCCAGAGGTGCGTCGAAATATCCATGCGGTCTTGAAATTGAATTGCCCGGGAATATGGAATTGTTGTAGAGGGAGAGAGTGGACATTGGGTAATAGTACCTGTATGATGAGTTGCTCTCCGAAAGTCCAACACCGGGCAGCGCACTTGGTCCATTTGCATTGCCTTCAAAACTCGTGCCGTCATATAGCGCAATACCCGGAACTATCATCATAACTGAGATTAAAACAGACAGGCCCACTAAAGCTAATCTACTCAGCATTGCCAGATAAAAACAACCTCAATCAGTATATGAACGTTGCTTATTACATCTGATACTCATGCCCAACTGCCTGGAACAAAAACAACTGGAAAATTATCTCAAATACAGGATGCGGGTGCCGGGATTCGGACCCGGGTTAAGAGCTTGGGAAGCTCCTGTGATACCGCTACACTACACCCGCGATACTTCCAGTATGTGCTAGAAATATCTAAACTTACTCTTGGTCAGCCGATTTTTCTCATTTTACATACGTGAGCCATTTTTCATATTTGGAGACCTTTCCTGCTACAGTGTCGAAGTAGATTTGCGCTATTGAGGACGTTATCGGACCTCTCTTCCCGCTCCCTACCTTAATTCCGTCCACGCTCGCTATTGGCGTGACCTCTGCAGCAGTCCCGCAGAAGAACGCTTCGTCGGCCACGTATATCTCCTCTCTGTGGATATCCCGCTCCACGACTTCTATCCCCTTGTCCCCGGCAATCTCTATGATTGTGTCGCGTGTTATTCCCACGAGTATGTCTGCACTGGTTCCGGGGGTGAAAAGCTTCCCATCCCTGGCAATGAATATGTTCTCCCCGGGACCTTCGGCAAGATAGCCGTTTCCTGAAAGAAGGATGGCCTCATCAAATCCTGCGTTCTTTACTTCCCTGCTTGTCAGAATTGAGTTCAGGTAGTTCCCGCTTGCTTTTGCCCTGACTGGAATTATATCAGAATTGATCCTCCTCCATGAGGAAGTCTTGCATTTCGCGCCCTTCTCCTGGGTCTCCCCAAAGTAGCTTCCCAGCGGTATTGCAGCTATGTAAACACTGATCTTTTTGCCCTCTGTTGAAAGTCCTATCCTGACATCATTGTAGAAAGCGAATGGGCGTATATAACATGAATCGAGGCTGTTCATCTTTACCGTCTCAACGATAGCGTTGTTGATCTGTTCGGGCGTGTACCCGAGATCCATGCCGTATATTTTTGCAGTGTCAAAAAACCTCCTTACGTGCTCCTTTAACCTGAATATTGCAGGCCCTTTCTCTGTCTTGTAAGCCCTGATACCTTCGAAAATGCCTGATCCGTACTGCAGGGAATGAACAGTCACCGGGACTGTTGCTTCATCAAATCCCATTGTCTTTCCATCAAACCAAACCTTCAGGTTGGAATACGGGGTTTCCATGCGCTTCGTATTCCATAATTGCTAATAAGGCATATGCAGAAGTAATAAGGCGGATCCGGGAGCAACTTCTCATCCGAGATTCTGGGTGTGGTACCTGTAGAAAATAGTCCTGTTGGCAGCCTGCCCGTTTACCTGTATGAAACCCCAGCCATTGGTTATCGAGTATCCGGTGACATTGTGTGTCGAGTACTGGTAAGTGCCGTTGGGCAGCACCAGGTCTATGGGGTTGTAGGAAAGCCCTGAGAAATTAAATTGGGAATACACAGTGCGGCCGTCTACCTGAAGGCCAATGCCATTTATGTTTCCCGTGTTGACCTGGAAATCAGCGCTTATGTTGATCGTAACACTGTATGCAGTCGATGTGAAATCCACATGAACCGTTGAGGATGAAGGCCTCAGGACCACGGAGCTGAAACCGTTTTTATAAACAGTGGACGGAAGTTCGGGGTATTTCGGCACGCTTCCCCGGGTGGGCGATGTTTGTGACACTGAGTATCCATATATTCCAGCAGGCTCTGAAAATTCAATAGTGCTATTCCCGGACTGGGATGTAACTATTCCTGCTGGTGAGTTGAGGGCAACACTCCATTTGCTGCCGCCGGGGAGGCCGCTCTCGTTGAAATAGAGCGTATATAATTTGAGAAATGTCAGCGTCATCTGAGGTGCCACATTGGAACTTGAAAGATGAAAATCGGACCCGGAAACTCCACTTATGTACCCCGGGGGCGTGATTGGCGCGTAATGGTAATAACCGTAGGGGAGATCGACCGAGAGTGTTGGCGAAAACGACTCATAGGTTCCCATTAGTTGCTGAACCCCGTTCTGGTACTTGTAAAGGTGGACTCCCCACAGGGTCTCGTTACTGATGCCCTGCTCCTGCAGGACAAAACTGTGGGTCTGTGGAAGGTAGTACGCATAGTAATTTGACACGAAAGGCATAATCGAGAAGTTGACAACCAGTATGATGATTACAACCTTGATCTGCCTGTCCATGAAAACAAAACCCGGTTGGCGTTGTTAAACTTTACTGGAGCCTCCTCACTTGAATGGTGGGTGGTAATCAGGTCAGTATTCCTCCCCTTTCTTCATCTGGCTGATCTTGAATTCCCTGAACCTGTCCTCGTACGCATCAGCGATTTCTGTAAATCCCAGTGTTCCCACGACTTCAGACCCGTCACTTTTCAAAACAACAATGTTCTCCTGGGGATCGGGAGGGAGAATATTGATCGCCCTGTGAATCGTATCACTTTCAAGGACTGTCACAGGCTTCATCATCTCTATTTCAGACAGTTTCTTTTTAGAATTTTTCCCGTATTTTGTGAGCATATTCCTGCTTACATACCCCACAAGCCTGCTGTCTTTCAATATGACCGCACCTTTGACATGCCTGATACGCATGGTGTACGCCAGATCCCAGACCCCGCTATTGATGTCAACCTCTATGTGGTTCGGGTTCATTGCCTCCCCTATGATTATGCTGTCCATTATCTGATTCCTGTACTCGAAGAGGTGGGCCGGTGAATGCAGGCGGTCGAGAACCTGCTCGTGATAGACAGAATTCTTGATCCCGGATGCAAAGTAGGATATTGTTATGGCGATCATCAGCGGGAGGAAAAGGTCGAGCCCTCCTGCCATCTCCGTACCCATGATAAGCATGGACACTGGCGTTTTCGACACTCCTGCAAAGAATGCTATCATTGTCACTATCGTGACCTCATCAATCGTGACAAAGGGCAAAAAGGGGTGGGAAACGATCCCTATGCTTGCCCCAAGAAAGGCCCCAGTGACGATGCTTGGTGCGAAAGCACCTCCCGACCCGCCCGATCCTATGCTCAAGGAAGTGGCCAGTATCTTTAGAAAGAAGAGAATTAGCAGAACCTTCAGGGGCGTATAAGCAAGATTTCCACTCAATATCAGTTGCACCCATCCATACCCAAGGCCCATTATCTGGGGGTAGAATATTGCCACTGCCCCTACAAGGAAACCACCTATGGCGGGCTTGACGTAGGATGGGACACTCCTGAGCCTGATAAAGGCAATATGGACCAGGTCGAACACTTTTACATAGAACCTTCCGCCAAGGCCCGCCAGTATCCCGATTATGGTGTATACAAATATGGATCTGCCGTCGAGGAAGAGGAATGAGCTTGCTGCAGTTGTGAAAAGCGGGTTGTAGTGAAACTGGTAGCCGAAGATGGCGTACCCCACAACCGATGCCACTGTGGCAGGTATCAGCGCTTCCACCTCAAAATCCCTCTTGTAGAGTATTTCAGTGCTCATTATTGCCCCGCCAATGGGAGCCATGAATATGCTTCCTATTCCGGCGCCTATTGCGGAAGCCATCACTATCCTTCTGTCGTGGTCGTCAAGCTTGAACAGGTTCGCGAGGTATGACCCGAACACCGCGGAAATCAATGCAACAGGGCCATCCCTCCCCGCACTTCCTCCAGCCCCTATGTTGATTGCAGAGGATGCAAGCTTGACAGCAGGCGTCCTGTTTTTTATCCTTACCGTAAGGTTGTGGAACGCGTTTACTGCGGCGTTTATCCCGAGTCCTTCCGTCCCGGGCGTAAGTTTATAGACCAGGTACCCGGAAAGAAAGCCTCCTAGCGTTGTGGAAACAGGAATGAGCAACCTGTCGTAGCTTCCAATGCTGTATACCGGTGATCCTCCCTCCCCTCCAGGAAGTGGTGGGCTGAACCCCGAAATTCCAAAAAGAATAAGATGCGAGAAAAATCTTATACCATTGTAGAGGAGCAGCGATCCTATTCCCGCGGAAATGCCGATGAGGAGCCCGATGGCTACCCACATGCCAGGCTGGCTGGAAAGTATCCTACGCTGGAAAAACTCGTACAGAGTTGATATGTATGGCATCACAGCCCACTTTGCCTTTGTGTTAAACTAACATACAGGCTTTATTTAATACTTGCCAGCTTGTGCATTTCATAAAATAATGCAGCTCAATGCTCTATCTCGTCACGAAGTATCTTCTTGTACAGGTCGTCAAGGCGTTCGGTAATCTCCTTCACATCGTTGACGATCTTGGGGATGGCTTCCCCGTAGGTTCTTGACATATGATCCATAAGCCTGATCAGGTACTCTACCCTGTTCTGTAGAACATCGATCTGGGGGTCAGCTACATTTGTGCCTCCAGGTGAGCCCTCTTTCTTCTCGCCCTTCTCCTCCTTGTAATTCTGGTAGGTCCCGAGAACCGATTTCGACTCTATCTGAAAATCCTCTGCATCGGCATATTTGGAAAAAATATAGTCCGAAAGCCTGATCTTGTTGCCAACCGCATACTGGCACTCTTCAACACCAAGCTGTGTGGAACTCCCATCTTTTTTGATTACCTTAATCCTGGCCTGGTCGCACATAGGGCTGTTGAAAGTGTTTATCTTCTCTTCTATTCGCCCTCTCAGATCAACAAATATTGAAAATGGATATTTTCCGTAGAATCCCCTTATGTTCTTCCTGAGATCCAATAAGCTCTTGTATCTGTTAGTTCGCACTATCTGAGACTTGAGAGCATTGGGATCATTGGGATCATTGGGATCATCCACACATCTTCAGCGAGGATAATTATTAAAATCTTACTCCCATGATTGAAGATTTCGTACGGTAGCAGGTTCCCTGTACCTATGATTTGAGGTGAACAGGCCCGCCGGCGCGAAAACTCCACTTCTGTATGCATGTATGCACCCCCATAGATCGGCCAGGATCGCATTCAGAAGCAATGTGCTTCATCTGACCCGGATGGATCGTCACAGCTCCCAATTGGTGGAATTTTCCGAAATCGCTCATATATACCTGTCCGCCTTATCTTTACGGTGCCAGGTATATGCCTGTCAATGGCTATAATTAGATCGAGCTCTGTAGAGATGAAATTTGCCAGTTTTTATGACACCAGGCTTCTATTCGTAAGTGTTGCGATAATGGTCCTCGGAGCTCACCTGATTATACTTTCATCAATGGAATTTCTATCCTCGCTTTTTCTTGTAGTAGGTGCAGCATCAGTCGTTTCAGCGATGTTTTTCATTATGCTGAATATAAGGAAGAGAGTCATCTAATCCGGCATAGATTCTGAAAAAATTGCAACTGTTCCACAACATTAAAATAACCGACTGTAAATATATACAAAATGGCATTATGGTCACCCGAATTTGAACAGAACCTGATCAAGGCAATAATAGGGCTGGTATTCCTTATCGTTGGAGCCCAGCTGATTGCGGTCGGAGGTACAATCGCCGTTGGGCAGATCGTTTTCTTCCCTGTGAGTATAGTGCTGTTTGTAGTAGGGGCCATTCTCATCTACTTCTCAATTAAAGTGCTCATCTCACTTCTCCGGTCAATGGGCGTAAAGCTCTGGGACTGACAGCCTCCGGTAAGCCGGTACATTCAAGTGTCAGCCGGCCCCTGTCTTGATGGGAAGTGCGGATGATGTCTCGGGGAATTCCGTCATTTCCTTCTTATTATTAATGAGCTTTCTATATAAGCTGCATAGTCTTGGTAATTAACGATTATCATGGACAAGCACAGGGATGAATACCCGATGCTGAACCACTGGGTCTTCTTCAATGCAGCAGACCAGATGGTTGCAGGAAGATACTGGCTCAACGCGATGAGGGAGAGTCTGAATTTGTACGAGGCAGGAAGGGCTGAGGATGATCCACCTTTTGGTCCAGTTACACACCCGTTCCTCACCACTGTCTTCAACGAGGTTAACTCCAGGGCAGCGAAGCTGATTCACGCGAAAGAGAACGAAGTTACCAACATGTACAGGGTAATGACGGCATCGAACCTGATACTTAACGACCTTATGGACCTGAAAAAAGGGGACAATGTTGTTTTCTCCGACCTGGACTACCCATCCATCCCCTTTATCCTTCTGAACCTCCAGAAGAAGGGTGTTGAACTCAGAAGGATTGGCAACGTGAAGGGCGAGATCCTGATGGGCGACATGGAAAAGGCCATAGACGAGCATACAAAGGTGGTGATACTCAACAGGACGACACCATGGGCAGGCTTTACCTATGATGTCAGGGCAGTATCACAGATTGCACATGAACACGGGGCACTTGTTTTGGATGATGCAATACAGGCGGTAGGAGCCATAGATGTGGATGTGCACAAGGACGATGTCGATTTCCTCATCACAGGCAGCTACAAGTGGCAGGGCGGTCCCGAGGGATCAGGGATCTTCTACATCAGGGAAGACCTCATAGACCAGTTTGAGCCGTCATTCAGGAATTACATATGGGCCGACCTCCCAGATGGAATACCATTCGGGTTTCCCGATCACGACAACGTGAAACATTGGGACAGCCCTTTGGTCAGGAACGCAAATAAATTCAATCTCGGCGAATCCGTCTCTCCCGTCCTGTTCGGATGGAACGCTACCCTCAAGTTCTACGAGAAAGTGGGGATAAAGAATATTGAGAGTGAAGTCAGGTCATTGGGAGATTACGCCATTGATAGGCTGAAGGAAATCGGATGCAGGGTCTATACTCCTGAAGACAGGGAAAAGAGGCATGGGCTCGTGAAATACACAACTGGCGACCCGTCACTTGACCTCAAGACATTCAACAGGTTCAACAACCCGCCCGCAGGCGAGAAACCGGTCAAGGTCTCGCTGAGGGCGCTGGGTGGAATTGACGGTATACGGGTGAGCTGCCATTTCTTCAACACGAAGGACGAAATAGACACGCTGGTTGAAACTCAGGAGCGCCTGATGCACCAGGAACACGTTCTCGCATAGGCTTTTGGGCCTGTGTGAAAACACCCATTTTTTATTCAAACACACTGAAGCGATTTCCGGAAAGAGTTTTATAATTGCCCCCTATCGAAATCGCCATGGATAACTCTGCCAATAACCTGGAGTTCAGGATTGTCGAGGAAAGCGAAGCAGATCTTGTATGGAGGATAGTCAACACATCATTCGAGGAATACAGAAACTCGGAGGCTCCTTCAAGTGCTCTTCTTGAAACGGTGGAACATGTAAAGCAGGCTTTAAACAATGGCAGGGAAAAAGCAGTTGTATGTTATTGTGACGGCAGGCCTGCAGGAACAGCACGTTTCTATAGCGAGAACGGCCTATATTTCAGGAGGCTGGGGGTGCTTCCTGAGTTCAGGCGAAGGGGGATCTCAAAGGCAATTATCGGCTGGCTCGAGAATTATGCCAGATCGAAGGGAGAAAGGAGGATATGGTGCAATACCAGATCTTCAGTTGACCGGAACATGTACCTTTACAGAAGTATGGGCTATGAGCTGGAAGGTGAAAGGACAATCCAGAGAAATGATTCAACAGTGGGAGTTGCCACTTTCTCCAAGAACCTGTGAGTTTTGGCGGAAGCATGGCTGTTCCTCAATGACGGGCCTCTTTTTACAGCGGCAGAACAAACTGCAGAATGGATTGCAGAGAAGGATGATAGCTATAACCTTGCAGATTTCAGAACTGTGGGCATTGGTGAGTAAACAAACGGGGAAAATCACAGTCTTCCCGGATGAGGAAGTTTCATCCACTACTTCACCTCAAAAGGATTTTCAGGAATAACAACATAAGAATACTGGCTGATTATGCAGACGGAAATGGTGATTGGATTCATCATCATGTATCCTGTCAACTGTGAAGTTGTCAAATACGGCGTGAAATATAGGATGTAAACGGTCATTCTGTAAAATCATATGAGGGAGTGGATGAGGATCCCTATGAGTATTAGTATTACGGCCGATGTAAATATACTGATTTTCCTTGAGCCAAGTATATGGAGGAAATATGATGCGGATACACCCCCAAGTGCGCTGCCTGAGATAACAATGGTCCACAGGAAGATGGGAATGTCTGGAACATAACCTATATGGAAGATAAAACTACTTATGGAAATGAAAAGTGCTACGTATCCTGTTGTGCCTGCTATTTTCCTGTAATCATCCTCCATGAATGTGAGTGCAGGGAGTATGATGAGTCCTCCTCCAATTCCGGAAAGTCCGCTGAGGAATCCAGCTATAAGACCTATTGGGACCGCGAGGATTATCGTTATCTTTCCAACAATTTTCTCCCTGTGTTTTTCACTGCGCTTTAGAATAACGTGATAGAATGCATAAACAAGCAGGGCAATGAAGATTACAAGCACATAGGACCTTGGAATAATAGATGTTGCCATCTCACCCAGGGGTGTCATTGCTATGGCAGGAACCAGGAATACTGTGCCGAGATTCCACCTAACTATCCTGTGCCTATAGTTGTGTCCTGTGACCAGGGAAAGTGATATTATATTCATGACCAGTCCTGACGTTACAGCGATGGGGAGTGCGATTCCCAGTGAAACATAGGTTGGCACCAATATGATGCCACCCCCAAGTCCGCTTGTTGCAAAAAGTGTGTGAAGAAGCCAGGTTATTAAGAACATCATTGCATCGAACAGGAAGTATGGCAACTGTCAGGACCTCCATATGGTCATCATGAGACCACGATCACAGTACTCAGAATAACCGGTAAATTCACCTCTTGTTCGAACATTTGACTTGGCATAATCCTGCTTTAAAATTTAAACTTTGGTTGACATTGATGGGATGTTTAAGAGCCCTGGATAAGGGAAGGTCAACCTGCGTCCAATGTTATTGTGGCATCACCGTTTAAGGGGCGATGATTCACGTATACTGGAATGGACATTTCAACAAAAAGCGTTATTGAGTCAATTTTGAGAGGCATAATATCAAACTCGATAGATGCTGATATAGACTATTTACAAAGGGATTCTTCGAACCTGGGACTCAATTTTTCTGCAGATATAGAGAAGAATAGCCGTCTGACCATCAATCTTCGTCCAGCAATCGTAAGTAAGAAATCTGGGTTGCCCCTATCTACTCTGAGGTTATCTATGTAAGGACTATGTAAGGAGTTCTAGCCGCCTACAATTTAGTTGTTGCTCGAGAACATATGTCTGAGCGAGTCTATTGGTATAAGACAGTAAGAGCTTTCAAAGCTATGCTTTCCACGTCCCTAATGCTTAACCTAACAAATGATACAAGAAATGGATCAAAAGCAAAGGACGGCTACCTCGAAAAATTACGTGATGTGGTGAAAGAATTTGTACTCAATCCCCAAACTGTCTTTTCCTAGGGCCTAACATATAGCGGCCCAACCTCGGTGTATTTAACTGTCACTGACCTTAAGGTGCTAATGGACTTGAGGATGCGACTATATTCTCAGTCGGGCTTTGATATTACGGTTAAGTTTCAATCCACGCATCCCTGCGGGATGCGAC
>OBLK01000151.1_pt1 | contig 23341 bp, 15 predicted proteins | sample 1518871 | NCBI WGS metagenome assembly OBLK01 (sample SAMEA2464837, study PRJEB22497) | soil metagenome | biome: Grassland; feature: Farmland; material: Clay | place: Australia | collected 2013-02-01 | depth 0.8 m
AGTCACCTCTTTTTGGGTAGCATAAAAGAAGTGACACAGAATTCCGAACACTACCGGCGGCTTCGGCCAACTACGGCCATTCGTCCGCGACTCCGAAAACAGCCATTCAGGGCCCCTCGGAGATCCGTGACCTTCACTGGTTTGTGGAAATAAGGACGTTCTGCACCTACGCGTCTCCGGGTTCCCTACCGCGCTCGGCAATCAGCGCATCGTCGAGCTGGCGCGCCCTCACTGCCGCGGGCCGTTCGCTAAGCCGTTGATAGTAGCTTTCGAATACTGGGCGCTTCTCGATCGTTCCGAATTGCATCCCGAACCCCAGATGAGAGCCGACATACAAATCAGCCGCCGTAAACGTATCCCCAGCAAGGAATTGCTTCCCCTCTAGAGCCCCCTCAAGAGTCTCCATAACTTTTCCATAGGTTCCATAGCCGATCATGGGCTCGCGTTCGCTCGGAACCTCAAAGCCCAGCGCCTTGTTGCTCACCGCAGCCTCAAGCGGCCCCGCTGCGAAAAACAGCCACCGGTAATACGGACCACGCAACCCATCCGTGGGGGCAGGAGCCAGACCCGCCTCAGGGAAGGCATCAGCCAAGTAGGCACAGATCGCAGCCCCTTCGGTCACTACCACTGTTCCGTGGCGCAGCGCTGGAACCTTGCCCATTGGGTTAATCTGCAGATATGCAGGCGCTTTTAAGGTCGTGGCATATTCGAGCACTTCCGTCTGGTAGGGATGCCTGACTTCCTCGAGCATCCAGCGCACGATGCGTCCACGAGACTGGGGATTGGTATATAAGACGAGTTCCTGGTTCACTGGCCTGTCTCCTTAATGGTCATCTCAGGCAATCGTATAGTGGATAGTTACATTACCAGACTTCGTTGAACGACTGATGACACCATCCTCTCGATTTGGCCCTATTCGGCCAACTTCTGCCATTCATGAACCTTCTAAATAATGGTCATTCGCGCAACCCCGACTCCGAATTGTAAGCTCAGGAAACATGGAAATGTTGTTCACAGATCGGGCGGAGCCGTTAGAAGGAGCAAAGCCTGCAGTCGTCACACTACAATGCGGTAAACAGGGAGCACCATTTACCATCACAGTCTCAATGTGCTTTCTGTGGCTCGGCCGGACTGGAGCGTATAGTTGTCCACAACCCGCCTGCCATCTCCTATAATTCCGGAAAACATTTCCTATTCTGCTATGGACAGGGTACAAATTCATGAACTTAAGCAAAGTTAACTGGGACGCCGTCGCGGCCATTATTGCTGCCTTTATTGGTTTGCTGGCGTTATTGGTGGGCGGATATACGGCTTATATTCAGCGCCAAGGCGTACAAACGGAAATAACTGGCGTGCGCGCGCAAGTCTGGCCGTACTTGGAAATCGGAGACTCCTGAACAGGTCCAAACGACGTCAGCAAGGAAACAGGCGGTGAGTTAATAGCGGTAAACGCCGGCGTTGGGCCCGCGATCGTTCGCAGCGTGGAGATATTAGTCAATGGGAAAGCAGAGCCGGATTGGATTCATGTATTCAAGGCGGCCTCCGTTCAGCCCAGTAATTTCTCATTCTCCACACTCAACAAATCTGTCGTGTCGCCTGGTAAAACGCTCGATTTTTTGCGGATTCATGGCCAAAATGACTGGTCAGAATTCAAAGCCAAGCTCTTTAGCTCGATCGTCATTCGGGTTTGCTACTGCTCTACGCTTGGCCACTGCTGGGATAGCACATTAAATTTCAAGACGCCCATTCGACAGGGGCAATCGGTCAATGCATGTCCGACTGAGAAAAATTCTCTCCAGTTTACGGATGTGACCAGACGCGACCTTCAGTCTCCGCCGAAGTCCTGAATCGCATCACCGTTCCTTTAAGGTCGTCCTGAAGCACTCAGGTAAACAGTTTTGATTGTCAATTCTCAACCCTCGGGAATCATGGTATCGGGCGGCCGTGCGCCAACAACCAAGCAATCGCCACATACAGGCATGAGCCGGCCCAGCCATGTCCAAAGCAGACACAGGGCGCTCCTATGGCCGGCCCAGTATTGGTAAGATTGCTTGACGGACGACCAACCCAATGCCATGTCCTCAATTTTAGTCATCGAGACGGACATGGTCTGTGGGCACCCAGCCGGTGCACCCATCCTCGACGGTGAGCCTGTAAAAACCTGCCACTTCGAGGTGGACAGTCACGCTCATTCTCACCTCGACAGTGAGCTCAATGGCATCAAAGTCTCGGATAATCCGCCAGCGTGTACCCTGCTTATCCAACCACTCCTGCGGCGTCCATCCGCTGCGCCCGCGATCATCAGTACACCAGACCCAGCCAGGCAGGTCGGTCACCTTGCCGAAGTCGGCTGACACCCGTTCGCCCGCTCGAACCCGGATCGGATGAGGGAAAGGCTGCCGGTAGGGTTTGGAGACGGCGCCCCTAAGATTCAGTTCTCGCACGAAATGACCCTGCGTTTCTTCAAGCATAGTCGATCTTGAACAAGAGGCAGACTCCGCCATTGCCGGATCCGCCTGGTGCCTGATATATGACGGGACTTCGAATAGTCGATTCTGTAACCCATAAGCCCACTTCGGTTTAATGGCTTGCTTGCAGCGTTTCCCTGAAAAAAGTCAATGCCGTTGCATCGATCTGTCGGTGAACGGCTACTCGATTGACACCGGGCCGGCTTTGACAAATAACCGGGGCGTTTCTGGCCAACTCGGGCGTGCACGGTGCCAAGAATACATAGTGCCCCGCTCCGGGAACCATCTTGATTCCGACGAGCGTTTTAATCAACGACGCGATATGTAGCGCGTTGTATCTTGGGCGCAAATGACGATCGTTCTGCGCGTAGTAGAGAAAGACCGGCCGGTGCACATGCGACAGGCCGGCCTTATCGAAAACTTCACTGAACGGTGCCATTGCAAAAATGGCCTTCACGCGTGGATCGTCAGTGTTACCCCATCGATGCAGGCTGTGCTGCAGCACGCTCATCATCTGTTCAATGGTTCGGCCCTGTTTTTCAGCTTCAACTTTGAGTTTGTTTTCGGCGCTGCAAATGCTACCGGGAATCATGTCGCCGGGATGCTCCTTACAAAAGCTGATAATACGGTTAAACTGCGGCACCGCCCCGACCAGCATCAGGACTGTATAGCCCCCGGCGGAGAAGCCCGCAGCGCCAATTTTCTCGGGGTTAATCAGCGCCTTCCAACGTGAGCTGTGAAGCAGATAGGTGATGGTGGCGGAGACCTGGATGGGTCTCCCAATCTCCACGTCCGCATGCCCGTTGCCGCTGTCGTCAAGGTAGTTGTCTTTGGGATGTGTGAGCGTTGCCACCACAAACCCATGGCTTGCAAGATAGGTTGCGAGACCATGGTGGCTCAGATCGGAGCCCCCGTGCCCGTGTGAGATCACCACAAGGGGCTTCGCCCCGGGAATCGGTCGCGTATTTTCGCTAGCTTTGAGCTTGTAGGGACCCTGCCAGGTATAGCCCGCCGCCTTAGAGGATGGATAGAACACATAGCCCGGCATTGTCCCGCCATTGACAGGATCCGGGATGGAGACCCTGTCGAAGCCAACGCCTGTGGAGGCGTGGGCAACCGCTACGCCAGGCACCAACAGCAACACCAACACCAACACGAGCTTTCGGCGCAAATCGTTGAATTGGCGACTCATGCGCATGGTCATGCCTTGATCCCCCCGAGATCCGTCCGAATCGCCTCCCCGGGCGATCGCCTACTAACGATTAACCGGTCCGGAGGTATGAACGGACGCATCAAGCCACGCCTTTACAGGGTCTATCCCTTGCCGGACGTCGGCCATGGTAAGTGGAATGGAGACGTCCGGCTCGACCATGGCCCCATTTGGCAACCCCGGCCAACGGTATACGGTAGTCGAGACCTGGAACGGGACGCCGGATGGCGAATCGTGGATGAATTCGTGGACTTCCCCGGGACCTGTTACTGTCTCTCCACAGGGTCTGCCGATGATCGTCCCGATGTGGTTATATTTCACATCCTCCGCAAATTCCATCGCCGAGCTGAAACAGCCGGGACCCGTCACCAGGTAAAGTTTTCCATGGAACACGTTCGATTTCGAGGGTGCCTTGGGCACCGGGAAATGTGCGATATAGAACTTCGGCAGGTTCTTTTTCAGATACGCTTCGAGTTCGCCGAACTGGGCTTTGAGCGCCTTCGGACTGAGCGATTGCCTGTCACTGTAGTCTCGGTAATGCTTGACGCCCATGTATTGCAGGAAAGGCACCTCCGCGAGCGAAGAGCCGCCGCCGTTTTTACGAAGATCAACGGCCACCCGGTTTATATGGGCACGCTCGACCGCGCGAAAGAAGGCGGCAACCGCCTTGTCGTAGCTGACGGCCACCCGCATCTGGTTGAGCGTGAACCATGCGATGTCATGGGCACGATCCAGTCGCCAGTGATACCAGCTCCGATCGCGCTTGGCGACCTTCTTGAACAGCCAGTCTTTAGGAAGAGTGACGAATTTCAGAGTCAGGTGGCGAACCTTGCCCCCAGGCGTGCGCACCGTCATCGTCACGCCGGCTTTCGCATCCACAAGCCCCAACCAGTACATCTCGTAGCCCGGAAGGGCGTCGGAGACCTTGATCCACTCGGAAGGACCGGGAAACAGCGCTTCTTCCTTACGTAGAAGTGCCTGGGGACCATAAGGTCCGAGGCGCAACAATTGGCTGTTCTTGGGGAAAAGCTGTTTCTTGCCCGTGTTGTGCCACGGGGAAATGAGGATGCCGTCAGACACCCAATGAATCTTGACTGGAAGCACCTGGCGCTCAAGGGCGAGCGGGTAGAGAGCCGTGTGCGGGTCATCAAGCGTACGGACGAGTTCCTGCTGCAGCAGCCAGTCCTTCCAGGTGGGAATCTCGCCCCGGATGGGCGTGAGCAGGTGTCTAACCCGCGCATCGAAGCGTTTACGCTCTGCTGCAGACTTGAGGTACGGATGATAGTGCTCAAGCGACTTCGCCAACGCACCGAGCTGGCGATGCACCTGTGCGCCGCTAACCGGCTGCAGATCGGTGGGAGTACCGTAAGCTAGGACGGGGGCCAATACCATGGCCGAGAAAGCTATAAAATCGCTGATACGCATCGTCATCTCCTTTCGTGGGATATGAAAGAGATCGCAAACGATTAATAATTAGCCGAAGTATAGTCCACCACAACCGGGGCGCACTGACAACATCCGCGCTACCCACCGACGTCCGCATAGGGGCGCATAGACGCGAGGCGGAAATCGGCCGAGGCTGTGTGAGAACGCATAATTTGACGGGATTCACAGCAGGCAGCCTTGCCGGTGATTGATTATTGCATCCGGCGGAAGGGATACGCGAAGGGAAAACGGGATTCTTATCCCGCCTGCAGCACCTCGAGCAGCTTTTCCGTTCCCACGATGTTCATCACCCGCTTCATGTTGTAGGCGAGCACGTGAAGACTCATCTCCGTACTTACGTTGGGTAGCCGCTTGGTGAGGAAGTGCGTGGCGCCCATCCAGGCTTTCAGCGTGCCGAAGGGATGCTCCACCGTTTGCCGCCGTACTCGTGCCGCCTCCGGGCGTCGCGCCAGGCGCCGCTGCATCTTCTCCAGCACCGCCTCGTGCTCCCAGCGGGTGAGGCGCCGGTAGGGGGCGGGCGTGCACTGCGCCTTGAGCGCACAGGTGGGACAGGCCGAGGCCCAGTACTTGTGCAGGCTTAGCCCGTTCTCCACGGTAGTGAAGCGATGGATTGCCCGCTCGCCCGCCGGGCACTCGTATTCGTCCCGTCGAGGGTGGTAGCGGAAGTCCGCCTTCTCGAAGCGCCCCTCCTTGTAGGCCCGCGAGGTCTGGGTCTTGGGCACCAGCGGAGTGATCCCCGCCGCATCACAGCGGCCGATCTGCTCACTGCTGTAGTAGCCCCGGTCGGCCACGGCCGTGAGACGCTTTCGCCCCAGCACCGCTCGGGCCCGCTCGGCCATCGGGGCGAGTTGGGCCCGGTCGGTACCGATGTTGGTCAGCTCGTGGGCAACGATCAGGTGATGCTTCGTGTCCACGGCACTCTGCAGGTTATAGCCCACCGTGCCGCTGCCCCGGTCCTTGGAGTTCATCGCCCGGGCATCGGGATCGGTCAAGGAGACCTGCCTGTCGGGACTGTTCCTGACCTTGCGGCGCAGTCCGCGCAGGCGCTTCATCTCGGCGCGGATCCGCTCCAGCTTGCCCTGCAGATGCTCCACCCGCGGGGCCAGCCAGCGTTCGGGCTGGCGATCGGCCCGGTCCAGTTCACTCAAGTAGCGCTCGGCACTCGCCTCCAGGTGCTTGAGCCGGCTCGCGAGCTTCTTCTCCGTGAAGTTGCGGTCCCGGCTGTTGACCGCCTTGAACTTGCTCCCGTCAATCGCCACTTCCCCGGAGCTCAGCAGCTTCAACTGCCGGCACACCACCATGAACTCCCCGCACACCCGCCGGATCGCCGCCCCGTTGTCGCGGCGGAAGTCGGCGATGGTCTTGAAGTCGGGCATCAACTTCCCCAGCAACCACAGCAGCTCCACGTTCCTCTGCCCCTCACGCTCCAGGCGCCGGCTCGAGGCGATGCGGTTCAGATACCCGTAGATGTAGAGCTTGAGAAGCGTCGTCGGATGATAGCCCGGGCGGCCCGTCGCCGCCGGGGTGGTGCGCTCGAAGCCGAGCTCCTCGAGGTCCAGCCCTTCCACAAACGCATCGATCACCCGCACCGGGTTGTCCTCACCAATGTAGTCATCGAGCCGTTCCGGAAACAGTACCGCCTGACCACGGTCCTCACCTTCGATGTAGCGCTTCATCTTCGCTCCAAAAGACAATGCCAAACTCTCTATAAGAGACCACGGGAAGCGCAGAAGGTTTTACGTTTTCACACAGCCTCGGCCAAGAACGGTCGCTCACAGGCGGACCGTATACCGGTCATTCGAGGGAAACCAACTCCGATGAAGCCCCGGATCACAACCAAGTTCAACCCACATGTTTTATTACGATTCGGCATTTAATTTACGGAGTTGTAAATTATTGGCTATACTCCAATAAAAGAATCGCTGGATTGGCCCCTCTAAGAAGAATGCACACCGTAGCCCTTAACAGCTTGGATAGGCTCTTGCCCTTATGGCGCATTCAATCCGGCTCCCTGACGGTCAGCATCCCGAGAGGTGCGGGGGTGGAGGACACCAGGGCATGACCCGCCCCGTTCTATCGCTTTTTTTCGGCTATGGATGCCTGGCTATGGCCGAGGCGCTGCCCTGCCTCAAGTTGTCCCGATCCGGTGCCCCGGAAGGAATTGACCATGATGTCTCTCAACTCTAAATTTCGTGCCCCTTACCGCTTGCGCCTCGGCGGATGGTCCTTGATCGCTCTCTGCTTGTTGCTGTTCGCCCCCCTGGTGTGGGCAGCGCCCTATGCCTATATCGCGAACTATAGCAGCAACTCCATCTCGGTGATCGACACCGCGACCAACACCGTGATAGCCACCGTGACCGGACTCATCAACCCCCAAGGCATGGCGGTGAGTCCGGACGGCAGCCGGGTCTATGTCACGAACAACGGCAGCGGTACCGTCTCGGTGATCGACACCGCGAGCCATGCCGTGACAGCCACCGTAAACGTGGGCACCTATCCCTATCCCATCGGCGTGGCGGTGGGTCCGGACGGCCGCCGGGTCTATGTCGCGAACAACAACAGCAACTCCGTCTCGGTGATCGACACCGCGACCCATGCCGTGACGGCGACCGTGCCCGTGGGCACCACCCCCGAGGCCGTGGCGGTGAGTCCGGACGGTCGCCGGGTCTATGTCACGAACAGCGGCAGCAACTCCGTCTCGGTGATCGACACCGCGACCAATACCGTGACAGCCACCGTGACCGTGGGCACCTATCCCAACGGCGTGGCGGTGAGTCCGGACGGCCGCCGGGTCTATGTCACGAACACCGACAGCCCCGGCACCGTCTCGGTGATCGATACCGCGACCAACACCGTGACGGCCACCGTGACCGTGGGCGGCGACCCCTACGGCGTGGCGGTGAGTCCGGACGGTCGCCGGGTCTATGTCACGAACAGCGGCCCCGGCCCCGGCACCGTCTCGGTGATCGACACCGCGGCCAATACCGTGACAGCCACCGTGACCGTGGACACCTATCCCTACGGCGTGGCGGTGAGTCCGGACGGCAGTCGGGTCTATGTCGCGAACACCAGCAGCGGCACCGTCTCGGTGATCGATACCGCGACCAATACCGTGACAGCCACCGTGACCGTGGGCAGTAATCCCTATTCCCTTGGTGCCTTCGTCGGCCCGGGTGCGTTGATTGCCATCAACAGCAGCACCTCGGGGGGTGCGGGGACACAGATCAGCGGCACCGTGCCGACGCTCACTAATACCACCACCTGCCCGACCATCGACGCGCTAGTGCAGGCGCCGGCCAAGGGCACGGTGACAGTCAGCGCAAGCACCGGCGCCTATACCTACACGCCGAACTCAGGGACCTACAGTGGGCCCGATGCCTTCACCTGGCGTGGCGTGGCGGCAGGCTGCACCCAAGCCGTTGCGCCGAGTACCGCGGTGAGCAACACGGCCACAGTCTCGCTCACGCTCAATCCGCTGCTCACGGGGCTGGCCAACGTGACCCTCGGGGAGGGCAAGAGCCGCTCGGAGGCCTTCAGTCTCACCGGCTCAGCGCCGTTCACGCATACGCTTGCAAGCACCAATGCCACGGTGCTTTCCCCGGCGGGCGTGACGGTCTCGCCCGCGGCCTGCGGCACGGCGGGCAACCTCAGCTGTACGCTAGGACTCACCGCCGCCAGCACCCCGGGTACGGCAAGCATCACCGTGACGGCGACCGATAAATACGGCGATGCGGTGAAAAAAACCGTGTTGGTAACCGTCGCTGCTCCGCCCACCTTGAGCGGCCTGTCCAACGTGAGCATAACGGCCGGCCAGAATGGGAGTGAATCGTTCACCAATACGGGGTCGAGCACCCTCTCGGTCACGGCAACGAGCTCCAACACCACGCTGCTCCCCAACAACGGGATCACGGGTCAATCGGCCTGTACCACGGCCGGCAGCTGCACGCTCACGCTGCAGCCGGCCGCGAACCAGAGTGGTACGGTCACGGTGAAAGTAACGGTGGCCGATGCCTACGGACAGAGCGCTACAGGCACCTTTGGAGTAACCGTCAAGTCCAGCAGCACAGGAGGCGGTGGCGGCGGTGCATTGGGCCCTTGGGGGCTCGTACTCCTTGCCGGCCTTGCGCTCCTGATCGTGCTGGGACGCAAGCGAGCCTATGCCCCGCAGGAGCATCGGAACTAAGCTGGATAAGCAGTAGCACAGACGAATTCACGCCGCCCTATTCGACCTCCTGCCAAGTTCATCGCTTGACAGGGGGTTGAGCTGAACTCGCGCAGCTCATCCTGATCGCTCGGCGAGTCATCGAGGCCAGCGAACAAAAGAGTGTCCCTGCGAGTGTCCGGTTTCGGTTACTGCTCATGGCTGCAATGGGTCGGTTTTGCCCGTTCAGTCTGCGGGAAAACGGACGTTCGTCTTATCAAGACTAAAGACACTTCTGCCAGATGCTGCGTATGCTCTAGAATTATTGATACAAGAGAAAACAAGAACATACTTCGAACCGTCCCTCGATTGACAGTCTTGGCGTCTTTGCGCCTTGGCGAGAGTTGCAAAAGAAAACATCAGAGGAGGATGACATGGCGCAATTCGAGAACCTGGTCTTCGAGGGCGGCGGCATCAAGGGTATCGCCTATGCCGGTGCCATCAGCGTGTTGGAACAGAAAAACATCATGCCGGATATACGACGCGTGGCGGGCACCTCCGCGGGTGCCATCACGGCAACCTTGCTGGCACTTGGCGCAAGCGGCGCAGAGATCGAGCAGATCCTGCACGACACGCAATTCAGTGCGTTCGAGGATGCGAGCCTGGGACTGGTCCGCAACACCTGGCGGCTGCTGCACCGTTACGGCTGGTACAAGGGCGACGCATTCTCCGCCTGGGCAAGCAAACATATCGCCGCGCTGGGCGGTGACGCGGACATTACGTTCGCCGCGCTCGCTTCGCGCGCGAAAACACAGCCGGGAAAATGCCGAGAGTTGTCCATGATCGGCACCGACCTCAGTGCCCAAAAGGCCACGATCTACTCCGCCGATCACACGCCCGGCTTTCCCGTCTGGCGGGCACTGCGGATATCGATGAGCCTGCCGCTGGTGTTCGCTTCCGTCGCGCGACAGCATGACGTGTGGGTGGATGGCGGCCTGAGCTGGAACTATCCCATCGACCTGTTCGATCATCCCCGCTACCTGGGGGACGCCAAGGGCAAGCACAATGACGACAACTACAACCCGGCGACGCTGGGCTTTCGCGTGGACAGCCGGGCCGAGATCCAGGCCGAACGAACGAAGCTGCAACTGCCGCGGGCCAAGGTCGGCAACCTGGTGGATTACCTCAAGGCGCTGGTGGGCTTCGCCATCGACATGGCCAACCATGCCCACCTCAACGAGGCGGACTGGCACCGCACGGTATTCATCGATTCACTGGGCGTGAGCACGACCGATTTCGGCATCGATCAGAAACAGCAACTGGCGCTGATCGACAGCGGGAACCAATGTACCAAGGACTATTTCCAGTGGTTCGAGAACGCCCCCGCCGACGCGCCGCCGCTCAACCGAAACTGAAGCCGCCGTCCACCGGGATCGTAACGCCGGTAAGGTAGTGCTCTCCCGCCAGGTAGAGCACGGCACGCGCCAGGTCGGCGGGCGTCCCCAACCGTCCCAGCGGAATGTGCGCCAACACCCGGTCCTTGACTGGCTGCGAGGGCTCGGGCTCGGGCCACAACAACGCCCCCGGCGCCACCGCATTCACCCGCACGTCCGGGGCCATCTCGCTCGCCAGGGCCTGGGTCAGAGCGGCAAGCCCCGCCTTGGCGGCCACATAGGCGGCGTACTTCACCCGCGGACGCACGAGATAGGCATCGGTCACGTTGACGACAGACCCTCGGCGTTCCGCAAGCAGCGGCGCCAGCGCCTGGATCATGAACACCGGCGTGGTCAGGTTCACCGCCAGGGTCCGCTCCCAGTCGCCGTTCGTCATCTCGCCCAGCGGGGTCGGGTGGAATACCGACGCGCTGTTGACCAGCAGGTCCAGGCGACCGAAGCGTTGCTGCACGAAATCCCTGAGCAACTCGGGCGACTCGCTGAGAGACAAATCGACCGACACGGCGGCCGCACTGCCCTTGCGGCTTGACTCGAGTTCGGCCACGAGCGCATCGGCCTCCGCGCTTGAGGCACCGTAGTGCACGACCACCTGCATGCCGCTCGCGTGCAGGTGGCGAACGATCTCCGCCCCCAGGCGGCGCGCGCCCCCGGTCACCAGAGCGACCTGTCCCTTAAAATTGTCTCCGTCCATCATCCATGCAGTGAAAGCAGCCTGCCCAGTATGCCCGAACACAGAGACGACCTGCCGGCGCCGGACCCGGATGGCGAAGCGCACAGCGCACGCGTCGCGGCCCATATCCGCGGCCTGATCGAACAGGCCGGCGGCTCAATCCCGTTTTCCGAGTACATGCAGCAGGCGCTCTATGCGCCGGGCCTCGGCTACTACCGGGCCGGCAACGCCAGGTTCGGCGCCGCCGGCGACTTCGTAACGGCGCCCGAGGTCTCGCCCCTGTTCGCCCACGTAGTCGCCGGACAAATCGCGGAGACGCTCACGGCCTGCGGCGGCGACACGGTACTGGAACTGGGCGCGGGCAGCGGCCGGCTGGCGCTCGGACTGCTGCGCCGGCTGGCGCAACTGCGCCAACTGCCCGAGCGTTACCTGATCCTGGAAGTCAGCGCCGAACTGGCGGCCCGCCAACGCGAGCTTCTGTCGTCGGAACCGGAACTGGCGGCCCGCGTCGAGTGGATCGGGCAACTCCCCGAACGCCCGATCAATGGCGTCGTGCTGGCGAACGAAGTCGCCGATGCCCTGGCCGTGGAATGTTTTGCCTACACCGGGGGCGGTCCCGTCCGCCGCGGCGTCAAGGTCGGGAACGACGGGTTTGCCTGGTGCGACCTGCCGGCGCCGGGGTCAATGAGCGTGGCCGTCAACACATTGGCTGAACGATATGGCTGGCGAGCTCCCTACTTCTCCGAATACTGCCCCGCGCTGGGCGGCTGGATCGAAGCCCTGGCAGCCTCGTTGGGACGCGGCCTGCTGCTGCTGTTCGATTACGGCCTGCCGGAACGCGAGTACTACCACCCCGACCGTGCCATGGGCACGCTGATCTGCCATTACCGGCACCGCGCCCATGACGATCCCTTCCTGTGGCCCGGGCTGACCGACATCACGGCCTGGGTGGACTTCACGGCGCTGGCAGCTGCCGGCCACAGCGCCGGCCTGGAGGTCGCCGGCTACACCACGCAGGCGCACTTCCTGCTTGGCGGCGGCATCGGGGACGCGCTCGGACAGGCCCGCGACGAACGCGAGCAATTGCGCCTTTCCGGCGAAATCAAGCGCCTGACCCTGCCCTCGGAAATGGGCGAAGCCTTCAAGGTGATCGCGCTCGCCCGCGAATGCCCCGTGCCATCGGGATTCGGCTTCAGGAATATGGCGGGCCGCCTGTAGCCGCTATCAGGAACCCGAGGACTCCGCGCCTTCGCGGTAAGCTGTCCGCTTGCGCCCTCCGAGGAGCAACCTCGGCAACTGCGTGCCCTGCATCACATCAGAGAGGGTGAGCACGCCCCGGATCTCGTCCGCGCTGTGCATCTCGCCCGAGTCCGTCACCAGGGCCACTTCGCAGGATGCGTTACGCAAATGGGCGATCACATCGAACAGCATGTCCTCGGCTGCCACTACGACATAGGGTTGGCGCTCGTGGTGCACGATGGCACTGGCCAGCGCGTCCGGCCCCCCGAATCCGCGCACGATGTTGGCCGGGATGACCGCCTGCACGCGCCCCCGGTCGACCACCACGATGTGGGGAATCCGCCGCACGCGGCGCAACACCCGGCGCAGGCGCTCGGGATTCGGGTCCGGGCCGACCCGCAGCACGGGCGCTCGGATGCGGTCCTTCGCACGCCCGAGCAGGTACAGGTTGGTCTGCAGCACGTTGGGAATGAAATGGCCGCGCCGGCGCAACTTCATGTCGTAGATGCTCGCCTCCATCCAGGCACGGCGTACGCCGTAGGCGACCGAGACGGCAATCATGAGCGGGATGATGACCCCATAGTCGCGCGTCATCTCGAAGATCATAACGATCGCGGTCACCACCGCCCCGGTGGCGCCGCCGACGAGGCCCGCCATGCCGATTACGCTCGCACTGACCGGATCGATGCCGAGCCCCGGGAAGAACACATTGACGGCCCAGGCGAAAGCGGCGCCGAGCGTGGCCCCCATGAACAACGCAGGCGAGAAGATGCCGCCCGATCCACCCGAACCCAGCGTGAGCGAGGTCGCAATCAATTTCAGCACCAGGATCAGCACCAGGAAGGCCGGCGCCAACAACCGGCTCGAGAGTATGTCCTGGACGGTCGCGTAGCCGACGCCCTGCACGTAGTAATGGCCGGCGAAGCGCATGAGCAGGTAGATGATGACGCCGACCAGGGCCATGCCGATAACATGGCGCAGGTAATAGCCGCCGGGAATCTTGTCGAACCAGTCCTCGGCCTTGTAAATCGAGCGGATGAACAGCACCGACCACAAGCCGAGCACGACGCCGAACGCGAGATAGGCGATCCAGCTCATCGGGTTGCCCAGGTCGCCCGAATGGATGCTTAGCGGGGGAATGTAAAAAGCGGGACTGTTACCCAGGAAAATGCGTGAAATGAACGTCGCCGCGCCGCTCGCGAGCGCAACGGGCACGAGCGTGCGCGCGCTGATTTCCGGCATGATCAGCTCGACGGCGAACAGCACCCCGCCGATCGGAGTATTGAACGTGGCGGCGATGCCGCCCGCCGACCCACAGGCAATCAGGGTCATGCGCTGCCATTCGGTGACCGGCAACACCTGGCCGACGGTGGAGCCGAAAGCGGAACCGATCTGGATGATGGGGCCTTCGCGCCCGACCGATCCGCCAGTACCGATCGACAAGGCCGAGGCCAGGGCCTTGATCGCGGCGACAATGGGCCGGATGATGCCGCGCTTGTAATAGATCGCGTCCATGACCTCGGGGACGCCGTGGCCCTTGGCCTCGGGCGCGAAAGTCTTGACGAGGAAAGCCACCAACACCGCGCCCACGATCGGCACCACGATGATCCAGGCACCCCAGGGGATATGCCACGAGCCCCAGTCAGCCGGCGGCGTATGCACGCGGGCCGCGTAATGCGCGGAAAAAGTCCCGAGGAAAGCGAAATTGTGAAACAGTGCGATCAGCATGCGGAAGCCGACCGCGCCGAACCCGGCGATCAGGCCCGTCAGCACCGCCAGGCCGATAAACCCCAGCGAGGCCTGCTCCATCGCGCGCGAAAACGAGGTGCGGGGCCGGTACATGCCACGCCTGCCGAGTGAGCGTAGGGCAAGGAGCCGTTTCATCGGCCCCGTTCCTGATCCACGCGCCTGGCTACTCATGCTCGCATGGCCTGGTTATTTTCCTCTGGTCGCGACAAATCCTTTCCATGATGCCGCGCCGGACGGCTTCAAGTCAAAGGATGGTGAGGAGAAGCAGCCGGTTCAAGGTGCGCCGCGCACGCAATCGGCACCCGGATTCGGGTCAGGCCGTGGTGGTTTCCGATTCGTCGCTCTCGGAGGGTTTTTCGGTCTTTTCCTCGGCGGGCTTTTCCCCGTTAGACTTGGAGGGCGCGACCATTGCCCGGAATTGCTCGATCGAATCGCCGGCCGCGGCCACGAGCAAGGCATCGCCCACCTGCAGCTTGGTGCCGCCATGCGGCACGATCTCGCTCTCGCCGCGGATCAGACCGACGATCAGCACTCCCATTTCGGCGAGCCCGAGGCTGCGCACTTCCTTGCCCGCCACGGGTGTACCGGCGGCCAGGTTCAGGCTGTAAAGCTGTTCCTTGCGCCGGCGCAGGGCGATGCCCTCGCCGCGATCCAGCGCGTACTGAAGCTCGCTGTTGAGGATGTCGCGATCGAGCCTCACCTGCTGGCGCCGGAGCAGGTCCGCCGCGGTTTCGTAGAACAGGTCCCGGTAGACGGGGCTGTCGGCGGGCGTGGAAACCTGCGCCTCGTAGAGCGTGGGATACCGGCTGCGGCGGGTCAGCGTGAACTGGACCACGAAGGCCAGGGCAACCGCGATCATGGTCGGCATGATCAGGCCGTAACCACCGGTCATCTCGACCACCATCACCAACGATGCGATCGGGATGCGCGCCGCGCCCGCGAACAGCGCCGCCATGCCGACCACAGCCAGGGCCGAGGAGTTGATGTCCAAGTGGAACAGGCCCAGCAGCGCGGCAAAAGAGGCACCGAGCATGGCGCCCACGTACAGGCTGGGTGCAAACACGCCGCCGGCGCCGCCGGAACCGATGGTGAGCGACAGCGCCAGGATCTTGCCCAGCGACAGCAGGAGCAGGAACCAGACCGCCAGCCCCGCGCCGCCGGACAGCGCGAACTGGATGTAGCCGTAGCCACCGCCCAACAGGGGCGGCAGGGCGATGCCGATCAGCCCGACGGCCAGGCCGCCGATGGCAGGCTTGAAATGGTTCGGGATCTTGATGCTGCTGAACCAGTCCCGGGTGCGGTAGAACACGGTGGGCAGGACGGCCCCGAGCAACCCGGCACCCAGGCCGAGTACCGCGAACCACACCAGGTTATAGGAAGGTCCGATGCTGGTTTGCGGTGTAAGCAGGAACAGGGGCGTGAAGCCCTGGAACACGCCGATGATCGCGTAGGCGACGGCCGCCGAGATCAGCGTGTAGATCAGCGCACCGCCCTCGAAGGCCATGCGCGAGTAAAGGATTTCGACCGCAAAGATCGCCGTGCCCAGCGGACTTTTGAAGATCGCCGAGAGGCCGGCTGCCATGCCCATGAGAACGATATAGCGGCGCTCGTCGTCGGGCAGCTTGAAGATGGCACCGACGATCGCGCCGACGCCCGCGGCAATCTGCGCCGTCGGTCCCTCGCGGCCCGCCGAGCCGCCCGACCCGATGGTGATCGCGCTGGCAATGCCCTTGACCAGCGGCACGCGCGCGCGCATGCGCCCGTTGCCCTGGTGAAACGCCTTGACGGCCGCGTCGGTGCCGTGACCCTCCGCCTCGGGCGCCAGGCTGTAGACGAGGATACCCGTGGCGAGTCCGCCAACGGTCGTGGCGATCGGCACCCACCAGTACCAGTGTGTGAAAGGCTTGGGCGCGGTGGCGACGGAATGCGCCGCGGCGACGTCAATCGGCTTGTAATGACCCAGGAAACCCAGGAGGTAGACGTCCCCCCAATGGAGCATGAACAGAAACAGCTCCGCACCCAGACCGCCCACGATACCGAGGAACAGGCTCAGGATGAGCAGTCTCGGCGTGCGGTCGAGTTTCAAAAGCCATTTCATGCTTGGGCTCCCCATCGCCCGTGGATAAGCTGCAGAAGCTATTATTATATAGGGCGGGTCGTATCCAGCCGAACGGCAACGTATGATATGGCCCCTGCCGGGCCTGTAGCTCAGTTGGTTAGAGCAGGGGACTCATAATCCCTTGGTCCAAGGTTCGAGTCCTTGCAGGCCCACCATTCCCAAACCGAGTTCAAGTGCTGCCACGCTCAGGGCAACCACGGCCCGAGCGCTTCCTCGGCCAACCCTGCCCAGCCACGGTTGGCGGCGGGGCTGGCGGGGCTCGGGTGCGGCAGGTAGCCGACCGGCACGGCCTCACCCACCACCTCTTCGGCGCGGCGCTGGGCATACCGCCCGACGCCTATGAGGGCCGCAGGTTCCAGTGCCTCGACCAATTCCCCCAATGCCTTGTTGCATGCCGTCACGAGTGGCGCGGCTTCTTCGCGACGCAGTTTTTCCGGCGTGAGGTTGCGCCCGTCCTTGAGAAACAGCAGTGGGCAGTAATTCCAGACGAAGAAGCGCGCAAAGAAATCCTCCGCACTACCGAGGCGATCATGCGCCCAGCCCCATAGACGGCTGCCGCTGCCCTCACGGCGGTGGCAGTCGAAGCCCATGATCGGGTACCTGGCGTGCTGTTCCGGCAACGGCGGCGCGAGCGGTGCCTCGATGCCCATCCAGTCGCGCACCATCACCACGTCGCCGAAGGGCACTCCGGTCTGGGCCATCCCCCAGGGCCCCGGGTTCATGCCCAGCAGCAGGACACGGCCCTTTTTGCCTCCGAACCATTGCAGGTAATGGCGCTGCGCCGGCCAGGCGTAACGCAACGGATTGTAGACATGGGTCGGCGTGGTGAATTCGAGCGCGTCTACGGCGCGGGCCAACCGCCGCGCGATCTTGCAGGTCGCGTTGTCCGGATCGGGCACTTCAGGCGTTCCTTGTACCTGGTGTTCGCCGGCTAGTGTACTGTGGCGCCTTGGCGGCAGCATGCCCGGACCCACCCGATAAAATAGGTCGATGCACAGCGAATTGATCCTCGACGGGCTGAACGACGCCCAACGCGAAGCCGTCACCGCGCCCCCTGGCGCGGTACTGGTACTGGCCGGCGCCGGCAGCGGCAAAACCCGTGTGCTGACCCGCCGCCTGGCCTGGGTGATCGCCACCGAGAACCTGACGCCCGACCGCATCCTTGCCGTCACTTTCACCAACAAGGCGGCGGCGGAAATGCGCGGGCGCGTCGAACGGCTGCTCGAGCATCCCGCCGACACGTTGTGGATCGGGACCTTCCACGGCCTCTCCCACCGATTTTTGCGCCGTCACGCCAAGGCCGCGAGCCTGCCCGACAATTTCCAGATTCTGGATAGCGACGACCAGCTGCGCCTGATCAAGCGGCTTATGAAGGCCCAGGGGCTGGACGACAAGCTTTTCCCGCCGCGCCAGATCGCCGGGATCATCAACAAGACCAAGGACGAGGGCCGGTGCCTGGACGAGCGCGAACCCGGCCACGACCCGCACGCCCGCACGGTGGACAACATCCTCGCCGCTTACCAGGACGCCTGCGAGCGCGGCGGCCTGGTCGACTTCGCCGAACTGATCCTGCGCACCATGCGCCTGTTCAACGAGCATCCCGAGATCGCCGAGCGCTACCGCAGCCGCTTCCGGCACATCCTGGTGGACGAGTTCCAGGACACCAACACCACCCAGTACCTGTGGGTGCGCGCCATCGCCGGTGAGGCCATCAAGCCCTTCATCGTCGGCGATGACGACCAGTCGATCTACGGCTGGCGCGGAGCGAAGGTGGGCAACATGGAGCGCTTCCAGCACGACTACGCGCCGGTTCGGATCGTGCGCCTGGAGCAGAACTACCGCTCCACGGGCCATATCCTCAACGCCGCCAACGCGGTCATCGCGAAAAACGCCGAGCGCCTGGGCAAAAACCTCTGGACCGCCGGCGAAACCGGCATGCCGATCGAGGTCTACGCGGCGGGCGACGACCGCGACGAGGCCCTGCACGCCGTCGCGCGCATCGAGCGCTGGATCGCGGACGGCGGCAGCGCGAGCGACGCGGCGATCCTGTACCGCTCCAACGCCCAGTCGCGCATCTTCGAGGAAATCCTCATCGCCCGCGGCATCCCTTACCGCGTCTATGGCGGCCAGCGCTTCTTCGACCGCGCCGAGATCAAGGACGCCCTCGCCTACCTGCGCCTGGTCAACAACCGTCACGACGACACGGCCTTCGACCGCATCGTCAACACGCCCACGCGCGGCATCGGTGCGACCACGCTGCAGAAACTGCGCGTGCATGCCCGGGCGCGGCGCCGGTCGCTGTGGCAATCCTGCTCCGACCTGGCACGCGACGAGGGCGAGCTGAACGGACGTGCCCGCAACGCGCTCGCCAACTTCATGCGGCTGATCGAATCGCTGGACGACGCCACCCGCGAGCACGAATTGAGCGAAGCGATCGAAACGCTCATCACGCAGAGCGGGCTGGTCGATCACCACGGCAGCGAAGGCGGCGAACTGGGCACGGCCCGCGTGGAAAACCTGGAGGAGCTGGTCAACGCGGCCAGCGAGTTCACCCCCGAGCCGGACCTGACCCCGGTGGAGTCCTTCCTCGCTCAGGCCGCGCTCGAGGCCGGCGAGGCCCAGGCCGACGAGTGGAAATCCTTCGTACGCCTGATGACGCTGCACTCGGCCAAGGGGCTGGAATTCCCGCTGGTCATCATCGCCGGCATGGAAGAAGGCCTGTTCCCGCACCAGAAAAGCGTCGACGCCCCGGGGCGGCTGGAAGAGGAGCGGCGCCTGTTCTACGTCGGCATGACCCGGGCGCGCAAGCAACTGGTGCTGTCGTGGGCGGAAATGCGCCGCCTGCACGGGCAGACGATCTATTCCCGGCCGTCCCGTTTCCTCGCCGAACTGCCCGAGGAGACCTACGAGGAGATCGGGCCGCGGCGCATGACCCGCGGCGGGGCCGAGGATGACGGGGAACGGGGGGTCCAACTCGGGCGCCGGGTGCGCCACCCGAGCTTCGGCGAAGGCATGATCCTCGACAGCGAAGGTGACGGCCCGCGCCTGCGCCTCAAGGTCGCCTTCGAGAACGGCGGCACCAAGTGGCTGCTCGCCTCCGTCGCCCGCCTCGACGTCCTCGACTGACCCCGAACCGGCCATTGCCTGCTGTAGGAGCGACTTCAGTCGCGATAGGCCTCGATGCCCCGCGTGATCGCGGCTGAAGCCGCTCCCACAAGATTTCGTCATTCCGGACTTGATCCGGAATCCAGTCGATTGATGAATCCCGCCCTGCGGGATACCACTTAAGACTGGGTCCCGGCCTGCGCCGGGATGACGAGGGGCGGGACATCGGACCAGCGCGCTGAACCCGCGGCACCCGTCAGGTGCGCCAATCGGCGATCTCTGAGAGAATGAGCGCCTCGTATCTCCGCCGGGAGCGCCCGTGAACCGCGTCAGCGACATCATTCTTTATACCTTCGCGGTCTACATGATCGCGGTACTGTCGATCTCCTTCGTTGCCTGGTTCCGGAATAAAAGCCTCAAAGACTACATCCTCGCCGGCCGCGGCCTCGGCAGCTTCGTCACGGCGCTTTCGGCCCAGGCCTCGGACATGTCCGGCTGGCTGCTGCTCGCGCTGCCCGGCGCCGCCTATGCCTTCGGCATGGGCTACATCTGGATGGTGATCGGCCTGACGGTCGGCACCTACCTCAACTGGCTAGTCGTGGCCCGGCGGCTGCGCGAGCAGACCCAGCACTACGACGACGCGCTCACCCTGCCCGATTATTTCTCCAGCCGCTTCGGCAACAAGACCCGGCTGCTGCGCGGCATCTCGGCCCTGATGATCCTCGTCTTCTTCGCCATCTACGTCTCCTCGAGCTTCGTGGCCGGGGCGGACCTGTTCAAGTCCCTGTTCCACATCTCCTACTTCTGGGCGCTGGTCTTCGGCGCCCTGACCGTGATGTCCTACACCTTCATCGGCGGTTTCCTCGCGGTGGCCTGGAACGACGTGCTGCAGGGCGCGCTGATGTTCTTCGCTCTGCTGATCGTGGGACTGCTCGGGCTCGCCTTCGTCGGCGGATTCGACGGGCTGGAACATACGCTCAACGCCGTCAACAATGGCCTGCTGCATCCGTTCTTCAACGTCGGCACCAACACGAGCTACACCTGGATCGGCATCGCCTCGCTGCTCGCATGGGGCCTGGGCTATCCGGGCCAGCCGCATATCCTCGCGCGCTTCATGGCCATCAAGGATCCCAAGGGCATCGCCGCCGCCCGGCGGATCGCGATGTTCTGGGTCATCGTGGCCCTGTTCGCCGCGATGCTCGTCGGCCTGACGGGGCTCGGGGTCCTCAGCCATCCGCTCGACGGCAGCGACCGCGAACGCGTGTTCATTTACATGTCGCTCAAGCTGCTGCCGCCGGTTGCCGCCGGCATCTGCCTCTCCGGCATCCTCGCCGCGATCATGAGCACCGCCTCGGCCCAGTTGCTGGTCGCCGCCGGCGCCTTCGCCGAGGACCTGTACCGCGGCTTCTTCCGCCACAACGCTGGAGGCAAGGAACTGTTGTGGGTGGGCCGCCTGGCCTTGCTGGCCGTCGCCGTCATCGCCTTCTTCGTCGGCATCAATCCCAACAGCCTGGTGCTCGGCCTCGTGGCCTACGCCTGGGCCGGCTTCGGTGCCGCCTTCGGCCCCGCCATCATCCTGGCGCTTTACTGGAACCGGATGAACTGGCAGGGCGCGCTCGCAGGCATCATCGTCGGCGGCGTAACGGTCCTCGTCTGGCACACCTGGCTGCTCCCCCTGGGCGGCTTCTTCGGGCTCTATGAAATCGTGCCCGGCTTCGTGCTTTCGATGATCGCAATCGTTGTCGTGTCGCTGATCACCCCGGCACCGCAAGGCAAACCGTCACACCACGCGATACACGCGCGGGGCTAAGTCCAGATATTTTTTGCCATAAGGTTTGAGACACAAGGCGACGACACCGTCGCCTTGTGTGCGCGAACGTCCGCTTTCCAATGACACGGCCGGCAACTTCGACCCTTTTCGGACATAGAGAGTGACCGAAACCGGACACTCGCCGGGATACTCTTTTGTTGGTTGGCCTCGATGCCTCACCGAGCGATCAAGACGACCTGCGGGAGCTCAGGTCATCCCTCTCCCAAGCGATGAACTTGGCAGAGGGTCGAATAGGACGGCGTGCACCCGTCTGCTCTACTGCTTGTCCAGCTTAGTGCTGAAGTGCTGCTGCGGGGCATGGTCCCGCTTGCGTCCCAGCGCGATCAAGAGCGCCAGGCCGGCAAGGAGCGTGAGCCCCCAAGGGCCAAATGCACCGCCACCGCCGCTGCTGCTGCCACCGCCTCCTGTGCTGCTGGACTGGACGGTCACATCAAAGCTGCCCGTGGCGCTCTGCCCGTAGGCATCGGCCACCGTCACCGTCACCGTGGCCGTACCACTCTGGTTCGCGGCCGGCTGCAGCTTGAGCGTGCAGCTGCCGGCCGAAGTACAGGCCGATTGACCCGTGATGCCGCTGTTGGGGAGCAGCGTGGTGTTGGAACTACTCGCCGTGACCGTGAGCGTCCCGGTGCCCGTATCGGTGAAAGACTTACTCCCGCTCTGCCCAGCCGTTATGCTCACGCTGGAGAGACCGCTTTCCGTGGGGGCAGCCGGCTTGTTCACGGTCAGCGTGAAGCTGCCGCTTGCGCTCTGCCCATAGGCATCGGCCACATGGACAGTGACCGTGTCGGTGCCGGTCTGATCCGCGACCGGGGCAAGACCCAGGCTGCAGCTCCCCGCCGAGCTACAGGCCGAGGCCCCCGTGATCGCGCTGTTGGGAAGGAGCGTCGCGTTGGAGCTTGCCGCCGTCAGGGTGAGCGCTCCAGTGCCGGTCAGCGCAAAGCTCGCCGTTGCACTGGCGGGCGCGGTTACGCTCACCGGCGCCAGGCTCGTCACCGTGGGCGGGGCGGCTACCGTCACCAGGAGCGTCTTCTTTACCGGATCGTCGTACTTGTCGTTCGCCGTGACCGTCACGCTGGCCGTACCCGGGGCGCTGACGGCGGTAAGCCCAAGCGTGCAGCTTAGGTTACCCACCGAACCGCAGACCGCGGGCGAGACCGTCAGCCCCGCCGGGGGAAGCACGGTGGCGTTGTCGCTCGCAAGCGTATGCGTGAAGGGCGTGGAGCCCGTGAGGCTGAAGGCTTCCTGCGCGTTGCCGCCTTCGCCTACAGTGACGCTACCCAGCCCCGCGAGCAGCGGATCAAGGGTGAGCGAAACCGTGGCCGTGTTGCTCACGGGAAGGGTCGGATTCATGGAGCCAAGACAGATGGGCGCGGCCTGACCGAGCCAGGTAAAGGCGTCGGGGCCACTGTAGGTGCCCGAGCCCGGGGTGTAGGTGAAAGCGCCGGTATCGGCATCGAGCGTCACGCTTCCGCGGCGCGATCCTTGCACGGCGGCATCGGTTGTTATACACGAGGTCGTGTTCCCGACAGCAGGTACGGTGCCGCTGATCTGGCTCCCTGCACTCCCCGAGGCGCTGCTGTTGGCGGCAATCAACGCACCTGGGCCGACGAAGGCGCCAAGGGAATAGGGCGTCGTGTTGCCCACGCCTACGGTGGCCGTCACGGTGTTGGTCGCGGTGTCGATCACCGAGACGTTGCCGCTGCCCGTGTTCGCGACATAGACCCGGCTGCCGTCCGGACTCACCGCCACGCCAATGGGATAGCTGCCCGCGGTCACGGTGGCCGTCACGGTGTTGGTCGCGGTGTCGATCACCGAGACGTTGCCGCTGCCCGTGTTCGCGACATAGACCCGGCTGCCGTCCGGACTCACCGCCACGCCAATGGGATAGCTGCCCGCGGTCACGGTGGCC